>Ga0080004_1123254_pt1 | contig 62521 bp, 57 predicted proteins | sample WasSprMetagenome_FD_69207 | JGI IMG/M metagenome (GOLD analysis project Ga0080004, IMG submission 69207) | Sulfidic aquatic microbial communities from Washburn Spring, Yellowstone National Park, USA - WS (SPADES assembly) (version 2) | ecosystem: Environmental > Aquatic > Thermal springs > Hot...
GCAAAGAAATTTCTAATGAAGCTATGGGAAAAAAGGTTAAGGCTTCTTCTGGGCTTTGGAATGAATAAAGACCAAAGCTTAGGAGAAGAAGGTTTAGGAACTCAACCCAAAACCTTCCTCCAAGCATAATATACGCAATGAGGTTATTGAGCAAAAAGCAATGAAATAACTAAGCAATTAAAGGATGCTAGGCGAACGAAGCCACAATGAATAAATCAATAGCATTGGAGGAAGAAGCTAGAGTTTAAAGATGAGTTCACCACTTTCAGCAAGATTATATTCAACAACATTTTCCCATAATGATTGAAAACGCTCCATTTTAAAAATAGGTAGATGCATTTTTCTCACATAAGAAATATTTAAAAAAATAAAAAGGGACTTAACGTATTTTTTCAGCTTCACGTTCGGTATCTAAAAGAAGTATTATATCTCCTATTCTAACAGGCCCTTTAATATTCCTTGAAATAACTCTGCCTTCTTCTCTACCTTTTAAGATTCTTACTCTAACTTGTGTAATTTCACCAGTAGCACCTGTTCTACCTACAATTTGTTCAACTATTGCAGGAACAGGCTCTTCTACTTTTACTTCTTTTTCTTTCTTACTCATTTGGTTTCACTTATAGCTTTTTGAGTTTTCAATTCATTGATTTTCTTAATTATTTCTTCTAGATAGGTTTTTGCTTCTCCTTCTTCAACAATTGCAGCTGCACTTGCTGAAACAGCTATTCCAGCTGCTTCTCCAAGTTCTCTTTTAGATGGGACAAACATATAAGGTACTTTTTTCTCTTCACATAAAATTGGTAAAAATGAAACTATTTCAGGTGGATCAACATCCATTGCTATTAAAACAAGCTTTGCTTGTCCTCTTTCAATAGCTTTAGTAGTTTCATTTATTCCTTTTTTAATTTTACCAGAAGATCTAGCAAGTCTTAATGTTTCAAGTGAAGCTTTAATTAATTCTTCTGGAGGCTGAAAAGTTACATAACTTGGATTAGGCATAGCCTTCATCTCCTATTTTTAACTATTTAAAAATGAAAAGGTTATCTAAAAACTTTTTCTTAATAAATAATTATTTATGAGTAAAGTATAAAATAAGAGGGTTTAATGAATCTATTCTTGCAAATCCCACTCTAACCAATTGTATTTTTTCATCTATTCTTTGATTAGCTAACTCTGGTTCAGCTAAACCTTCAATGAAGGAGCCATTTGGCATTAATATTTTAACTTTTATATTAGGATAAGAAACCCAATGTATCTTAGGTATTTCTTGAATAACTTCTTTTCCAGTATAAATTGCATTTTTTTCAAGTTTTATATTAAATAAATTCATTAATCTTATTTCTTTTCCTAAATATATTTCAAAATCATCTTTTGAAATATATATTTCATCTATTTTTACAGGAATTTTCCTTTTACCTCTTTCAGGAAATTCTGGATGATAAGGAGCAAATGTGAAATCTATTTTTGGAGCATTTATTATATTTATTCTAATAGGATCTATTACACAAAAGAATCTATTTGCAATTTTATCAAGTATGCTTCTATTAATACTTTCAAAATTGCTCCAAGCTATAGTTGCTTCACTTTTAGAAATTCCAGTAATTATAAGAAATTCTTTTATAGCTTCAGGTAAGAATCCTCTCCTTCTTAAAGCTATTAAAGTTGTTAATCTTGGATCATCCCAACCAATTAATTCACCATTTTTTATCATTTCTCTAATTTTTCTTCCAGAGGATGGTGCCCCTTCTAAATTAAATCTAGCAATTTCCATTATGTGTGGAATTTTAAAATTAAAAATTTTTTGAATATATTGTTGCAATTCAGTTCTAATTTCAAATTCTTTAGACCTTATTCTATGTGTTATACCTTCCCATCCATCCATTAAAGCTGTTCCAAAATCATACATAGGCCAAACTTTATACTTATTTCCAACTCTTGGATGAGGAAAATCTATTATTCTCATTATTGATGGATCTCTCATAGCTGCATTTTTGTGACTCATCGATATTTTCATTCTAAGAGTAGCTTCACCTTCATTAAAATTACCATTTAGCATATCATTAAATAAAGATAAATTTTTTTCTATTTCATTCTTCCTACAATCACATTCTTTCATTAACCTTCTATTTTTTCTTATATCTTCTTGTTTACAAGTACATACATATGCATGTCCATTCTTAATTAAAAACTCACTTGCTTCATAAAATTTTTCAATATAATCTGAAACATAATCTACTTGATCCCATTCTATTCCAAGCCATTTTAAACCATCAATAAATGCATCATAATATTCCTTTTTAACCATTCTTGGATTAGTATCTTCAAATCTTAAAATAAATTTTCCATCATATTTTTTTGCATAAAGAAAATTTATTAAAGCAGATTTTGCATGTCCAATATGTGGATATTTGCTTGGTTCAGGAGGAAAAGCTGTTATAACTTTTCCTTTTATAGCATAAGGAAGGTCTGGCAATTCTATTTTCTCAATTTTCTTCTTTTCAATAATTAATCCTAATTCATTCAATTTTTCTTTTTGTTTTTCAATACTTAATGAATTAATTTCTTTAACTATTTGCTCTATTTTAGGAATAATTTCTTTAATTTTATTTTTTAATTCAGGAGCTTCAGCTAGAATTTTCCCTAATACAGCATTAATATTTGCTTTACCATTATGCTTTATAGCATTTAAAAGAGCATACTTGAAAATTATTTCTTCTATTCTTTTTTCATTCATTTTTTAACACTAAATTTTATTCCTCTTAAATTTGCCCATTCTTTTAAAGGACCTGAAATAACTATTTTATTTTTCAAATCATTAATATTTTTTGAATTTGTTAAAAATAAAGCTAATTTAAGTTCTTCAGCATATAATTTTATTTTTTCTAAAACATATTCACATCCTCTTGTAGCAGGCCATAATAAAGGTTGAGCAAAACCAACCATAGTAGCTCCAAGCCCTAAGCATTTAGCAGCATCCAATCCATTCCTAATTCCACCTGAAGAAATTATTTCTATATTTGAAATAGATTTTACTTCTATTAATGAAGCTGCTGTTGGTAATCCCCAATCCCAAAATGTTTCTCCCATAATAGTTTTATATTTATCACCAGCTTCTTTTGCTCTATAATATTCTATTGCAGCCCAACTTGTACCACCTGCTCCAGCTATATCTATTGCTGCAATACCTGCTTTTTCAAGAATTTTAGCTATTTCCATTGAAATACCACATCCTACTTCTTTAATAATAATTGGCTTTTCAATAGATTTACAACATTCAATTATTTTTTCCAAAGAACCTTTAAAATTCTTCTCTCCTTCAGGTTGAATAACTTCTTGTAATGGATTTAAGTGTATATATAATGCATCTGCATTAATCATTTCAATTGCTTTTTTAGCATATTCAATACCTTTTTCAATAATTTGTCTAATACCTATATTAGCTATTATAAATGCATTTGGAGCTTTTTCTCTAACTATTTTAAAAGATTTTTGAAATTTATCATTTTCAAGTGCAATTCTCATGCTTCCTACACCCATTGGTATGTTTAATTTTTCAGCTGCTTCAGCAAGAGAAGCATTTATTATTTCTGCTTCAGGAAAACCTCCAGTTAATGGTTCTATTATAAATGGTAAATTAAATTCTCTTCCTAAAAAGTTTCTTTTTAAAGAAATTTCTTCTAAAGAAATTTCAGGTAAAGCCATATGTATTAAATGAACATATTCAAGCCATGTAGTTTTATTTTTAAAATTAATATTTTTCTCTAAAGAAATTTTAACATGTTCCTTTTTTCTTTCAATAATAGACATATAATTTTTCCTCACTTAATTAAAATTTTTGTTCCATAAAAATCTTCTTCAAAAATAGCCTTTTTAATCCTTCCAGGTATTAAACCATTAACAAAAAATACTTTAATCCCTTTTTCAGCAACTTGAAAAGCTTCTTCTAATTTATATATTATTCCACCTGTAACATCTATATTTTCACTTCTTTTAAATTTTATAGAATATAAATTATTCATACTTAATTCTTTTAAAAGTTTAGGTTTATCATTTTCAAAACTAAGTATACCATCAACATCTAAAGTGAAAATCAATTTAGAAGCTTTTAAATGAATTGATAAGTAATTGCATATTTTATCTCCAGAAAGTATTGTATATCCTTTACTTTTATCAAATACTGCATCACCACATAAAACTGGAATGATTTTCATATTTAATGAAAAAATTATTGGTTCAAGATATGCTGAAATAATTGAATCTTTATTAGAAATAAAGATTGTTGAAGCTGGAAAGCCCATACTATTAACATTATTTTTATTAAATATTTCTACAATTTTCTTATTAAGTTCTCTCATTGCTTGAATTGTTTTTATAAATCCTTTTAATCCAATCTCGTTTTTATATCCTTCATTTACATTAAATTTTTTTGCTATAGGATGACCAAAAGATCCTCCTCCATGAACAATTATCAATTCATAACCATTTTTACTTATTTCATATATTTCTTTAGACAATTCTTCAATAGTATTTATCCTAATTGAAAATGGTTTAGTTTTATCAGTTATAACAGATCCTCCAAGCTTTATAATAATAAGTTCTTTCGTAAACAACACCAAAATAATTTAAAAAAGAAAAATATTTAGCTTTTTTATAAAATATTAAGTTATAAAAAAGAATTCAAAACATTTTCATTTTAAAGTCGTCTATTGTCGAATATTTTATCGATAAAGCTTATATAGGAATAGAATAATCAAAAAATAAAAAATTCGGTGAAAAACTTGGTTTTCTTAGAATTGGAAAAAAATGAGATTCTTAAAAAATTATTAAATGGAGAAATTCCAATTTATAAATTGGATGAAATTTTAGGAGATAGCAATTTAGCTGCTTCTATAAGACGTGAATTTTTAAATAAAAAATTAGGTATTAAAATAGAAAATTTAGCTAAAAATATTTTGAATTTAAATGAAATATATGGAAGACATACAGAAAATTTAATAGGTGCTATTCAAATACCAGTAGGAATAGCTGGGCCATTACCAATAAATGGATTATATGCTAAAGGGAATTTTTACATTCCTTTAGCTACTACTGAAGGGGCATTAGTTGCATCTGTTAATCGTGGTTGTTCAGCTATTGCTAAAAGTGGAGGTGCAAATGCAGCAATATTAAATGATGGAATGAGTAGAGCTCCAGCATTAAAAACACCTTCAATTCATCATTCAATAAAATTAATTGAATGGGTCAAATCTAATTTTAATGAAATAAAAAAAGTAGCTGAATCAACTACTTCTCATGGAAAGCTTATTAGAATAGATCCATTTATAATTGGAAAAATTGTTTATTTAAGATTTACTTATCAAACAGGCGATGCGATGGGTATGAATATGGTTACAAAAGCAACTCATGAAGCCATTAAATATATAAAAGAAAAAAATAATTTCATTAAAGCAATTTCATTAAGTGGAAATGTTTGTACTGATAAAAAAAATAGCTCAATAAATTGGATTCTAGGAAGAGGAAAAACAGTTGTTGCAGAAGCTACTATTTTAAGAGAAATTGTAGAAAAAACTTTAAAAACAACTCCTGAAGCAATGGTTGAAGTTAATTATGTAAAAAATTATTTAGGTTCAGCTCGTGCAGGCACAATTGGTGGACATAATGCTCATGTAGCTAATGTTATTGCAGGAATATTCATAGCAACTGGCCAAGATCCTGCACAAATAATTGAGAGTGCTGCTGCTTTAACATCTCTTGAAATAGATGAAAATGGAAATCTATATGCTTCATTATTTATGCCAAGCTTAGAAGTTGGAACAATTGGTGGAGGAACTAGGCTTCCAACTCAAAGAGAATGTTTAAGAATAATGGATTGTGAAGGAGAAGGAAGAAATCCTGGGGAGAATGCTAAAAAATTTGCTGAAATTATTGCTTCAGCAGCTTTAGCTGGAGAAATTTCTTTAATAGCAGCTTTAGCATCAGATGATTTAGTTAAAGCACATGAAAAATTTGGAAGAAATAAAATATATTAAAAAATTTCTCTAAGATTTATATTTTTTTATAAATATATAATTTTGAAAATTTATGGAAAATAAAGAAATAATAGTTTCAGCACCTGGTAAAATAACTCTTTTTGGAGAACATGCTGTAGTTTATGGAGAACCAGCAATAGTTGCATCAATAGATAAAAGAGTTTATGTTTCAATTAGATTGCGTAATGATAATTTAATAAAAATTAGTGCTCTTGATTTACAAATTCCAGGTATAGCTTTAACTTTTGAAGAAGATGGAGAATTAACTCTTGAAACAGATTATGGAAAAGTTATAAAAGCTGTAAGTTATATAAAAAAAGCTATAGAATTAACTTCTAATTATATAGGTAATCAAAAAGGTGCGCATATAATCGTTAAATCTACAATGCCTGTTGGTGCAGGATTAGGAACAAGTGCAGCAGTTGCTATTGCAACAATTAAAGCTTATAGTTTAGCATTAGGATATGATCTTGATAATAAAGAAATAGCTAAAATTGGATATACAACAGAAAAAGAAGTACAAGGATCAGCTAGTCCAATGGATACAAGTATAGCTACTCATGGAGGTTTACTTTTAATAAATCCTAAAAGTGAAGAAATTATATCAAAACTTGATGTAAAAATCGATTTACCATTTGTAATAGGATATGTTGCAAGAGATTGGTTAACTGCACAATTAGTAGCATACGTAAGAGAAATGAGAAATAAAATGCCTTATATTATTGATCCTATAATTAAAACTATAGGAGACATAGTTAAAAAAGCAAAAGAGGCACTTTATAAAAATGATTTAAATGAAATAGGTTGCTTAATGAATATAAATCATGGATTACTTGATGCTTTAGGAGTTTCTACAAAAAAATTAAATGAAATGGTTTATGCTGCTAGAAGTGCAGGTGCTTTAGGTTCTAAACTTACAGGAGCTGGTGGAGGAGGATGTATAATAGCTTTAGCACCAGGCAAAATTACAGAAGTATCAACAGCAATAAAAATAGTTGGTGGACAAGTAATAGAAACAAAGCTTTCATATGAAGGAGTCAAAAAAGAAGAAAATAAAAAAATTATTTAAAAAAAGCTACTAAAAATATTCCAATCATTTCCCATATTGCTCCAAAAATTAAAAGAATAATAACTATTAAGTATATTTTTAAAGCATCTTTTATAGATTTTTTAAAAGCTTCAAATTTGTTAATAGAATATTTTTCAGGAAAAATAATAGATAAACTTATATTTATTCCAGCTGAAGCAGAAAATACATATGCACTTAATTCAAGAAATAATGTGCCTAAAGCTACAATTGTAAGTAAATTAAAATTTTCAAATATTTCATAATATGTTATTCCTATCATTAATCCTCTTAAAAAAGTTACTAAGCTAATGAATATTGCTCCAATAAAAGGTAATAATCCAGGAAGTGTAGTTGATAAAAAAGCTCCTGAAATAAGATTATAAAGAAAAGTAAAAATTATTGCTTGAAGAATATTTCCACTTTTTAAAGCTTCGAGAACATAAGAAAATGGTTGATAAGTAGATATAAACTCTATAATGAAATTTTTAAATTGAATAGCAAATGGATTTTCTATAGCTATTAATAAAAAACCAATAAAGAAAGATAAAACATAAAGTATAGCTATGAAAAATATTATTTTCTTTATTTTTAATAGAACCTTAATTGCTTCTTTAAATAAATCATTCATTAAAAGAAATAATAATCGAACTATTATATATAGTTTAGTAAATTTAGGTAATTTATTTTAAAAAATATTATATATAACTTACCATGAATTCGCATATAAATGCTAATATTATTGCACTAATAATTAAATTTCTTCCACTATATTTATTAAAACCAGTAAAATAGAAAACTATACCTATCAAAGCCATTAAATTATAAATTATCCTAAATAATTTAATAATAGAAATTTTTATACTTTGTAAAAATGATTCAAGACCAGAAATAATATTATCTATGAATTTTCTAAATGGATCATAAAAATTATCTTCATTATAATTAAAGAAAAAATGAAGATTATAAGGTATTAGGAAAAAGAAAATAAATATCAAATTTAAGATTTTTTTCATTATTAAACCCAAAAATATTTTTAATTTTTAATTTATAAGCACCAATAATTTTTATTTAAGTAAAAATATTTATAATAAAAGGAATTGGGAGTATATTTAACGCCTATAATTATTAAAAAAATAATTAAAATAAAAAATTTAACTGGATGGAAATTAGCAATAGATGCAAATGGATACTTATATCAATTTTTATCATTAATTAGGCTTCCAAATGGAACACCTTTAAAAGATAAAGAAGGAAAAATTACATCTCATTTAGCTGGATTATTATTTAGAACTACAAAACTTTTATGTGATTATGGAATAGAAATGATTTTTATTTTTGATGGAAAACCTCCAATTTTAAAAAGTAAAGAAATAATTAAAAGAAGAGAATTAAGAGAAAAAGCTACTAAAGAATGGATTGAAGCTTTAGAAAAGAAAGATTATGCAAAAGCTTTTTCTAAGGCAATTACTTCAAGTAAACTTTCTAAAGAAATGATTGAAGATTCTAAAAAATTGCTTAATTTTATGGGAATACCTTATATACAAGCTCCAGGAGAAGCTGAAGCACAAGCAGCATATTTAGCTAGCATTGGAGAAGTTGATGCTGTAGAAAGCAAAGATTATGATAGCCTACTTTTTGGTACTCCAAAACTTGTAAGATTTTTAACTTTAACTGGTAAAGAATTTTTACCTAGTAAAGGAATTTTTAGAAAAATATATCCAGAAATAATAGAATTAAAAAAAATTAAAGAAAAACTTGGAATAACAAGAGAACAATTAATAGATATAGCTATTTTAATTGGAACAGATTTTAATGAAGGAATATATGGAATTGGACCGAAAAAAGCTTTAAAATTAATAAAACAATATGGTTCTATAGAAAATCTTCCAAGCAATATAAGAAATAAAATTGATGAAAATTTTAATGAAATTAGAAAAATTTTCTTAAATCCAGAAATTAATAAGCAATATAAAATAGAATATGGAATTTTTCAAGAAGATAAAATATACGATTTTTTATGTAATGAAAAAGGTTTTAATAAGGAAAGAGTTAAAACAGCTATAGAAAGATTAAAGAAATTTTATGAAAGAAAAAATCAAGAAAAATTGGAAAAATGGATAAATTAATCTATATAAATAAAAATTCATGAAAAAATGCCTAGCCTAGTCGAAGCCTGAGTATCGACTAGCCGTTAATTACTCAACCTTTCGGTTGAGTAACCACGTGCTAATCGATATCTCAAGCATACTCCTAAGCTAGGCATGTTAAAATTAACATAAAAGATTTATAATACTATCTCTCTAATATTTTAGACTTAAAAGTATATTTTATTTTAGAAAAATTATAAGTAAAATATTGAATAAAATAATTCTATATTTTAAGGCTTTTTACATAAGGAGTGATAAAAATATGTTACAAAAAGATAAATTTGAATCAGATATAGAAGAAATAACTTATAAAATTTTTTTAAAAGCGAATTCAAAAACTAAAAATATAATAAATAATTTAAAAGAAAAATTAATTGAATTACATAAAAAGAATATGGTTAAAATAAGTCATTCAGTTATGGAGCTTGTTTGTGCAAAATATTTAATTGAGAAAGGTTATGAAATAATAGATGTTGAGCATAAATTAAATGAATTATTAGTATGTGATATTTATGGTTTAAGAGGTGAAGGAGATTTAATAGTAGAAATAGAAACTGGTTTTATTCCTCCTGAAGGTGCTTTAAAACCTAGTATTTATAGTATAGCAAGAATTATAAGTAAAATTGCTAGATATAATATATTTTCAAATAAATTTGCTTTAGGTACTCCTCCATATTATATTTTAATGATTCCAGAATTATTTTTTAAACCAATAAGAGAAAGAAGCATTAAAGAAGCATTAGAATTGAAAAAAATTTGTGATATTTATTATAGAAATCCTCCAATAGAAGCTGAAGATATTAGAAAAGCAAGATTACATACGATTTATATAATAGATGTAGATAATGTAAAAACAATCGAAATGGATCCTGAAAATTATATGGATACTTATATTTCAAGATTAAAATCATATTTTCCATCGATTTAGAAGTTAAATATTGCTCTTTTAAATAAATTTTATTATTAATTTATTTTTAAGGAGGGGGAAATTTAAATGAATTCTATTGAAAAAATAAAGAATTTTTTATTAAATATGCTTTCACCAAAAGTTTCCGATATTATGTCTAGCCCTGTTATAACAATCGATAAAGATGCATCTATTATGGAAGCATTAAAAATTATGACAGATAATGAAATAGGAAGCTTAATAGTTACTCATAATAATAAACCTATTGGGATATTTACTAGAAGAGATTTAATGGAAAGAGTACTTATTAAAAATCTTGATTTAAATAAAACATTCATATATAATGTAATGTCTTCTCCATTAATAGGAGTGAAAATAAATGAAAATATAGTAAATGCTATAAAAGTAATGGAGAAAAATAATATATCAAGACTTGCAATATTTGAAAATAATGATCTTAAAGGAATATTAACTATGACAGATATAAGATTAAAATTTTCAAGAGGATATTTATCTCCTCAACTTATTATAAAAAAATGGTTTGTAGATACTTTAGCATATTTCATTTTTTGGACAATTATTTCGACAATTATACAAATATACATAGTTAAACTTACATGGCAACAATATATTATAGGATCTACTGTAGGAACAATAGCAACATTATTATTCAGTGGGCTTTATGGTAGATTTTTAGATTGGTTTAGAAGGAAATTTAACGTATAATTTCATATTTATTTTTAAAAATTTGAAAAATTTTAAAAATAAAAAGGAAAGGTTAAAATACAACCATTTAAATAAAGAAAATTTAGAATTAAAAATGTCAAGAGAATTTAGGTATAGAGGTTATACAATAGAAGAAATGCAAAAAATGTCGATGGATGAAATAATAAAATTATTGCCAAGTAGGCAAAGAAGGTCTTTAGGAAAAAGAGGGTTAACATTAGCGCAAACAATATTATTAAGAAAAATAAGAGAATATAAACAACAAAAAACTGATAAACCAATTAAAACACATTGTAGAGATATGATAATATTACCAGAAATGGTAGGATTAACAATCCATGTACATAATGGAAAAGAGTTTGTACCAGTAAATATAAAGCCGGAAATGATAGGTCATAGACTTGGAGAATTTGCAATAACGAATAAAAGAGTTATACATGGTAGAGCTGGGGTTGGAGCTACTCGTTCATCTATGTATGTTCCTTTAAAATAAATTATTTTCTTCAAATTTGTATTATTTAAGTAAAGAATCTAATTTTATAAAAATAAAAAAACATTATAAATAACTTAAGATAATTCATTATGATAAATATATGAATTCAAAAGAAGAATTATTAAAATTTCTTAAAGAACAAATTAAAATTGAGAATGAAATAGTGAATTCATTAAATAAATCTTTAGATAGTATAGAAAATCCTGTTGTTAAAGGAACTTTGAAAGGAATTTCTTTAGATTCTATAAAACATGCAGAAATGTATGCTTCAGCTATTAATTTATTAAGAAGAATTTCTAAAGCTCTTACACAAGAAAAACTTGATGAACAAAAAGAACTTGTAAAAAAACATATAGAAATAGAAGCAGAACTTATTAAAAAAATTAAAAAAATAATGCCTGAGATTAAAAATGAAAAAGTCAAATTCCTTTTAAATGCAATACTATTAGATGAAGAAAGACATCATGCACTTCTAAAAAAAGTTTTAGAAATACTTGTTAAAGGAGAAACAATAACAGAAGAAGAATGGTGGGAAATTATTTGGAAAGAAGTACCATTTCATGGAGCACCAGGAGGATAAGTTAAATATTAAGAAAATGAAAAATATAAAATGCGAATTATGGACAATTGGACACAGCAATCGTTCATTAGAAGAATTTTTAGAATTATTGAAAGAACATAGAATTAAAATTCTTGTTGATATTAGAAGGTTTCCAACTTCAAAAATTGAACATTTTAAAAAAGAAAAAATGGAAGAGTGGCTTCAAAAAAATGATATAGAATATATATGGCTTGGTGAGGAACTTGGAGGATACCGTTATGGAGGATATAAAAAATATATGAAAACTAAATCTTTTAAAAATGGAATAGAAAAACTTCTTGAAATTGCAAAAATGAAAAGAACATGCATTATGTGTATGGAAATTAATCCAAAATATTGTCATCGTAGATTTATTTCAAATTATTTAGAGAGAAAAATGGATATTAAAGTAATTCATATTATAAAAAAAGGGTAAACATTATTATAATATTAAAGAAGATATAAATAGGAAAACTGGAATGAAGTTTCTAATCCAATTTTATATTATTTTTTAAGAATAACGCCGGGGGTGGGAATTTCATTAAGAGTGTGAATATTCACACTCTTAATTTTGAACCCACGCGGTCCAAAATGGACCACAGGCTTTCTAAAACTACTCAAGGCTTACGCATATTCTGCGCCATATCCACTAGGCGACCCCGGCCTTAAGAAATTTTTAATCTTTGCTTAATAAAAAGTTTTAATCTTTGCTTAATAAATGCTACTATGGTTGCTTTATTTTTAAAAATAAAAAAAGAGCTATTTAATTACTTCAATTAGCATTTCTTACTTTCTTTTTTTATAAATAGCAATTCTATAGCATTTTTTTATGTCTTGATCCTTTTTGGCAACAACATATGGCCTTGTTGTTAAATACCAAAATATTTCTTTAAAATTTCTCTAATATAAAAAAAAAATTAAATTTGTATTAGTGATTACCCTCTTCTTACATGCATTTTTCCTCAGCATCAAAAAGTGCTCATAAAACATTGCTGTACATTCTTTACAATATTCAATATTGAACTTTAGTTCTTGTGAATGGTCTATTTAAGAAATTGAAAAGAAATATGCTTCTTCCTTTAATTCTTCATTTTCCATTAGTTAATAAATGAGACTCATATGTTTTTCTCGATACAATACTTTTGCTAAGTAATGTCCAAATGTTTCTGAAAATTCTTTATCTTTCACTTTAAGCTTAATTGCAAATATTCTCTCTAAGAATGCTTATAAGATTTGGTTAATTTTGAATAAAGAATATTAAGTAGAGCTTAAAATAATTTTTCTTTATGGATAGAGGATATAGATATCTAGAACATATGTCCGATTTATATATTGAAGCTTATGGAGCTAATCTTGAAGAAGCTTTTGAAGAAGCAGCTAAAGCAACATTCAATGCTATTACAGATTTAAATAATGTTTCTCCTTTAATTATGAAGGAAATTATTATTGAAGGATTTGATGAATATTCTTTACTTTATAATTGGATTGAAAAACTTTTACAAATTTTTGAGATAGAAAATTTTATTCCATGTATTTTTAATATTAAAAAAATTTCTAAGAAAGAAGATAAAATTTTCTTAGAAGCTATTATTAAAGGAGAAGAATTTAATTATGAAAAACATACTCATGGAATAGGAATAAAATCTATGACTTATGCTTTAATGGAAATAATTTATGAAAAAAATAAAGTTATTGTTAGATTTCTCTTAGATATATAGTCTATTTTTATTATTTCATTCTTTTAAAATTATTCCTTTCTTTTCTATTTCTGGTATAACATAATCTAAACCTAGATTTCTCAATGTAGATTTTTTAGGTATTCCTCTTTCATCCCATCCTCTTAATTCATAATACCATGAAAGCATTTTATCATAAGTTTCTTTATCAAGTTTTCTTCCAGCATAAGGACCTTTAGTATATGGTTGCTTAAACCATTTTTCAGGTGGATAATCCATTTCTCTATTCCAATATCCAAGCTCTCTTATCCAAAAAGCTCTTATTAAAGAATATATTCTATCACAAACTTCATATATTTTATCCCAAGTAAATTTTATTCCAGTAGCAACTTCTAAATATTTTGGATACCAATCTAAATTGAAGCCTACCTCTACCCATGGAAGCCTACAAGTAACTGCTGTTTCAAAAAAGCTCCTTCTCCTTTGCATTAATATAAGTTTCTCAACTTTCTCTTTATTTATTATATCTCTTCCTTCAGCTATTTCTAATGAAATAAACCATGCATCTTTATGATGAGCACCTATTGGAGAAGTACCATATGCTAAAGCCATTCCATGTAATGTATGGCATTCATATGCAGAAATTTCAAGCCCTTTAATTTGCATTGCAAAACTTTCAGAATTACCACCTATCTTTTTAGCTAAAGCTAATGTTCCTTCTGCCATATATTTTCCAAACCCTTCTTTTGAAATAATCATTTCAATAAGTTTTAAATAATTTTCCGTATCTCCCCATTCTATTTTTAATCCTAATTCTTCTTCTTTTAAAAATCCTTTTTCAAAAGCTTCAGTTATAAAAGCAAGAACTCCACCTAAGCTAATAGTATCTATTCCATATTTATCAGCAATTAAATTTAAAGAAAGAACTGAATCCATATCTTTAATTCCTAAATTTGGACCAAGCATACCAATGTTTTCATAATCAACTTCTACTATTTCCCCTTTAAATTTTCCTGATTTTATTTTACATAAATTACCACATTTCATATTACAAAAAGGACAACCTTTTTGACCTATTTTGAAATATTTTTCCATAGCATTACCATCTAAATTTTCTGAATATTCAAAAATACCTTCACTAAAATTTCTTGTAGGCAATGTGCTATTAACTTGACACCATTCAAAAACACCCATTGTACCTTGACGAATCCATGCATTATAATTGCTTGAAGATACTATTTCCTTATATCCTTTTCTACCAAGTTCAATAAGATCATTTTTATTAGCAATAGGAATTTCCTTATCCCCTCTTATTATTATTGCTTTAACATTCTTTGAACCCATTACTGCTCCTAATCCAGGTCTTCCACCAGCTCTACCTTTTTCAGAAAAAATTATGGAATATTTAACAAGGTTTTCACCTGCAGGACCAATTAATAGTATTCCAGAATCATTTCCATATTCTTTTTCAAGAGTATCTTGTGTTTGCCAAGTATCCTTACCCCAAAGATTTGTTTCTTCAATAAAAACATCATTATTCTCAATAAAAATTATACTATGCTCTTTAGCTTTACCTTCTAATATTAATGCATCATAACCTGCTCTTTTTAATTGAATTGCAGCTTTACTACCTATGTTACCATCTCCATAACCATTAGTAAGAGGGGATTTTGAAGCAATTTGTATTTTACCACTACTTGGTATTGGAAGCCCAGTAAGTGGGCCAGTTGCAAAAATTAATTTATTATTAGGACTTAAAGGATCTATATTCTCTTTAATTTCATCCCAAAGTATTTTTATTGCAAAACCCCTTCCTCCAATAAAATTTAATGCGATTTCTTCATTAAGATTTTCAATCTTAGATTTTTTATTACTTAAATTAATTCTTAAAATTCTACCTATCCATCCTCCTTTAAACAATGCTCTCACTTAAAGAAAAAAATTATAGAAAATAATCTATATAAAACTTCTATTAAATTTGGCATCAATTTTTTATTATTTTCCTTATTTATTTAATAATTTTCTTATTTTTTAAAAAAGCTCCCCTCTCATATATAATTTAAGTGTAGAAAATTAAATCTATTATTTTTAAAATAAAAATTTAAATAGCTTATATTTTAATTACTTTAAAAGATTATAATAAAAAATAATAAGAATTTATTAAAAAAACTTTAAGCGAATTTATTAAAAATTGTAATATAATATTTTAGACAAATAAGAAGATTATACTTCTATTTCTTACGTTATTTTTTCAAAATAAATTGTTTTTAAGAAGAATGTATATCCAAAAAGCTTTATTTAAAAGGAGTAAAACTAAAAGAGTAAAAAAAGTGAATTTTAAACTTTAATTTTCTATAAAATTTAATTCTACTAATTTGAAAGTATATATATGAAAAGAAACTTTTAGCAAAAAGTTGAGCATATGTATAACAATAAAGCATTAATTTCTATGGGAGTTGAAGTTGAATTTTATACAATAAATATACCAAAGTTAGAAATACATAGGAAAATAATATATCCAAAAAAATCTGTTATTGAAAAAGGGGAGAAATTTACAAAAGATGAAAGTATAGGTTCAGAATATGATAGCAAAGTTTTTTACTCTCTTCATGAGGCACTTTTCTTATTAAAAAATGGTTTAAGAAAATATTTATTAAAAAATTATCGATATACTGAAGAAGAAAATTCCGAAGTATTAGCTTTAGTAGGGGGTTGGAGAGATAGATTTGCAGGAGCACATTTGCATATAGGACTTGGAGAAAATGGAATAAATAAGAAAGATGCTGAAAAATTAGCGATTCATATTCATGACCATATTCCATTCATAATAGCTTTATCAGCAAATTCTCCTATATGGAGAGAGAAAATAACAAATAATGCATCTAATAGATTGATTAGGTGTAGTGAAAATTATTGTAGCATAGTTCCAAGAGGGAAATTGAATATGGATCATTATAATGAAATTAGCTATAATTATGCTATAAAATCTAAACCTCCAACACTTGAATTAAGAGTGTGCGATAGTAATATTCCATCATATTTATGTGCTTCACTTCTCATTCTAAAATTAATAACATTGGGATGGCTAAAAGGTAAAAGAATAACCAATAAATGCTCATATGAAAATTATGTTAAAGCAAGATGGAATGCTGCTAAAAAGGGAGCTAAAGCAATTATTTTTTGGAACGATAAACCAGTAGATATAAAAACTTATTGTAATTTATTCTTTAAAAAATATAAAAAAGAATTAGATGAAGTAAATATTCCTGATGAAGTATTAGAAGTAATAAAATTATTTAAAAAAGGATGGAATGGAGCTGAAATTATTAGAAATTCGTGTAAAAAATTTAAAAAGGAACATCCAATTTCATGGCAAAAATATTTTGCAATGAATTATGTAAATGCTATAGAATCTATTCTAAATGGTGAAACAATCTTCGATTTTAGTGAAAAACTCATGGTAGATTTGCCAAAAACAAATGGTATTGAAATTTTACCATCATAATTTTTCAGAAATTAAAAATAAATATTCTCCAAAAAAATTGAATGGATAAATCCATCTAAAAATATTTTCAATAAAAAATAAAATTCTTAAAGAAGTTTTTAATTTTAAATCTTTGCATGGATTATAATTTGGTGGAACGAATAGAAAAATGCTTCCAAGCTTAATAATTTTAAAATTATTTCTTTTAAATAAGGAAAATAAGCTTTTTGGTGAAAAATAATGAGTCCAAATATTCAGAATTTTTCCATTTGGAATTTTTATAAAAATATATTCTTCATTTTTTGAGAAATTTTTTATAATTGAAGATATCCCTCTCTTAATTTCTTGAAAAAACCAATGTATTGAATAATCATTTGCTACAGAAACTATTGCTATACCTTTCTTCTTTAAAACTCTTGAAATTTCTTTTATTGCTATTTCATATTTAGGCATATGGTTTAATGCACCAAAAAAGGAAAAAATATTATCAAAAGAATTATTTCTGAATGGTAAAAATTCACCACTACCAACTACAAAAAAGCAATCACATACATTTTCATTTTTAGCTTTTTCTAAAGCTTTTTTAATCATTTCATTAGAAATATCTAAACCTATGACTTTCATATGCTTATTAGCTAAAAATAATGTTTGTTTACCTGTTCCACAACCAATATCAAGAATTAAGCCTTTCTTTATATATTTTAATAAAATATTTTTTTCAATTTCATGCATATAATTTATTTGTGGATTACTATAAAGATTATCATAACATTCTGCTAAAATATCATACTGTTCTTTCAACTTTGTCATTAAACTCATTAAAAAACTAATATATATGGTTTTTTAAAATATAATTATAAAATTAAAATATTAGATTTTCAATTATCTTTCAACGAACATATCTATAGTAGGTATTTGTGGAGGAAGACCTTTGCGTTTACGAATTTCAGCAATTATTTGATTTTTAAGACTTTCTGGAACTGGGGCCCATCTAGAAAATTCTATTCCCCAAAATACTCTACCACTTGTTGCACTACGCATAACTTCACTTAAATCAAATGTTTCAGAAGCAGGTATTTCGCCTATGATGAATGTTAAATATTCCTTTTGCTCAATATTAAGTATTTTCCCTCTTTTTTGAGTGATTACACGTGTAATTGAGCCAACTTCTTCGCTTGGACCTTTTGCTGTGATTTTCATAATTGGCTCAAGTAAAACAGGTTCGGCTGATAATATGCTTGCCAAAAGAGTTCTTCTTGTTGCAGGAACTATTTGTGCGTACCCACGATGTACAGGATCCTCGTGCAATTGTACATCAACAAGAATTGCTTTTACACCTCTCATTCTTTCATTTGCTAAAACCCCTTCTTCCATTACCGATTCAAAGCCTGATATTATCATTTCTTTAGATTCTTGTAAATATTGTGCTCCTTTAGTTGCATCTACTAATATATTTCCATGGGGATCTATTCTCCATACATTCCTTGCTTCTTCCGCATCCCATCCATATTTTTCTCTAAGTATTCTAGCTATTTCTCTTCTTGGAAGTTCATCATATAATTCTCCTGATCTTATTGCTTCAATTACTGCAGGATCTAAAGGTTCTACTTTCATGTATATCCTATTATGTCTATTTGGAGATTTACCTTCATATACATTTCCAGGTTTAAGTATTGCTTCTCTATATAGAACTATTGGTTTTCCAGCTACTACTTCTATTCCAGCTTTTTGTATCCATGTTAAAGCTATTTCTAAATGTAAAGTACCCATTCCAGATATTAAATATTCGCCTGTTTCAGGTCTAACTGTAGTTACTAATGTTGGATCTTCTATACTTAATTTATTAAGGAAATCTACTAATCTTGGCAAATCTCTACTATTTTTAGGTTCAACAGCAATAGTCACTACTGGTTCAGATACATATTTCATTGTTTCAAAAGGTTCTATAGGTTGTGGATATGTTGTTATTGTTTCTCCTGCTCTTGCAGCATCCAATCCTAATAATGCAGGTATGTTTCCTGCTGGTATTCCTTCCACTATTTCCCTTCTTGGACCCATATATATTGCTACTTGTTGTATTCTTTGAGAAGTCCTAGCACCTATCAAGTTAACTTGCATTCCTGTTTCTAATTTCCCACTAAATAATCTTCCAGTAGCTACAACTCCTGCTGAAGGATCTACATTTATATTTGTTACTATCATTACTGCAGGACCATTTTCATCACAATTTAACATTGCTTTTCCAACTTCTGTCTCTAATGAACCTTTCCATATTTTTGGTATTCTATATTTTTGTGCAACATGCGGAGGAGGCATTTGAGTGATCATCATTTCTATAATTGCTTCATGAAGTGGAACTGTTTCTCTTAACCATTCTATATCTTCTTTTACAAATGCATTTAATATATCATTAAATTTTATTCCTTTTTTCTCAGCTTGAGGAAAAGTAAATCCCCACCTATCTTTTGCAGAACCTATTGCAACAGTTCCACTTGCAGGACTTACTTTCCATTTTTCTCTATATTCTGGTTCTGCATAAATTTCAATAAGTCTATTAAAATCCATTATTATTCTAGCTAATGTTTCTTGTACTTGACTAGGTGTAAGCTTTAATTCTTTTATTAATCTATCCATTTTATTAATATAAAGAACTGGCCTAACTCTTTCTTCTAATGCTTGTCTAGTAACAGTTTCTGTTTGTACCATTACTCCTTCAACTGCATCAACCACAACTACAGCTCCATCTATTGCTCTTAAGCTTCTTGTAACTCTACCTGAAAAATCTACGTGACCTGGAGTATCTATCATATTTATTATATATGGCTTTCCTTCAAGCTCATAATATAAAGAAATATTAGCTGCTTTAATAGTCATTTGTCTTTGTTGTTCTTCTTCTAAATAATCTAAAGCAAGTGCTTTTCCTGCAAGAGTTGGAGATAATAATCCAGCAGCAGCAAGTAAACTATCAGTTGTTGTTGTTTTTCCATGATCAACTTACGCGCGTTTAGCGCATAATAGCGCTAAGCGCTATGCGCTATTATACCAACATTCCTTATTTGATCCTTTTGTCTTAAAATATCTAATACTTCTGATATTTTCTTAACTTTTCTAGGCATCCTTTTTCACTCCAAACATTATTTTTCAATTAAGGAAATTCTATTCAATTTTGTTATTTATTAATTTTTCATTTTAAATTTGTATATTTAGCCTTTATTTTTAATAAAGCATTAAAAATCGTATATTTTAATTATAATAGTAGATTAAAAATATAATACTTCTATTTTCCATTTATTTTCTAAAAAAATATAGAAAAATATATTATCTTCTTTTAACTATTTTCTTTGACTATTATGGAATGTAAAATCATTTTTTTAAAGAAACCTGTTTTAAAAGATCCTATAATGATTGCTGGTTTACCTGGATTTGGATATGTTGGAAAATTATCAGCAGATTATTTAATTGAGAAATTAAATGCAGAGCTTTTTGGAGAATTGTATTCTCCATTCTTTCCTCCATATGTATTAGTTAAAGAAAATGGTCTTGTTGAATTAATGAAAAATGAATTTTATTTTGTTAAAAATATTAATAATCTTGATTTAATTATTTTTACTGGTAATACTCAAGCAATTTCATCAGAAGGACAATATGACATTGTTGAAAAAACTCTAGATTTAGCAAAAGATTTTAATGTTAAAAAGCTTTTTACAATGGCTGCATATATTAGTGAAAGCTATAATGAAGAAAGGAAAGTTTATGGAGTAGCATCACGTATTGAATTAATAGAAGAATTAAAAAAGTATAATGTAGAAATTATGAAGGAAGGAAGTATAAGTGGAATAAATGGTTTATTATTTGGATTAGCAAAAACAAGAAATATTGATAGTATATGCTTACTTGGAGAAACACCTTCCTATATAATTCCTTCAGGACGTATGATAGCTGATCCAAAAGCATCTAAAGCTATTTTATCAGTATTAGCCAATATTCTTAATATTCCTTTAGATTTAAGAGGATTAGAAAAACAAGCACAATACATGGAAGAAATAATTCGTAAAATAGAGGAAATAGAGAAAAGAGCAATTGAAGAAGCAACTAAAGGTAAAAAAGAAAGGGTAGGGTATATTGGTTAATTCTATTAAATATTCTAGAAAAACTTGGATTAAAATTTTTGAAAAACCAATTTTAAAATCACCTATAGCAATTGCTGCTTCTCAAGGATTAAGATCTGTTGGTAGGCTTGCTTTAGAATATTTAATTGAGTATTTTAATCCTAAACTTATAGCTGAAGTATATTCATATTATTTTCCATTGATATATGGAAGTAAACCATCATATATTCCTGATCCAAATTTAACTGGTGAAGCTGGTATATTTTTATTTGAAAAAGAAATAGAAATTCCATGTATAAAAAATTATTTAATAAATTCGCATGAAATCATTTTAACTTATGGATATCAAGCTGATTTTAAAGGGCAATATGAAGTTGTTGAAACAGTTTTAGAATTTTATAAAGAAATAGGAATTAAAAAAATTATTGTTTTAGCTGGATATACAGGTGGTGATGAAAATGTATGTTGTGCTGCAAATAATCCTAGTATTTTAAAAGAAATGGAAAAATATGGATTAAAGCCATTTTATAAAGGGCCATTCTATGGTTTTTCTGGAATACTTTTAGGTTTATCAAAATTTTATAATATAGATGGATTATGCTTATTTGGAAAAACTAAACCAAATATTGAAGATCCTGAAGATCCAGATATAGAAGCTTCAAAAAATGTTTTATACAAATTGTCTGAAATATTAAATTTAAAAATAGATTTTTCAAATTTAGAATAAATTTTTTAAGTAAGTAAAAATGAAAGAACAAAAAATTGCTCTTTTAAGAAATATTGAAGAAAATATTTATGAAAAAATAGAAGAAACTTTAAAATTATGTGAAGCAGAAGAAATTATAAATTCAAAAAATAAAATAGTAATTAAACCAAATTATGTGATTGTAGAAAAAGAACCTTATATCCATGTTACAGATCCTAGAATAATAATTGCTTTAATTGAATGGTTAAAAAATAGAGGGATTGAAAATATTTGCATAGCAGAAGGAGGATGGTCTATAGAAACTGCTGATATTGCATTTAAAGAAGTTGGATTAATAGAAGTTGCAAAAAAATATAATATTAAATTAATTAATCTAAATAAAGATAAATTTATTAAAATAAAAATTCCAGATTCGTATAATCTTAAAGAAGTGAATATTGCTAAAACTATTTTAGAGTCAGATTGTATTATAAATGTTTCTAAACTTAAAGTACATCATATTGCTGGAGTAACATTATGTGTAAAAAATCTTATGGGATGCATATGGCCAAAAAGTATTATACATGAAAAAATTCAAGAAAAATTAGCAGATTTAGCTACATCGATAAAAACTAAAATTAATATTATTGATGGAATAATAGGTTCTGAAGAAGATGAAATTTATGGAAAACCAATAAAAATGGATATACTTATAGCTGGCCTTAATATTGTAGCTACAGATAGTGTAGGATGCTTATTAATGGGAATAGATCCTGAAAAAATTGAATATTTAAAATTGCTTGAAAGAAAAGGTTTAGGTATAGCAAGAAAGAATTCAATAAAAATAATTGGAGATAATATAAATAGAATATTTAAAAAATTTAAATTACCTAAAGCATTTACAAGTTGTTATTTAAATGAGATGATTAAAGATGAAGTGTAAAATTTGTGGAAAAGAAGAAATTCTTCCATTTAAATGCAATTATTGTGGAGAATATTTTTGTGCTGAACATAGACTTCCTGAAAAACATAATTGTTCAATGATATGGAAAGCAAAAGCGCCAATAGAGAAAGAGTATATTCCAATTAAAAAGGAGGAAGAAAAGCCTTTAAAAGAAGAAATATATTACCCAATTGTTAAAATTCCTGCTTATAAAATTTATAGATTTAGTAAAAAAGAAATAAAACATTTAATTATTGGAACATTCTTAGTTTTACTGGTTGGTTTATCATTATTTAAAGAAATAATTTTCTCATTTTTTGGAATAGTATTAATAACAATTATTTTTACAATATCATTCATTTTGCATGAATTGGCTCATAAATTTATTGCTCAAAAAAATGGTTTATGGGCTGAATTTAGATTAAGCATTAGTGGCGCACTTTTAACTTTAATATCTATATTTTTACCATTTTTTAAAATAATTTCTCCTGGTGCAGTTGTTATTGTTGGAATTGCTTCAAGAAAAACTACTGGTAAAATATCCATGTCTGGACCATTGATAAATATTTTATTAGGAAATATATTTTTATTAATTTCATACATAAAAACTCCATACATTATCTTAAATAAAATTATGTTATATTCAGCATTATTTAATGCCATGATAGCTTTAATTAATTTATTACCATTTGGAATTCTTGATGGATACAAAGTTTTTTTATGGGATAAATCCATATGGTTGATAATGTTTATAGCATCACTTTCATTATTCATTATATGTTACATGATTATTTAGAAAATTTCATATTATTTTAAATTTCATATTGCTTCTTCAATATTATCTATATGGCAATTTTTCATTTGTGATTTTATCCATAATGGAATTAATTTTCTTAATTTTGTAAATCTTTGATCCATAAATATTATCATACAAACATCATTTGGTCCTCTTATCCCTCTACCAGCTGCTTGAAGAGAAGACCAAAGTGCAGGAATTATATATGCATAAAGCTTCCCTTTACCAAATATTTTACTATATGCAGCTATCATTGCTTTTATTTTAGGGGTTGGTTTTGCATATGGAATTCCTATAATAATGATTGTTTTTAAAGTATTAGCTATAAAATCAACTCCTTCAGCAAGCCTACCGCCTTGAATTGCAAGTAATAATGCATGTTTTTTTGAAGCAATATTTATGAAATCATTAAATAATTTATGTATTTCATTAGTACTCATGAATTGTTTTTCTATAAAAACATCATCCCAATTTAATTTAAAATTATAATTATTTAAAAAATTTAAGAAATTTTGAAGTAATTCATGACTTGCAAAAAATGCAGCAACTCCAAAAGAATACTCAATATCTAAATCATTTGTATTAATCCATTTTATTGTATTAAGCAATTTATAGATTTTATAATAAAGAATTTCATTTCTTTCTTTAAGTTTTGTCGAAATACCATTAATTAATAAAACTTTAATATTTTCTTTTGGAAATGGATATGGAATTTTTAAAATTACTGGATTCGATATACCAACAATTTTAATATAAGCTTTAATTGGAGAAAGCGTTCCAGACATTATTATGCTTGAATAAATATTATCAAAAATAGGCTTTGTTATTCTCAATGGATCAAATCTTACAATTTCTATAAATCTTTTATTATTGAAAAGAGTTAAAAATAAAAAAACATTTTCTTCTTTAATTATTGAAAGAAAATCTGCTAAAATAAGTAAATTGCTAGTAGGAACTTTATTATTAAGTATTTTTTGCTCTTGAATATATCTACCCATGTTATAAAAATCGATTATTTTTAATTCAGTAAAAATTTTTGAATCAATTATTGCTTCTCCTTCTTCAAGTTGTATCTTACTTAATTGTTCATAAATTTCTTTAATTTTTTCAGCTATATTATTAAATCCATATTTTTCAGCTTCTTTTGCAGCTTTAATGAAAAGCTTTAATGAAATATTTGAAATTGTTTGAGAAAATTTTGGAATATTATGAGCTTCATCTATTATCATTAAAACTTTATTTAAAGAAGAGTTCATACGTTTAAGTAGTAAGGATCTCATAAAATCATTAAAGATATGATTATATGTTGTTACTATAACTTCAGCATTTTTTAAATAATTTATTATTCCTTCATATGGACAATATTGTATAGAAGAAAATATTCTTTTATAATCTTCAATTGTTTTACAATTCCAAGGGTTTATTTCAGATAATTTCATAAATTTTCCACTTTCTATATTATAAAAAGGACATTTTCTAGCTGCTTTTATTGCACTACATGCATGATAAAAAGCAATATTTTTAATTGAAGCAATAGGTTTAAAAATGCAAAGTTGATTTCTTCCATATAATCCAAGCATATCAATATTTATTCCTTTTTCTTTAATTTTAGAAAGTTCATTCAAAACTGTAAAGATTTGTTGATTTGTTCTACATAAATAGATAATTCTTAAATTTTTTTCTTTTTGAATTGCAAGAGAAGCAGCTAATGCAACAGAGGTCTTATCCCATCCAGTAGGAGCTTCTAATAAAACATGATGCTTATTAAGTAAAGCATTATAAATAGAATTGATTGCTTTAGCTTGATAATTTCTACACGTATCATAAGCAAAAAATTGTTGAACTTCCTTAATTATTTCTTTAATATTATCCAAACACCTATCTCCATTTTATTTATTTTTAAAAAATATTTATGCTCCTATTTGTTTAAGGATTTAAATTATTTTCGATTTTTTAATTTTAAAATTTATAATTTTTTAATAAGTAAACTTTTCAGAAAATATATGTAGTAAAAAATATAAAAATAAAACAAAGATATTTAGGAAGGAAAACAAAAATGATAGATGTTCATTGTCATATAGAAGATGAAGTATTTGATAAAAATAGAGAGAAAATTATTGAGAATGCAAAAAATGCAGGAGTAAAAGCTATTATTACTTCAGGACTTGGTTATAATTCAGCTATAAAAGCATTAAGTATTTCTGATGGAAAGTATATTTTTTTATCAATTGGTTTACCTCCATATGATTTAAGTGATTTTAATAAAGTTATTTATTTTATAGAAAAAAATATTGATAAAATTATCGCAATAGGTGAAGTTGGATTAGATTACTATTTAGGAAGAGAAAATATAAGAGAAGAACAATTGAAATGTTTTAAATTTTTTATTAAATTAGCTAAAGATTATGATTTACCATTAATAGTTCATTCTAGAAGTGCTGGAAAATATGCTATTGAAACTTTAATAAATGAGAAAGCTGAAAAAGTTGTTCTACATGCTTTTGATGGAAAAACAAAATATGCTTTAAAAGGGATTGAATATGGATACTATTTTTCAATTCCACCATCTATTGTTAGATCTAAACAAAAACAAAATCTAGCTAAAGTTCTCCCAATAGATTTTTTAATGCTTGAAAGCGATTCTCCAGTTTTAGGACCAATTGCAAATGAAATAAATGAGCCAAAAAATATAATTTTTTCAGTAAATAAAATAGCTGAAATAAAGAATTTACCTATAAAAAAAGTTATTGAAATTACAACCAATAATGCGAAAAAAGTTTTTAATATAAATATATAAGCTTAAAATTTAAACTATTATATTTGAGGATGATCAGTATGTCTTCATTACCATGGATTGAAAAATATAGACCTAAAACATTGGATGAAGTTGTAGATCAAGAAGAAGTTATTTCAAGCTTAAAGTCAATATTAAGAACAAAAGCAATTCCTCACATGCTTTTTACAGGTCCACCTGGAGTTGGAAAAACTGCTACTGCTCATGCATTAGCAAGAGATCTTTATGGTCCAAAATATATTGCTCAAGGACTTTTCCTAGAGATAAATGCAAGCGTAACACCAGATACTCCAATAATAATAAGGAAAAATGGTAAAATTGAAAGAACTACAATTGGAGAATTAGCAAATGAATATTTTAATGATAACTCAAAATATGCTTTTCCAAAAGGTCTAGAAGTATTATCAATTGATAAAGATTTAAGAGTCAAATTCATGCCTATAAGGAATATTTCCAGACATAAAACTGATAAAATAGCAATAATAAAATTTGAGGGGGGAGAAATAAAAACCACACTTAGCCATTCTTTAATTATATTAGATGAAGAATGCAATTTAAAAGAAGTCAAAGTTTCCGAACTTAAGGAAGGCGATCTTTTAATAAGTTTTAAAACCAAAATAGAAGGAAGCATAAAAGAATTAGATTTAAGGCGTTTTGCCCCTAAAAAGTTTATTAGAATCAAACATAAAAGGAAAAGCCGGATATTAAGAAATCCTACTGTTAAAAACATTATTAATAAAATTAAAATAAATAAAGATTTTGCTTGGTTACTTGGTAATTTTCTGGCTGAAGGATGCATAGGAGGTGGAAAAACAAACAAAACAATAATATTTACTTATGGCTACCCTCAAGAGAATTTAATACTTTCTAAAGCTTCTTCCATTATTTCAAATCTAGGTTTTTCTACAAGTAACCATATAATCCGTTCAGGGAGTAGTAATAAAAATTCTGGAATTCAGCTAGTGGTTCCTTCAACTCAACTTGCAAGATTTTTTGAAGAATTCTTTTATAAGAAAAATGAAAAGAAAATCGCTAAATTTAAGAAAATACCTAATTTCGTTTTTGAGTGGCCAATAGAATTAAGGCATTCATTTTTAAAGGGATATTTAGGTGATGCTTCTGGCGATTGGAATAAATACATTCGTTACACTTCTGCATCAAAAGATGCTTTAATTGATACAGCTTGGCTTGGAAGAATATCCGGACTGGAGACTTCAATATTCAAACAAGAAGCAAGAATTATATGGAATTCGTTTCCTTATAGGAGAGAAGATTTAATACCAGCATTTCCATTAATAAATTTTCTTGAAAAGTTAAAAGGAAGAATAAATTTCAATTGGCGTTATTTATTACGACATCAGCTTTATGCGAAAAAAAGTAAGAGACTTAGAAAGAAATTAGCTAAAGAAATATTGAAAAAGATTGAAAAAATAAAATTATCAATAATAGAAAAAAGTCAACTTGAAAAATTAAAGAAATTAATCAACTCAGATCTTCATTTTGTAAAAATTAAGAAAATTAATATTGAGCAATATAACGATTATGTTTATGATATTTCAGTTCCTGGAAGCGAAATGTTTTTTGGTGGTTCTGTTCCTATACTCTTGCATAATAGTGATGAAAGAGGTATACAAGTAATTAGAGAGAAAGTAAAAACATTTGCAAGATCTGTTTCATTTAGTGATGTAGGCTTTAGAATTCTTCTTTTAGATGAAAGCGATCAATTAACACCAGAAGCACAACATAGTCTTAGAAGAACTATGGAATTGTATTCAAGCACATGTAGATTTATTTTAGCAGCAAATTATAGTAATAGGATTATCGAACCAATACAATCAAGATGCGCAATATTTAGGTTTAAACCTTTGCAAAAAGATAAGGTTGTAGATTATTTAAGAAAAATTGCAGAAATGGAGAAAATTGAAGTTACAGATAAAGCTTTAGAAGAAATTTATGAATTTTCTGAAGGAGATTTAAGAAAATGCATTAATGCTTTACAAGCAGCATCTACTTATAGTGAAAAAATAGATGAAAAAATTGTTTACAAAGTTTTTGGACAAGTAAATAGAGGAAATGTTAGAAAAATGATTGAATTAGCATTAGCAAATAAATTTGAAGATTCATTAAAAGTATTAAGAGAAATTCTATATATTGATGGGACTTCAAGCAATGATTTAATAAATGCTTTATTTAAAGAAATAATGAAGCTTAATTTACCTGATGAGAAAAAACTTAAGTTGATTGATTTCTTAGGAGAAGTAGATTATAGAATTTCTGAAGGTGCTACTCCTGAAATACAATTAATGGCTTTTCTTACAAAATTAGTTTCATGAAAAAGGTATAAGAAAAATGACCATTCCATGGGTAGAAAAATATCGTCCAAAAAAAGTATCTGAAGTAATTGGAAATAAAGAAGCTATTCAAAAATTTCTTGAATGGATTAATTCTTGGGAGAAAGGAAAACCTACTAAAAAAGCTGCTTTATTATATGGTCCACCTGGAGTTGGAAAAACAAGTTTAGTTTTAGCATATGCATTAGAAAAAAATTATGATACAATTGAAATGAATGCAAGTGATTGGAGAAATGCTAATAAAATGAATGAAGTTGCAGGAGCTGCTTCTCAACAATTAACTCTTTTTGGCTCAAAAAAACGAATAATAATTATTGATGAAGTTGATGGAATTGCTGGGAAAGAAGATATGGGAGGATTATCTGTTTTAAATAAAATAATATCTGAAACACGTGTGCCAATAGTATTAATTGCAAATGATATTTGGCAACCTAGACTTGCACCTTTAAGAGAAAAAAGTGAATTGATAGAATTCAAGAAAGTACATAAAGCATCAATAGTTTCTCTTTTAAAAAAAATATGTGATAATGAAAAAATCAAATATGATGAAATGGTTTTAAAGAATATTGCAGAAAGATCCACTGGAGATGTTAGGTCTGCAATTAACGATCTTCAAGCTATTGGAGAAGGAAAGAAAGAAATAAATAATGAAAGCTTATTAGCATTAGGTTATAGAGATCGTTTAAAACAAGTTTTTGATAGTTTAGTTTTAGTATTTCATGGGAAAAATCTAAATGAAGTAAGTAAAGCTACAATAAACTTAGATTTAGATCCTGAAACATTCTTCATATGGATTTTAGATAATGCTCCAATTCAAATAAAAGATATGAAAATATTAGAAAAAGTATTAAGCTATTTAGCCAAAGCTGATTTATATTTTGCTAGAATATCAAAAAAACAAGAATGGGGCTATATGAAATATGCAATTCCATTAATGACAGGAGGTGTAGCAATACCTGCTAAGGATTATAAAGGCGGATTTACAAAATTTTCTTTTCCTCAAAAAATAAGATTATTAAATAGTATTAAGAATTATATAGATAAGAAAAATGCTATTTCCAAGAAAATAGCTATTAAATGTCACACATCTTCTTATATTGCTTCAAAAGATATTTTACCATTTATAAAAATAATTTTTTTGAATAATGAAGAAGCTACTCAAAAAATATCGAAGTTTTTCGATTTTGATAAGGAAGAAGTCGATTTTATAAAAAATGAATTATAAATCTAAGAGAATTTTTTCCTTTTCCCATGTTTTAATAAAATCTATTATTCTTAATGTTAATTTATTTTCTTTATTAATTTTAAATATTCTTATTTTACCAAACCTTTTTTCTTTTACAATTCCCATTTCAATAAGTTTTTTTAAATGAGATAATGTAGTTTCATAATTTAACATTGCTCTTTTAGAAATTTGTGTAATATTTGTTTCTTCTAATTCACTTAATATTTTCAATATTTTTATTCTTCCACGTGAAGATAAAATATCTTCAATTTCAAATATTTCCATTTAAAACCATCTCTTGCTCTTATCAATATTAATAAGTTTTAATAATTCATTTTCTAAAATAGAGGCTGGTATTTCTGGTAATGAAATATACGATTTCCTACCCCTTATTCCTTTACTTGAAACTTTTATTCTTATAAAACCTAAATCCTCAAGCTTTTGTAAATATTCCCAGAATCTTGTATAAGCTTTAGGCTCAATATAGTATTCTTCACATACCATTTTATAAAAATCATTCAATTCAGATGAAGTTATGTATGCTTCTCCAGTTTTTTTAAGACTTCTTGCTAATGCTATTAAAATAATTTTTTCATGAATATTCAAATATGTTAAATTTTCTTTTTTTATTGTAGGATAAATACTTGCAGAAGCTTTCCTAACATGTTCTGGTAAAACCATTTTTGAATTTTCTGCTTCAGCAAATTTTCCAGCTCTCCAAAGAAGTTCTATAGCATATCTAGCATCTCCTCTTTCGCTTGATATTTCTGCTATAAATCTCATAGTTTCTTCAGAAATTGCATTTTCATAAAATGCCTCACTTGCTCTATATTTAATTATTCCATAAAGTTGTTCTTCATCATATTCTTTTAAATGAATAAAATTTTCTTGAAGTGAACTTCTTGAACTTTCATCAAGCATTCTTAAAACTTCAGGATTTCTTAGTATGCATATTAATGATGAATTAATAGATTCTTCATTTCTTTCTTCTCCTATTCTTGTAAGAAAATAAAGTGCTTCTGGACCTTCTTCTTTTAAAAGAGATTCTATTTCATCTAATGCTAAAATTAATCTAATTTTTTTATTATCTAAATAATCTATTATTCCATGGATTAATTCTTCATTTGAAAAACCTCTAGTTGGAAAAGGAATTTTAAGTTGTTCACCAATCCTTTTAAGTATTGTAAATAAAGTTCTATGAAGCCTACAATTTAAATAAACAAAACTAATTTTTATACCATGTTTTTTTGCTTCATTTTCTGCTTTTTCACCAAATAATTTACATAAAGCAGTTTTTCCTGTTCCGACAGAACCGGAAATTAATACTTTGGGAGAAATAAATTTTTCTTCTTTAATAAAACTCTTAAAGAAAATATTTAGCATTTCTAATTCTTTCTCACGATAAGGAAGCTTTGGAGGAACGTATTCTAAAGATAATTTCTCTTCATATAGAAATATTTTACTCATCCTCTATACCTATTTATAATATATAAAAAGGAAGAAAATAAATTTGAGAGTTACTTGAAAATAAAAAATGGAAAATAAAATTAAAAAAGGCTCAGAACTCAAGATCCAGATCATCAATCATTCTGGCTAGAGTCATCATCGCCAATATTATAATCTTAAAAATCTCTTATTATACTTTTAAATTAATTTTATTTTTTAAATTAAAATCAAAAATAAAAATATGAAAAAATATAAATTACTATTATAAGAATAGATAGCATAATTAAAAGTATATCTTTTTTATTAAAATTAAGTTTTCTATACCATGTATGATTTCCCTTTTCTCCAAAACCTCTTAATTCCATTGCATCGGCTATATCATATATTGAAAGAGCTGCAGATATTGTAACTGGAACTATTAATGGGATAATGGATAAAATTTTTGCTAAAGGATTTTTCCCTCCTTTAGGTTTAAATCCTCTAGCCATTTGTGCTTCTAAAGTTTTTTGCATTTCTGCTATATATTCTGGTATATATCTAAAAGCAAGTTGTATTATATAAGCAGGCTTATATGGAATATGCATTTGTCCTAATGCTGGAGCATAAAGTTTTGGGGAAGTTGTAAAAACAAGAGTTATTGTTACGATAGCTAATGATAATAATTTTATTATAGGTAAAATAGCTCTTTGAATCATTTCATCGGTAATTTCAAATCCAAAAATTTCGAAAATAATATTTCCACCATGTTTATATAAAATAGAAATAGTAAGAAGATTAAGCAAAGAAAGTACTACTATTATTATAAATATAAATTTCCATGTTGTGATAGTTTTCTTTAAAGGTAATTTAGCTAATAAATAAAATGAAAGAGATATTATAAGCAAAGGTATGAGTAATATTATAGAGGGGGAAATTGTTAGGGAAAATAGTATAGAAAAAACAAAAATTATTTTAGCACGTGGATCAAGATTGTGTATTATGCTTTTTCCTTCAATGTATTTTATAAGCCGAAACTCACTCATGCCCTCCTTGCTCTACCTTTAACAGCAGCTGAATAAGCAGCAACTAATATAGGAGTTATAATAGCACCATTTATTGCATCTGTAATTGCTGCTGGAAGGAATAATGCATATGTTGCTTCTTCTATTGTAGAAATTCCATAACCGAAAATATAATCTGTATATGATGCAAAACCCATCCCAACAATTGAAGCTATAATAGATAAAACTGAACATAGTATTAATCCTTTACTTTTACTCATTTCTTCTTTTTTAATCATAAGCATTGCCAATCCAGGAATTAAACCAAGCAATCCATTTCCAATATCCCAATTCCACCAAAATCCACCCCAACTAATAGCATCGCTTATAATATTTCCTAGAAAACCAGCTACGAAGCCTACTATTGGTCCAAATACAAATCCAAAAAACATTGGAATTGCTACACTTGGTCTAAGAGCTACAAGTTGTGTTCCAGGTAATTGGAAAATATTAAAGAATACATTGAATGCTGCATAAAGAGCTGTTCCAATACCCATTGCTACAATACTTGTTACACTTAAAAATTCTTTTCTCCCAGACATTTTCCATCATTATCTAATAAAAAGTTAAAATATATAAAGTTTAAGGAAAAATTATTTAAAAAATTCATAAAACTTTTTTATTTCATCCATTTTTAATAACATTTTACCATTAGTAATTTTCCTTCCAGTTTCTACAAGACTTGTTTCTCTTATTTTCCCTTTTATTAAATTTTCAGGATTAGCTAAAATTTCTCTTGTAGGACCATCAGCTATAATGCATCCATTAGCTAATATTATTGTTCTATCGGAATATTCTATAGCTAAATCAGTATCATGCGTTATTAAAATAAATGTTCTTACTTTATCTTTAAGATTGAGAACAAAATTCATAAAAGAAGTATAATTAAAATAATCTTGACCTGCAGTAGGCTCATCAAGTATAAGAATTTTTGGCAACATTGTTAAAATTGAGCCGACACAAATTCTTTTCTTTTCTCCATAACTACTAGCAAAAGGTGAATATTCTATTAAATGTTCTATATTACAACTCTTAATTGTTTCTTTAATTCTCTTATTTATTTCTTCAAGTGGTATGTTTATGTTTTTTGGACCATATGAAAGTTCTTCTTTAACAGTTTTAGCAAAAAGCATATTGAATGGATCCTGAAATACAAGACCAACATAAGGAGCTATTTCATAAACTTCTTTTTTTCTAGTATCCATTCCATACACAATTACTCTTCCACTAGTTGGTTTAAGAAGACCTAGCATTAATTTTGAGAGAGTACTTTTACCTGCACCATTATTTCCAAGAAGAGCTATTCTTTCTCCTTCATATATTTCTAAATTAATATTTTTTAATGCAAAAGTGCTATTATATGAAAAAGAAACATTCTCAAATTTTATTGCAAGATTTCCAATAGAAGGTTTAGGAATTGTTGGAAGAAATATTTTTTCTATATTTTGTATTTTATCTTTTAAGAAAATTCTGGCAGGAATTTTTATGAAATTTGAGAAAAATAATAAATCTTCTTCATTTTTTGTCTCTTTTATAATCTTTCCATTATCCATAATAATTATACGATTAACACCAATGTTTAGAATTTCTTCAGCTCTATGTTCAGCAATTATAATTGTTTTACCATCTTTATGAAGTTTCTTTATTTGTTCTTGTATCAATCTTACACCTTCACTATCAAGATTAGCTAATGGTTCATCCATTAAGATTATTTTTGGATTCATAGCTAAAACTCCTGCTATAGCAATTCTTTGTTTTTCTCCTCCGCTTAATTCAGTAATATCTCTATTTATGAGATGAAGAGCATTAACAGATTTTAATGCTTCATATACTCTCTTTTTCACTTCTTCACGTGGAAGACGTAAATTGCATGGACCAAAAGCTACATCATCTTCTACACTAGATAAGATAAGTTGTTTTCCTACTTCTTGCATTATCGTTCCTACTATTTCAGACAATTTTGCTAAATTTGCACCTTTAACTCTTAAACCATTAACAAAAACATCTCCATTATAATTACCCTCGTATCTATTTGGAATTAAGCCATTAATACATTTTATGAGAGTAGATTTTCCACATCCACTTCTACCTAAAATTAAAACTAATTCTCCTTCATTTATTTCTAAATTAATATTTTTTAATGCATATTGTTTTTTACCATAATATTGAAAATTTAAATTATTAATTTCAATTATCGCCATTAATATATCATAAAAAAATAAAAATAATAAAGCTAAAAGGATTTTTCAAAAAAATATTAAATGCGGCCGCCGGGATTTGAACCCGGGATCATCGGCTCGGGAGGCCGATGTCCTAACCAGACTAGACTACGGCCGCATATTCTATAAAAGCTTCTCTTTTTATAGCAATTCTTATTAAAATTGCTATAAAAATTATTATAAAACTCATTAATATAAATTTTAATATAAAATCAATTATTTGATTTTTATAAGAAAATATTTTTTCATAATAATTTTCATTCGATAAAGAAAAACCCCATTCTAAAAATTTTTTAGAAGTATCTTCTCCAGTAATATCATTAAGTATATGAACTATTTCTGATGTTTTTTTAATAATTTCTTTTTTCTCATTTATAGCATAAAATAATTTTTCAAAAATTTCAAATCCATATGTTTCATTTAAATAATAAAAAACCATGTAAGAAGCTATATAATAATCTTGCATATTTATTGGTTGACGATATGGAGTCCATGATTCTATAAATCCTAAATATTCCATTTTTTTACCTTTATTAATAAAATCTTTTTCAATCATTTCAGCTCCTTCAAATCCAATTTTTTTAATTAAATATATAGAAAAGAAATTAGCAGCACCTTCATGAAACCATAAAACTTCTGGGCTTATTCCAATACTCCAAAGAAAATGATGTATAAGTTCATGAATTGCAGCTTGTTCAAAATATCCTTTAATAAATCTAATATAAAATATATTTAAATAAATATCTCCGAGTGAAGAAGCATTAAATGGAGTGTAACCTTGTATGGATACTTCTCCTAATTTAGGTGTAAAGAATCTTACAGATACATTTTCAAGATTTGTATGGAATATTTTACTTAAATTTTCATATATTTCATTATAAAGAAATAAAATATTTTCCATTATTTTTTTATATCTTAATGGAGTGAAGCCAATAAATCTATTAATTTTTACTTTTTCTAAAAATACTTTTCCTGGAACTTTATAATATATTTCAATTCTATTAATTCTTTGAGAGAATGATTTGAAAATAAAATAAAGTAATAATGTTTTTTCATTAATTTTTTCTTCTTTATAAGGCTTAGGATAATAATATTCAATACTTTCAACATTTTGTAATAAAATCTTAATTAAAGCATTTTCATTTAAAGAAAACATTATATGAGGAGACATAAAATATGCATTAGGTTCATATATTAATGAAGACATTGAAAAATTATATTTAATTTTAAAGCTACCAGGATAAGGCATGAATATTGTTAAATTATCATAAAAATAATAAGTTGAATTTGTTGATAAATCAATAAGCGAAGAAAGATTGGTATATATTAAAGTATCATTTTCAATAAACCATTTTGAAAGACTTTTTTCACTAGGTACTGCTATCCAAATTATTTTATTTTCTTTATTATTTTTATAAGAAATTTCTACAATTGCTGAACCTTCATTATCAACTTTTATAAAGTATTCAATATAATTTTCTTCTGTTTGAGCTTTAATTAATAGTATAGAATTTGAAATAAGAATTAATATTAATAAAAATAATGATAGGAAATTCTTTCTTAAAGAATACATTCAATTTAATGAAATAATATCTAGTATATATAATTTTATTTTTTAAAAAATAAATGAAGTAAAAACTTTTTTACTCACTTTTATTTATTTACTATGGTTTAAATGACTTTAAGTTTTTATGAAATAGAAATTTCTAGAAAAATAAAAGATATAGAAATAGAATATTTAAATTCATTTATAAAAATTGTTTTAATTAGGAATATACCTTATCTTGAAATAAATAGTGAAGTATATAATGATTTAAAACAAGGGACAGTTTTAAATGTTAGAAGATGGGTTGGAGAAAAGCTTATAGAAGCTAAAGTAGCTAAATATGAAGAAGATAAAATAGATATAAATTATCTTAGACAACTTGAATGGAAAGAAAGGAATATTATAAATGAAGTACAAGAAGTACCAAAGTATTTCTATTTAATGGTTAAAGAAAAAATGAAGTATTGTAATGAAGAAGAAAAAAGGGAACTTTATAATATTATACAAGATATAATTTCATTAAGATTAGCAAAATTGATAAGAATAGCTACAATGCCTGCATCTATAAGAGATATAGATAAAAAAATTTCTATAGAAGAAGAAGTATTATTCGAAGTATTAAAATCTATAATTGAGAATTGGAAAAAGGAAGTATTAAGAGTGTGAAAAAATGGCAAATGAAACAATAGAAGAAAAATTCATTAAATTTTTTAAGTCAGAAAAATATAGAGAATTAATCGCTAGAGCTGCTGCAACAAATGAAAAATCCATTCCTGTAGATTTTAATGATATTATAGCATATGATAAAGAATTTTCACATGAATTGGTTGAAAAACCATTAAAATACTTACCTTTATTAGATTTTGCAGCATATAAACAATTGGAAATTGAGGCACCAGAATATGCATCACAAATAAAAGATTTTCATGTAAGAATTACCAATTTACCAATCATAACACCATTAAGAGAAATAAGGTCAGCACATTTGAGAAAGCTTATAATGGTAGATGGAATAGTTGTTAGAGCTACTAATGTTAGACCTTTGCTTAAAAAAGGGGTTTTTAGATGTAGTGTATGCGGAGCATTAATGGAAATTGAGCAAACTTCATCTTTAAAAATAGAAGTACCAAAACGTTGTAGAAATCCAGCTTGTAAAGCAAGCGGATCAAAATTAGTATTAGATTATGAAAATTCGGATTATATTGATTATCAAGTAATTGGTTTACAAGAAAAACCAGAGGATTTACCTCCAGGACAATTACCAAGAGTTATTGAAGTAAGGCTTAAGGATGATTTAGTTGATAGAGCAAGACCAGGAGATAGAGTAATAGTAGTTGGAGTGCTTAGCTCTACACAAGAAAAAGCTACTCAAACAGCATTAAGAGTTTTTAAACCATACATTGAAGCAATTAATATAGAAACATTAGCAAAAGAACCTGAAACAATTCAAATAACTCCTGAAGAAGAAAAAATGTTTCTTGAAATGGCTTCTGATCCATTTATTCATAAAAAAATAATAGATTCCATTGCTCCTTCAATATATGGTCTTGAGCATATAAAAGAAGCAATAATGCTTTTATTATTTGGTGGAAGAACAAAAGTTTTTCCAGATAATGTAAGAGTTAGAGGGGATATAAATATTTTACTAATAGGAGACCCTGGTACTGCAAAAAGTGTTTTATTACAATATGTTGCAAGAATAGCACCTAGAGGATTGTATACTTCTGGAAGGGGTTCTACAGCAGCAGGTTTAACAGCAGCTGTTTTAAGAGAGAAAGCAGGGGGAATGGTTTTAGAAGCAGGAGCACTTGTTTTAGCTGATAAAGGAGTTTGTTGTATAGATGAAATAGATAAAATGAGACCAGAAGATAGAGTTGCAATACATGAAGCAATGGCAACACAAACAATCAGTATAGCAAAAGGTGGAATAGTTGCAACACTTAATGCAAGAACAGCAATTCTTGCTGCTGCAAATCCAGCTTTAGGAAGATATGACCCTTATAGACAATTTATTGAAAATATTAATTTACCAATAACAATTTTATCAAGATTTGATTTAATATTTGTTTTAAGAGATGTACCAGAGGTTGAGCAAGATAAAAAAGTTGCTTCTCATTTGATTACTTTACATGCAACAGGTGCTCCTAAAGTTTCTCCACCAATTCCACCTGAAATATTAAAGAAGTATATAGCATATGCAAAAAGAATAGAGCCTATTTTAAGTGAAGAAGCTTTAAAAGTATTAGAAGATTTCTATTTAAAAATGAGAAAAAGTTATGAAGAAACATCAACTGTAGCTATTACAGCTAGACAACTTGAATCTTTGATTAGATTAACAGAAGCTAGAGCAAGAGCTGCTCTTAGAAAAATTGCAACAGCAGAAGATGCAGGAGCTGTAGTTTTATTAATGAAAAGGTCCTTATCAGAAGTTGGAATAGATGTTGAAACAGGCAAAATGGATATAGATGTATTAATGACAGGAAAACCTAAAAGTGTTAGAGATAAAATTGTAATGGTAATGGATAAAATAAAAGAAATTGAAGAAAAAGAAGGAATAGTTGAAGAAGATGCTCTTAGAGATGAATTGAAAAAAGATGGTTTAACAGATATTGAGATTACTAGAATATTAAATCAATTAATTACTGATGGAAGAATATATTCTCCAAAGCCTAGAATGTATAAAATGGCATAGATAAAAAATGAAGATAGAAGAAATACCAATTCCATCATACCTTAAAGAAAATTTATTAAAAGAAGGGATAGAAGAATTATATCCTCCACAAGAAGAAGCAATAAAAAAGGGAGTTTTAGAAGGGGAAAATTTAGTTTTAGCCACACCAACAGCTTCTGGAAAAACATTAGTTGCAATATTTGCTGCTGCAAAGCATTTAGAGAATAATGGAAAAGTTCTTTATTTAACTCCTTTAAGAGCATTAGCAGCTGAAAAATATGATGAATTCAAAAAATATTTTGGAAATAAAGCTTCAGTAATAGTTACATATGGTGATTATGATTCTTCTGATCCATGGCTATCAAAATATGATATAATTATCACAACGAATGAAAAAGCAGATAGCTTATTAAGACATGGAGCTGAATGGATAAAAAATATTAGTTTAATAATTATTGATGAAATACATCTTTTAGGAGATTCTGAAAGAGGGCCAACATTAGAAATGACTGTTACAAAGATTCTTGAGACAGTTCCTAATGCTCAAGTAATTTCTCTTAGTGCAACAATTAAAAATGCAGAAGAAATAGCAAATTGGCTTAAATCTAAATTAATAAATATTAATTGGCGTCCAGTTCCACTTAAAGAGGGAATTTACTATAATGGAATTATAGAATTTTCAAATGGAGATATTAAAGAAATAAAATTTAAAGATTTTGAACCAGTAATAAATATTGCTTTAGAAACTATTATGGAAAATGGCCAAGCTCTCATATTTACTACAACTAGAAGGAAAGCTGAAAAAATTGCTGAAAAAGCTGCAAAAGCAATTTCAAAAACAATTTTCAAATCTTTTTTAAAAGAAGATATGCTTCAAGAATATGCTGAAAAAATACTTGAAATAGGAGGAAGATCTTCCTATGCTGAAAAAATAGCAAGTGTTATTGAAAAAGGAGTAGCATATCATCATGCAGGATTAAGTCATCCTTATAGAACATTAATAGAAGATGCTTTTAGAAAAAAATATATAAAAATTTTAGTAGCAACCCCGACTTTATGTTTACATCCAGATACACCAATTATAACTAGTGATTGCGTTAAAAAAATAAAAGATCTTACTAAAGATGATTTAGTACTTACACATAATGGTAGATTTAAAAGAGTAATTTCACCTTTAGAACGTGAATATGATGGAAAATTATTAACAATAATACCATATGGTAGCTTAATGGCTAAAATGACACCAGAACATAGAGTTTTAGTCATTAAACAAATAAAACATAGATCCCATTTACCTGATGGTACTAATAGAACTTGGTATGAATATGATGAAGCAAAATGGATGAGAGCATCTGAACTTTATAATGAATTTAAAAATAATAAAGACAATAAAGTATCATTCATGTTACTCCAACCAATTCCTAAAGTGGAGTATCAATGTGATAAAATATGTTTAAAGAATGAAAATTCTTATATTCATAACCAATATGGAAAAACAAATGCACTCCATCCAGCAAATGATAAAACACCAGAATATTTACCATTAAATTATGAAATATCAAGATTGTTAGGAATTTGGATAGCAGAAGGGTCAACGACAAAAAATGGGGCCATTATTTTTGATATAGCAGTTTTTGAAAAAGAATTAACAGAGTTTATTACATCAACAATAAAGAAGTATTTTACAAAGGCTAATATAGTTATTAATGATAAAGGGAAGCGAAGAAGAATAATTTTCTGTAATAAAAGATTTGCAGAATGGTTAAGGAAAAATATAGGTAATAATGCTTATTGTAAAAAAATTCCTACCATTTTGTTATTTAATAGTAGTCGTGAAGTTAAACTTGGGCTCCTTCATGGATTAATAAACGGTGATGGCTATATAAGAGTAAAGAATGAAGATAGAACTCACTATATAAGTTATACTACCGTATCTCAAAATTTAGCTTATCAAATTCAAATCCTCTTAGCATCTTTAGGTTATATTTCATCAATTATATTATCAAGAAGAAATGGTGGCTTTTCTTCTAGAGAAAAGAATATTTTCAATATAAAAATTAGTGGAAAAAGCTTTTATGATCTTTTAAAAGAATTAAGAATAGATTTAGGTAAAGAAAAAGGCAATAGAACATATAATATTAATAAAATTTGGAATAATTTTCTTCTCTTAAAAATTAGAGATATTAAAGAAGAAGAATATTCTGGCAAAGTTTATAATTTAAGTGTTGAAGATGATGAAAGTTACAGCATTGGTTTTATTGTTCATAATTCTGCAGGAGTGAATCTTCCAGCTAGGACAGTTATCATACCAGAATTTTGGAGATATAGTTCAGAAATTGGTTTATATAGCATACCTGTTCTTGAATATAAACAATATTGTGGAAGAGCTGGAAGACCACGTTATGATAAAATAGGATATGCAATTTCAATAGCTAGAAAAAAAGTAGAGAAAGAATTAATATTTAATAAATATATCAATGGTGATATTGAAAAAATATGGTCAAGATTATCTGATGAAAGACATTTAAGATCACATATATTAGCAATAATTGCTTCAAATTATGCAAACAATATTCAAGAAATTCATAAACTTTTTGAAAAAACATTTTTTGCTAAACAATATGGAATTATTGGAGTAAAAGAAAAAATCCATTCAATAATAGAATTTCTTAAAGATAATGGAATGATAGAATTTTATGGAAAGGAAATTAAAGCAACAAAGCTTGGTAAAAGAGTATCAGAATTATACATAGACCCATTAACAGCAATAATTTTAGTAAATGGTTTAAAGTATAAACCAAAGAAATTAACTGAAATTTCTATTTTGCATTTAATATCTAGAACACCAGATATTCCTAACATCTTTGCTATAAGAATACCTTTAGAAAAACTTGAATTATATTATCAATTACATAAAGATGAATTATTAATAGAAGCTCCAGATATACAAGAAGATCCATTAGAATATGAAATTTATCTAGAAGATTTTAAAAAAGTAATAGTCTTAGAATCTTGGATAAATGAATTGAGTGAAGGAGAAATTTATGAAAAATATAGAGTTGAACCAGGAGATTTGGCAGTATTAAGAGAAAGTGCTGAATGGATAATTTATTCAGCACATGAAATATCAAAAATTATAAATGAAAAAAGTAAAATACCATTATTAAAAGAAATGATTGAAAGAGTAAAACATGGTATAAAAAGTGAATTGATACAACTTGCTAGACTTGAAGGAATAGGTAGAGTGAGAGCAAGAGCGCTTTATCAAGCAGGTTTCAAAACAATAGAAGATTTATCAAAAGCTCCTTTAAATGCTTTAGTGAGTGTACCAACAATAGGTTTGAAAACTGCAATCTTGATAAAGAAGCAAGTTGGAGAAAAAATAAATGAAGAATTTTTAAAAAATGGAAAAGATTTTGAGCAAACAAGTTTATCTTCTTATGAATGATGGATTTAACACTTTTTATGCAATTCATAAGTTTCTAGGGATGGATTTATGATTGTAATAATTTATGACAAAAAAGGGAAAAATGCTATTGAAAAAACTAAAGAAATACTTAATAATCTAACTTTCTCAAAAATTGAAAAATATGCTATACATACAAGAAGAGACTATGATGAAAAGAAGAATGCATTAGATATAAATTTATCCGATTCAAATATTGCTATTGGAATAGCTATTATAAATGGTTTAAAAATAATAAATAGTGAAAATGAAAGAAAGACAATTTTTTATGGATATGATTTTTTTAATGAAGAAATTGAAAAAGAAATTAATAAACCAAATTTTATAGAAAAAATAATTAATAAAGATGGATTATATGTAACAACATCACTTTATAAAAATAATTTAATAGTTTATAGAGATCCTATAGGATTAGCTCCACTTTATTTTCATCAAAATAGTCGCTTTTTAATAATATCGCCTCAAATTAAGAGCTTCTGGATTTTTGGTATTAAATCACCAATAAGTTTCCCACCTGGGAGAATATTCTTTTATAATAAAAATTTTTATAGAATAAGTGAAAGAAAAATTTTCCCATTAAAATATAAAATAAAAGATATAGATTTTCATGCAAAAGAAATAAGCAAAGAAATTGAAGAAATAATATCAAAAATAGTTAAAAATGAGAAAAATGTAGCAATTGCTTTTTCTGGAGGTTTAGATAGTTCAATAATAGCACATATACTTTCTAAATATACTAATGTTATTGGTTATAATATTGGATTTAATGAATATGGCGAAAAATGGATGAATATTGCTGAAAAAGTTGCTGAACAAATAGGGATTAAATTAATAAAAATAAAAATTTCTATAGAAGATATAAAAAACAATTTAGAAAAAATTCTTACATGTATTGAAGATAAAAAAGAAATATCTATTGAAATAGGACTTCCAATTTATTTTTTAGCAAAGAAAATTTCTGAAGATAATTTTAAAAAATCTTTTTTTGGACAAGGAGCTGATGAAATATTTGGAGGCTATAAAAGATATTTAATTTTAGCTATTTCTAATAAATATAAATTATTAGAAGAAGAAATGTTTAAAGATATACTTGAGCTATATTCAACAAATCTTGAAAGAGATTGTAAAATATTAATGAATTTTGGTATAATTCCAATATACCCATATTTATGTAAAAAAATAATCGAATATGCTATAAATCTTCCAATTAACTTTAAATTAAATGAGAAGGGAGAAAGAAAAATATTACTTAAAAAAATAGGAGAAAAAATAGGTTTACCCAAAAATATTTTGGATATGCAAAAAAAAGCAATACAATATTCTTCAGGCTCAAGTAAAATTATTAAAATGATTAAAAAAGAAGGTATCATAAATATGGTTTTTAATAATATTTTAAAGAAATTTTATAAGGAAAATATTAAAAAATAATAATCAAAAAAGGTTTTAAAATAATGAAACAAGTAGGGATTTTTTATTATAAATGGCAGCATAAGCATAAAACTCCTAGAAATCATCCTGAATCACCAAAAAGAGTTAAAAAAATAATTAAAGAAATAAAAACATTTTTTAAAGAAAGAAAAGAAATAATTTTAAAAGATATGCTAAAAGCTGATATAAGTAAAGTTTTAGGAGTGCATGAAATACAATATGTTAATTATATTAAAAATTTTTGTTTAAAAGGTGGAGGATGGATAGATTATGACACTTACTTTACTAAAAATTCATTAGATGTAGCATTACATTCGGTGGGCGGAGTATTAGAAGCATGTAAATTGGTTTTAAATAGAAATTTATCAAGTGCATTTGTTTTAACAAGACCACCAGGACATCATGCTGGAAAAAGAGGTATAGCCCTTAATGCTGATTCTCTAGGCTTCTGTATGTTTAATAATGCTGCAATAGCAGCACATCATTTAATAAATAAAGAGAAAATAAAAAGAATAACTATTATGGATTTGGATAGTCATCATGGTAATGGAACACAAGAGATATTTTATAATAATCCATCAGTACTTTATATTAGTTTCCATCAAAATGAAAATTTTTATCCTTGGTCAGGATCTATTGAAGAAATAGGAGAAGATGATGGAGAAGGATTTAATATAAATATCCCTCTCCCAAAATATTCTGGTAATATTGAGTATTTAACAGCTTTTAAGAAAATAATAGAACCAATAATAGATAATTATGATCCAGAATTTATAATTGTTTCACTTGGATTTGATGCGCATAAAGATGATCCATATTCTGATTTAAGAATTACAACAAATGGATACTTAACTTTATTGTATTATATAAAAAAATTCTCAGATAAATATTGTAATGGAAGATTAATGCTATGCTTAGAGGGTGGCTATAATATAGATATACTTGGAAAAATTTCTGTTAAATTAATAGAATTATTAATAAATAAGAAAAGCTTTAATTTTATTAAAAATTTTAAGAAGAAGAAAATTGAAAATAAGTTTATGAAAAATATAGAAGAATTAAAAAAATTACTTTCTTTTTATTGGCCATTATGAATGGAATACGATTGTATATGAAAATTTAAGCAATTAACTTTTCAAAAGAGAAATAAAAACTTCAATTATAAAATAAGTAAGAATAATGTAGTATTATAGAAAAATATTAAATTATTTAACTAATTTGGAATAGAGTTTAAACGATTTATGTAGATCCTAAAGATACTTCAAAGAAATGTCCAAAATGCAATAATGAACTTAAAGAATATAATGGAAATCTTCATTACTTAGAATGTAAGAATTATGGTTTTAAAGATGAATTTGGCAATTATGATTATGCTTTAGTAGAAATCAATGCTAGTTTAACTTGTTTAACTCCTTTTAAACTTAGTAAAGTTTTAGACAATTTTTCAATAATTTTTAATTCTCCTTTAACAGCAATAATTTCAAGACAATTATTTTCATCTAAATGAATATGCATAGTACTGTTTATTACTTGAGAAAAATCATGTTGAATATCCGTTAATTTTTCTTCTAAACCTCTAGCTTTATGATCGTATATTAAAATTATAGAGCCAATATTAAAACCTTCTTTTTCAAAAATTGGTTTATATTCATTTAAGAAAGAGCGAATAGCATTTTGAATAGCTTTTGACCTATCTATACCGATTTTCTCAATTATTTCATCAAGTTCTTTTAATAATTTAGGAGGGATTGTTGCACTAATCCTAACCATTTTTTCATTTGACATTTTTATAATTTAAGAATAAAACAAAATTTAAAAACTTTTTGATATAAACCTTTTTTTATCAATTTTTAGAGTTATTTTAAACATTCTAATAAAAAGTTTATATATTACTTTTAGTATTACTTTTTTCAAAAAAAAGTAATACGGTGAATAGAAATGGTATATTTTACAAGTAAGGATATAAGTGCAATAGTACTTTCTTCAGTTTTTTGGTTTGTATTAAATATTACAATAACACCAATTTTTTGGGAAATGACACATCTTCCATTTTTATGCGACATGATAGGAGCAATAGCACTTATGCTTGCTGTATGGTGGACTAGAAAAATTGGAATAGCAACAATGGTTGGGATAATTACAACATTATTAACTTTATTATTCAGACCTGCAGCACTTCATATGTTAGGCTTTACTACAGCAAGCATTATATTTGATATTTTAACAAAGATTGCTGGATATGAAAGATGTTTTAAAAAACTTTTAGTAGAAACATTATTCATAATTCCAATTATGGCATTTTCAACTTTCATAGGAGGACTAATCATTGGAAAATTTTTCATGATATTTCCAACAATGATTGCAATAATTATTTTTGCTGGATTACATTCTATTGGAGGAATAATAGGAGCAATTATAGGAATAATTATTATTGAAGCATTAAAAAGAAGAAAAATAGAGGCGGCAAAGTAATTTAACATGTCGATTCCTAAAGATATTTTAAATAAAGCAATTTCATTACATGGACATTTAGGTCCTTTCTTAGTATTGGGAGTTAAAATTGGTTTATTCATAAAGAAAGTTTGGAATGATAAAATTGATTTATGTATTTTAAAAACAATTAATAAAAAACCTCAATTATGTACTGCGGATGGATTAAAAACCATTCTTGGAATAAATAATGTTAAAATTTCTAATGGAGAAGGAATTTCAATCGAAATTCATAAAGGGGAAAATAAAATTGCTGAAATATTTATTAAAAAAGAAATAATTGATAAATATGTTAATGTTCCTTGGGAAAAATGTGAAGAAGCGGCATATGAAGTTTTAGCTTATAAAGAAGAAGAATTATTCATAGTAAAAGGAATACAAAATGAGAATAATATTTAGCTTTGCTCTTTTTTATTTTTCTTAAGTTTTATTATATCATAAATAATTGAAAAAGCATTTAATAGTATTATCAAGACTATTATTATTAATCCAAGAGGTTTATACATTTCTCCACTCAATATTAAAATAATATATCCTAATCCAATCCAATAAGGAATTTTAAAACCTGTCCACACACCTATTACACAATCATATGGAACAGGCACAAAGCTATCTATTACTAAATTATTATCACCTTTAGTAATAAATCCTAAACTTGATTTTTCAATAACTCTATGAACTATTATCCAATTTTTATTACCTGGAAAATTAGGGTGATAAAAAACTATCACATCATTAACTTTTATTTCATATGGATTAACACCATGTATTAATATTATATCTCCTATTTCTAATGTTGGGCGCATACTACCAGATTTAACAACAAGTAAAGGGAAGTTTACATTCATTAAATTTTGCAGAATAAAAAAAGCTGCAAAGAAAATTATTAATAGTAAGAAGAGAATTGAAAATGTTTTTAAAATATACATTAGGATTTCTCTTTTTTCAATTTTATTTTCCATTTTTAACACCTTATATTCTTGGAATTACTGGTCTCCTTCTTCTTTCAATTATTCCAGGGAAGCTGATTTTTATACTTCTCCTTCTTATTATACCAAGAATTAATGATACAATTGGAATAAGTAAAGAAGCTAAAGCTATACCATAATTTGTCATATTTTCTTTTATAATAATTATTTTAATATCCTTATTTTCTTTAACTTTTAATTCATATATTTTAGTTGAATTATTTATTTCTTCTCTTAAAGTATATTCTCCTTCAGCAAGATAAAAAGATGCTTTACCCATAATATTCGATTCTGCAATGCTTAATATTTCATTATTCCTAATAATTGAAAGTTTAACATTTTGAATTGGATGATCATATAAATCCATAAAAACAAATTTTAAAAGATAAACTTTGCATGGAATTGATAAAGTTAAACTATGATCCAAAAATATCGTTTCTTCTCCAACTATTACATTTTGATATTCTACTAATACATCATATTGAGTTTGCGGAAGTCTTATTGATGCTTCACCTTTATCATCTGATATTAAACTTGCAATTTCTTTTCCGGCTTTCTTTAATGATATTTTAGCATTTATTAAAGAAGAATTATCAGCTTTAAAAAGTTTAATTCTTAAACTTGAAACATGAGTATCTACAAGTATTGTTTGCCCATCATAATTCACTTCTACTAAAGGAACAAAAGCAACTTCTATGTTATACATAGTTACACGAATATTATATCTTGTAGGTGGAAAATTCTTAAAAAGAGCTGTGCCATTCTCATTTAATTCTAAAGAGAAAGGTTTATCATTAATATAAATGGTTACTGTCCCTTTATCTAAAGGCATATTATCTTGATCTACACAAATTATTGAAAAATCGTACGCATTGGTATTATATGTAAATTTGGTATTAGTTTCTGAAATTTTAATATCTTTTTCTAAAATTGGTATAGAATATAATGAACTAGATATTGTAAATATGCCTTCTGGAATATTTTTTAATGTTATTTTCCCATTAGAATCCGTTTTTCCTTCCAATGCAAATGTTTTTCCTGAAATTTTTACAATAGCATTTGGAATAGGCTCATTCCCACGAGAATCAAGCAATTCGATATTAATATTAAAAACTTTACATGAAATACTTTCAATATTTTCCCCAATTTTTGTTTTAATTTCTTTATAACCAACTTTTAATTCTTTATAAAATACTTCAAGAATATAATTTATTGCAAGAATATTAGAAAAAGTAGCTTCACCTTCAATATTTGTAATAGCTTTAGAAATAATTTTTCCAGAATTGGATTCTATTAAAGAAATAATAGCATCTCCCAATTTTTCTCCATGATAATTACTAACTTTAATTTTTATCGTACTAAAGAATGGTTCTAAAATAGCAAGAAAATTATCTTTATCTATTGAAATAGTTTGATTTCCAACAATGAATCCATTATAAATAGATAAAACAATATATTTTCCTAAAGGAATATTTGCAAAATCTGCAAAACCAGTAGAATTCATTATTTTAGATTTTATAAAATTAGCAACATTAATAGATTTTAATGTGATATTCATATTTTGTAATTGAGTCTTATTTAAAAATTTTTCAATATCATATTTAATTGTTACATCGAAAATTTTCGCATTTATAGATAAACTTTGATAAGTTTCATTTTTTAAATTATGAGTAAATTCGCTTAATATATTATCACCAAATAACACTCTAATAGTGTAATTATCTCTTTTTAATGCACTAAAAACTAATAACCCAGTAGAATTTTCAATAGAATCGTATAAATCCCCTTTTCTAATAGCTTCACATTTAATATTTATTCCACTAGCAATCCTATTACCTTTGCTATTCATAACTTTTATTCTAAGAGATAATAAATTTACGGACAAAGTTTGTTGAAGATCGCTATTAAGTTGAAATGTTAAATTTTGTAAACTTACAAATTCACCTTTATAGTATGCAGCAATCTTATATGTTCCACTAGGATAATTTTTAAAATAAGAGAAGCCATCACTTCCAGTATTTAATCTACTTATTTCTGCTCCAGTTGCAGAATTAAAAAGGATAACAGTTACTCCCTGAACAGGGGAATTAGCTAGATTTAAGCATTTTACATTTAAATCATAAAGAGAGGCATTTATATTACTTACTTGACCCGAAAAAGGAATGTTACTGTCGTATACTATCGCATTTCTATATTTTACTGTAACTTTATAAGTTGCAGATGGCATCTCAGAAAAGAGCACATGACCATCACTTCCACTAATATCCCATGCTGTGGCTGCAGAAGATAGAGGAGAGATTGCTGAGATTGTTACATTTGCTCCACTTATGGTTTCTGATCCTGAAATATCTCGAACAATTATAGTCCAATCATAAACTGTACACTTTATATTTAAAAGTGTTTGTAAGGGAATTGAAAATGATGTTGCATTTACCTGTATGTCTTTATAATATACAGAAACACTATAAACTCCATCTTGAAGATCAGAAAGAGTAATAGTTCCGCTTGTAATTACACTATATCTCCATGAGGAGGAATTTGTAATGGTTACATTTGCTCCGCTTAAAAATCTTCCATGTCCATCACGTACATAAATAGTGATATTTCCAGATGAAAAAGATATTTTATTCAAATATGCAAAACCAGAGGGAATAGATATTAAAAATATTAGGAAAGAGAGTAAAAAAATTTCCCTTCTAAAAAATAGGATTTTAAAAAGTTTTTTCATAGCTTTTTCCATTGCTCTCTAACCTTGTTATTTAATTTTAAACTTATATAAGTATATTTATTTAAGGAAATAAAAACTTAAAAACTTTATTTTTTATAAAGAATTTTTAATTAAATTAAAAATTTAATTTTTGAATTGTTTTAATAATACCTTTGAATATTTTTCTATATAATTTATAAGTTTAATAAATCAAATATTTAATATAAAATTCAAAAAAAGCAAAGATTTAAAAACATGTATTATCTTTATATATTAAGGATTTAAGGAGGTATATAATGGCAGATATCTGCCCAATATGTGGTTTACCTAAAGCAATTTGCGTATGCAAAACGATATCTCGTGAACAACAAAAAGTTCGTATAAAATTTGAAACAAGAAAATATAAAAGACCAACAACTATTATAGAGGGATTAAATGGAAGCAAAAAAGATTTAAATGAAATTGCTTCAAAACTTAAATCAGCTTGCGCTTGTGGTGGAGGATATAAAAACGGCATTATAATTCTTCAAGGAGACCATAGATATAAAGCTAAAGAAATTTTAGCAGAACTTGGAATACCTGAAGAAAATATAGAAGTTATATAAAAAAATTCAATTAATCCCTTAAAATAAATTTATCCACTATTTCTTTAGCTTTTTCTCTATTTTTTTGATGATTTTTTAAAAAATCTATTATAAGCTTTGTTAAATATATTTTATGTTCTCCACAAAGAAGCTTACCACTTTTGCAATTTTCATATTGTTCTTTTAAAGATTTTTCATCTTTCTCAAAAAAGTAATATAGATAATAATATACAGTACATATATCTGGATTTCCACCATATTTTCTTTGATCTTCAACATTTCCTCTTCCACCAGTAAAAGCATTCCATATTTTTTTCTTAACATCTTCTTCTTTATCTATAGTAAATATACATGATTGAGGAGTACTTGAACTCATTTTATCTAATCCAGCTAAACTTGGTAAAAATTTACTATGAATTATTGCTGGTTTATAGAAACCAAGTTTTGGAGCTACGTCTCTAGTTATTCTAAAATGAGGATCTTGATCAACTGCTAAAGGTATTAAGCAAGGAACATTTCTTCCTTGCTTAATAGATTCTAAAAAAGCAGGAACTGATTGTAATGAAGTAAAGAATATTTCTCCAATATTTGAACTTTCATCAAGACCAAAAACAGCTCTTACAGTTGAAAATGTTACTTTTTTAGCTACTTTTATTGCTTCTTTATAAAGAGTTTTTATATATTCCGTATCTATAAAAATCTTTGTTTTATTTGGGTCAAAACCTATTGCAATAATATCTAAAATATTTTCATAAGAAAATTCTTTTATTTCTTCTAATGTAAGTTCTGGCTTAAATAAGAATTTTTCATCATCAGTTATTTGAAAATATAATTTTACATTAAATTTTTCTTGGAGCCATTTTGCAAAAACCCATGGTATTAAATGACCTATATGAGTAAAACCAGATGGTCCTCTACCAGTATATAAATAGAATTGATTCCCCTTTTCATATTCATCTAATATCCAATTTAAATCTCTATGTGCAAAAAATATTTTTCTTTTTAAAAAGAAATGCAATTCGCCTGTATGTTTTTCTAATCTTTTAAGTAAATCATCTGTTAAAGGTTGAAGGCCAAATTCTTTAATTAATCTATCATAATCTATTTTTCCTTTTACTTCCCATGGAGTTACAATGAATTCATTTTCATTAGACATTTTTTTTCCCTATTTTTTAAAAGAAAGCTTTTAATTAATCTTTTTTAGATATTTTATTTTTTAATATTGCTTTAATAAATGCATTATATATGGGAGATGGAAAATTAGGTCTACTTTTAAATTCTGGATGAAATTGAGTGCCTACTATCCAATAACCAGGTAGCTCTATTGCTTGAATTATTTTTCCATCAATACTTGTACCTGAAACAATTAATCCATAAGAAGAAGCTTTATCAATATAATCTTTAATTAAATGATATCTATGTCTAAATCTTTCTTTAATTTCAGTTGAGCCATAAGCTTCATATAATTTTGTATTAGGCAAAACTTTTATAATATGAGCTCCTAACCTCATAGTTCCGCCTTTCCATGTTTCTTTTTTCTGTTCTGGAAGAAGATCAACAACTGGATATGGAGTATTTGGATTTATTTCTGTTGAATTTGCTTCTTTAAGACCTAAAAATTCTCTACAAAAAGCAATAAATAATATTTGACAACCAAAACAAATAGCTAATGAAGGAATATTGTTTTTAATTATATATTTTGCAGCTTCTATCATTCCTTCAGTTCCTCTACTTCCAAAGCCAGGAGTAAATAATACACCATCTACATTATTTAATTCTTCTACTTTTTCCGGGTTGCTTTCATATTTTTCAGTATCAATAAGCTTAATATTTATTTTAGCACTATTATGTGCTCCTGCATGTTTAAGAGCTTCAACCATGCTTATATAGCTATCTAATATTTGCCAATATTTTCCTGGCATTGCAATATCTAAATTATATTTAGTATGAACATAAAGATCACACATTCTATTCCATTCATTATATTCTTTTTCTATAGGATTATAGCGATTTAATGAAAGTATTTTTATTAAATATTTTCCTAAACCTTGCTCTTCAAATATTATAGGTAATTTATAAGTAATTTCCAAATCTGGATTTGAAAAAACAGCTTCATAAGGAACATTACAAAATAATGCTAATTTCTTTTTTGATTCTTCATCAAGTAGCCTATTGCTTCTACCAATTATTATATCTGGTTGTAATCCATAGCTTTGTAAAATGCGAACACTTTGTTGAGCAGGTTTAGTTTTAAGCTGTCCTACAGATTCTAAAAATGGAACTAAAGCTACATGTACTAAAGCTGTATAAGGCAGAGGTTTTTCTAGCCTAATTTGTCTAATAGCTTCAAGGAATAACATTGCTTCAAAATCTCCAACAGTACCACCTTGTTCTACGATTAGAATATCGGTATCTTGTGATATACAAGAAAATATCCTTCTCTTAATTTCATCTGTAACGTGAGGGATTGCTTGAACAGTTTTACCTAAATAAGCCCCTTCTCTTTCCGCTAAAAGAATTTTTAAATAGATTTGCCCAGCTGTAATATTCTGAGATGGATGCATATTTATGTTCAAAAATCTTTCATAATGTCCAAAATCTTCATCTATCTCAGCAATTCTAAAAGTGAAATTTTTTGAAGGTGAGTACTCCCACACTTCCTCACACACAAAAACTTCACCATGCTCGATGGGATTTAGGACACCAGGATCTACATTATAATAATTGTCAATCTTCACCATTTTAACATTGTATCCTCTAAATTGAAAAATTTTCCCTATCGAAGCTGCTGTGATCCCTTTTCCTAAACCAGATAAAACTCCGCCTGTAATAAAGATTATCCTTGTATTCTCTACAGCTGGCATAATTTTATATTATCTAACTTATCTATAAAGTTTTTCTCATAAAAACTTTTTACATCAATTTTTCTAAAATTAAATAACTAATAAATAAAAAATCGTGCTTTCTAATTATTTGAACTTTTTTATAAAAATTTTAAAAGAGCTTCTTAATAATTTATTGTATTAATGAATATAATAAGGAGCACTTTATAAATTCGATTTAAATTCTTTAAGAAAGATACATTTCTTAAAAAACTCTAACCTAACTTTAAAAGAAATTTTTTGAAAAAATAAAAAAAGAGAGCAATCTTGACTTACGATGATAAGAAGAAACATTTTTAGAATTGATAGATATTTAGCAGCAAATGATGAAAGATATTCATATTTATTTACAATATTCAAAAGATAATTTATATTTGCACATACTTCATAAATATTTATTGCTTTAATTTAGAAAATTGCAATTTTATAAAGTGCAGTACTGCTTATTCTTGGAGCTTTATTGTTAATTGCTTTTAAATTAATTTCTATTTTACTATCAATTTTCAATTTATTTTAAATTTTTTCATTTCCAAAAATTGAATTTAAAAGATATCCATTATAAAACTTTTTATATTAATTCTTATTTTTTATAATATGAATGATGAGCAATATCCATGTTGAGCTAAAAGCGATGATACTCGACGGGCAGTCTGATAAAAATTAAAAGTATATAAATAAATTCTATTCTTATAAAATAAATATTAAATAGGGGGATAAAAAATGTGTCCTAGTCATGGAAGTATAACAAAAGCTGGAAAAGTAAGAAGCGCTACTCCTAAATTAGAAGCTAAACCCCGCAGAAGCCCTATCCCACGTATAAGAAATAGGAATAATTACTTTAAAAGAATTTTAGCTTCAAAAGAATCCACTGAAGGCTCTGAAATTAGTTAAAAAAAATAAACTTTATATAAGAAAGTATCTATTTTGCTTTTGATTTTTTATGTCTAATGGAGTATATCTAATTATTTAATTTTTCATAAAATTTTATTATATAAAAGATTTTTACTTATATTTTAAAATTTCAATTTTAAAATATTTTTAAAATATCCTCATAAAAATATTAACAATATATCCAAATAATAGAAAAACAATTAATGGAATACTTGGTGTAACCCATATATCTTTATCTTCTATAAATTTTATTTCATTTTCTAATAAAGAAAAAACAAATTTCTTTTTTCCATTTATATTTTTCTCAATAGAAGTTGCAAATCTTTTTTTTATTTTTCTTTGTTTTATATCCAATGAATAATGCAAATATTTTTCTATACAATTTTTCATTTTCAAATCCTTCAAAAATATTTTCTTTATTTAAAATTGTAAATAAAAATATAGGAACTATTAAAAATGCTAAAAGAGTATCCATTAAAACAATAATTGAAGTAAATGGATGAATTGTATTTTATTAAAAATTTATAGGATCTAAAGGATATAGAAATTAATGCTTTTGAATTTGCTCCTCCTACAAATTTTGAATTAATAAAAAATTATTAAAAGAATTAAGTAAGAAAAATCAATGTAGTTTAAGAAATATTCTATAAATGTAATTATTATTCCAATAGGAGAAAAAATTAACCAAATTTTATCGCTTATTTCTCTTGTTTTAAAATCTTCATAAGAACATATTAATAGCATAATGCTTTTCTTAAATATGAAAACATAATTTATTCATTATATTCTTCATTTAAAATTCCCCAAATCTTAATTAAAGTTTTTATATGGAATTTTTGCTTTTTAAAGATAATTCTTGAAAAGAAGATTTTTTTCAATATAAAGAATAAAGAATAAAATTAACTTCTGTTAAGTACTTCTAGAAAAGAATATAGTCTACTTAGTATATTAATTTTTATGAAAAATTGAGCGCAAGCAATGAGATTGGTAGGGAGCAAGAGCAATGAACTACCCCTAGTGGAGATGTAGATCCTGGGGGAACTCCATTAGGTAGCATAACTCCAGGCTATCTCAAGCTTTTGCTTCCTTTAGCTTGAGATAGAAAAAGCAATGAACAATAATGGAATAAAAAGAGGGAATGAATTCTTTTGTAATAAATGCAGATTTACTGATAATATTAGAGATAAATAAAAATATTTTCAAAAGAACAATTGAATATTTTAAAAACAATTGCTCTCCCCGAGACTCCTTAAAGGAGGGTAGGGGGAGGTCAGGCGTGGGCCAAGCTTCCTATTCATAGGAACCAGCATTCTCCCAAAGGAAGGACACCTGAGGGAGAAGCCCTTGATGAGCTAATTTCAACAAATTAGCGATAAGGGTTAAATAGTGGTTTAAACCACTATTTTGCTGGTGCCTCCTCATGGGAGGAGTGCTGGTTTGCATTCATTCAACATGGATGCAAACTGGTTCCAGAAAGAGGGGCTAAACTATGGTAGGAGGTTGAACACGCCCTGTCTAATGTAAATGTATTAATAACATTCTTAGGTTTAATGGCTATAGATGAAGAAAGCGAGAAAATTGTAGATTTTTTTCCACATGATAGGAATATTGAAAAAATAGTTGATTTTTTAATAAAATTAGATAAAAATATAATCGAAGATAGTGTTAAAAAATTCTTTGAATCTCTTAAGAAAGAAAAATATGAGAAAATATTTATTGAAGATGAAAGACTTGCTAATCTTTTAAAAAGCTTTTTAAAAGAAGAAATCTCTATAAAAACGATTTCAATAAAAAATATAGAAGATATTCTAATTAAAAATAATATTTTTAAGAATATCGAAGAATATAGAAAATTAGCAAGAGAAGTAGCTCTTCAATTATTAAGAGAGAAATTAAAAATTTCTGTTAGTAGAAGAGATTTAATGATTGTTCATGGAGTAAATGTAATTGAGGATTTAAATAAGCAAATTAATTTAGTTTATACAAGATGTAGAGAATGGTATGGTATACATTTTCCTGAACTTCAAGATTTTATAAAAGAACCTGAGGAATATTTAAAAATAGTTAGTAAAATTGGTTCAAGGGATAATATTAATGAAGAAAAACTTTTAGGAATAATTGGAAAACATAAATATTTTAATGAAATAATTAATGCAGCAAAAAAATCTATTGGAATAGAATTAAATAAAGAGGATGAAGAACAAATTAGAAATTTAGCTGAAGAAGGGCTTAGATTAATTTCTTTAAGGAATAAAATGGAAGATTATTTATCTAGCCTAATGGAATATGAAGCTCCAAATATTGTAGCTGTAACTGGTCCAATTCTTGGAGCTAAATTAATCGCATTAGCAGGTGGATTGGAAAAATTAGCTATGCTTCCAGCAAGTACTATTCAAATAATAGGAGCTGAAAAAGCTTTATTTAGATTTTTAAGAACAAGAAAAGGCGCTCCTAAGCATGGGGTAATTTTCCAACATCCATATATTCATACAGCACCAAAATGGCAAAGAGGGAAAATAGCACGTGCAATAGCAGCAAAAATTTCTATTGCTGCTAAAATAGATTATTTTTCAGGCGAATATAGAGGGAGCGAATTAAGAGAAGCACTTGAAAAAAGGATTAAAGAAATAAAGCAGAAATATTCAAAGCCTGAAGTAAAACATAAGAAAAAGAGGTGAAAAAATGAAAATAATTCCTCATGAAAAATTTAATGGAATATATTGGATAATTGAAAATGAAGAAAGAAAACTCGCTACAAAAAATCTTGCTAGAAAAATAAGAGTTTATGGAGAAAGAATTTTTGAATATGAAGGAGAAGAATATAGAGAATGGATACCATATAGAAGTAAGCTTGCTGCAGCAATTTTAAATGGATTAAATAATTTACCTATTAAAAATGGTTCAAGAGTACTTTATTTAGGTGTAGCTACTGGCACTACCTCAAGCCATGTGTCAGATATAATAGGTGAAAATGGAATACTCTATGGTATAGATTTTGCACCAAAAGCTTTAATTCAATTTGAGAAAAATGTCGCAAAATATAGGAAAAACGTTATACCAATATTTTCAGATGCAAGAAAACCTTCATTATATAAACATTTAGTTGGAGAAGTAGATTTCATTTATTGTGATATAGCTCAACCTAAACAAGCAGAGCCATTATCAGAGAACGCTTATGCTATGCTTAAAAAAGATGGATGGATTATGATAGCAATAAAAGCAAGAAGCATCGATTCTATAGAAGCGCCATCAAGAATATTTAAAAAAGAAAAAGAAATATTAATAAAAAATGGCTTTGAAATAATTGAAGAAATAAATCTGGAACCATATGAAAGAGACCATATAATGCTATTAGGAAAATATTAAAAGAAAAATTTTTATACCTCCTAAATTTTTTAGAATTTTTAGAAAAATATATTATTGAGAAATCTATTTAGACATAAAAGGTGATTTTTATGTCTCTTGATTCTTCTAAAAGCTTAGTTCCATTACAAAGATTTGTTAGAGTTGGAGCACATAGTCATGTTAAAGGTTTAGGTTTAGAAGGATTGAAAGCAAAAATGGTTGCGGATGGGCTTGTTGGTCAAATAGAAGCAAGAGAAGCTGCAGGAATAGTTGTTAGAATGATTAAAGAAGGAAAAATGGCTGGAAGAGCAATATTGCTTGCTGGACCACCTGGAACAGGAAAAACAGCAATTGCAATAGCAATTGCAAGAGAACTTGGAAAAGATGTACCTTTCATAAGCTTAAGTGGTTCTGAAATATATTCAAGTGAATTAAAGAAGACAGAAGTTTTAACACAAGCATTAAGAAAAGCAATAGGTGTTAGACTTCATGAAAAAAGAAGAGTTTATGAAGGAGAAATAACGGGATTGGATATAAAAACTAGGAAACATCCATATAATCCTTATCAAGAAGTACCAGATTCTGTAACGATAACTTTAACAACAACAGATGAAAGCAAGACTTTTAGAGCTGGAGCAACAATAGCAAATTATATATTGCAACAAGGAATAACTGTTGGAGATGTTGTACAAATTGATGCTGAAAGTGGTAGAGTAATAAAAATTGGAAGGTCAGAGAGAGCTTCTGAAAAATATGAAATAGCGACAGCTAGTGAAAAACCAGTCCCTAGACCTTCAGGAACTATAGAGAAAGAGAAAGAATTCGTATATGTTCTTACATTACATGATTTAGATCAACTTACAGCACAATCTTCAAGAGGGGGATTATTAGGATTCTTTTTTGGAGCACCGCCTTCTAAAGAAATAGATCCTGAAATTAGGAAAGAAGTTGATGAAATGGTTAAAAGTAGAGTAGAAGAACAAACAGCAGAGATAATACCCGGAGTATTATTTATTGATGAAGTACATTTACTTGATATAGAAGCATTTTCATTCTTAAACGCTGCAATGGAAAGTGAGTTAGCACCAATATTGATTTTAGCAAGTAATAGAGGGATTACAAAAGTCAGGGGTACAGATATAGAATCTCCACATGGTCTTCCATTAGACTTAATAGATAGACTTTTAATAATAACTACTAGACCTTATAATAAAGAAGAAGTTAAAGAAATATTAAAAATAAGAGCTAATGAAGAAAACGTTAAATTGACTCCTGAAGCTCTTGAAAAATTAACAGAAATAGGAGTAACAAAAACTCTTAGATATGCTGTTCAATTATTAACACCTGCATTCCAAGTAGCAAAATTTAATAATAGAAAAGAAGTATTACCAGAAGATGTGATTCAAGTTGAAAAATTATTCTCAGACGTAAAAAGATCAGTTGAAGAGCTTAAACAATTTGAAGAAATGATGTTACGATAAAAAACTTATTTTTCTTTTTTATATTTCTTCACTTAACAATTTTACGGTTATCCAACTTTTTCTAACAAAATTTGGGAGTTCTTTATGATTCTTTAACCAATATTTAAGAAAGTTTATTGTTTTTTTATCACTAGCATAACCAGAACCAAAATCATAACCAATCCTTTTTTTAATTTTTTCAATTTCTTTATCTCTTTCAACTTTTGCTAATATTGAAGCAGCACTGACTATTGGATATTTTCTATCAGCATAATTTTCAGCAATTATTTTTATATTTTTATTTTTCAATTTCTTTTTTATTTTATTTATAAATCTTTTTGTATTAACTTCAGGAGAATCTATAATTACAATATTTGGAGAAAGGGAGTTTATTATTTCACTAATTTTATTTATTTCAATTTCATTTAAATTAATTTTTTTCCTTAATCGATCAATTTCACTTGCAGATATTTTTACTAGAATGATATTTTTCGCAATTCTTTTTAATATTAACGCTATTCTCTTTCTTTTAATAGATGAAAGTAATTTTGAATCTTTAACGCCAATTTCTTTTAATTTTTCTATTTTACTCTCTTCGATTAAGAAACCACATATTACCATGGGTCCTATTACTGGCCCTTTTGACAAATAGCAATTATATTGCTATTTTCTACCAGCCTCATCTATTCCTAAAATTTTTTTCATAAAAAAAACACCTTCTTAATTTTTAATATATTCAATAATTTCATTCATAATTTCTTTAATAATTTTTTGGGAATAAGATTCGCCAAAAATTTTTATTAATCCAAACTTCTCATTTTTCATTAAAAAAATCCAATTATCTTCTTCAAGAATTATTTTAAAACCATTAGGAAATTTCTTAATGTTTTTTATTCTTAAATCATATAATTCTTTTATTTTATTTATTTTTTCAAAAATATCATTTATTTTTAAATTTGATTTGATTACACGTTTTCTCCAATAAGTTATTCCATATTTCTCTTTAATAATTTTACAAAGCTCAGATAATTTATGATCGCATAAAGCTTCAATTAATATTAAAGAAGAATACATAGCATCTCTTATAGGAATATGATAACATGAAGAAAATCCTCCTTCTTCATCTCCTCCAAATACGGCTAGATTATTAAGTAAAATTTCACTAATTTCTTCAAATCCTCCATTCACTTCTATTGAACTACATCCATGCTTTATAGCTATTGTATCAACTAAATGTGTAGAAGCAGGAGTTCTAGCAACATTTCCTAATTTCTTATTATTAATAAAATAATAGTAAAGTATAGAAAATAATTCATTCATTTTTATATTTTCACATTTTTCATCATAAGCCATTAATAATTCACCATTACTCTTTATAGTAAGTCCTATGTCAAACCTATTACCTTTTTTAATCATATCCTTCATTTTTAAATAAAAATCATTATGTGAAATATTCTTTATTATAAAAATATCACATCCTAATTCTAATAATATTTCATCAAGATAACCATAAAGCGATTCATCAATATAATTAAGCATTATTCTTAATCCAGCTCTTTTAAATTTCTCCTTTTTAATAGAATTTAATAAAAATTTGATATATTCATCAATTGGATCTATTTTATGAATTTTTCTTTTCTTAAGTCTTTTAGTTTTCTTATTAGAATAAATACTAATAGGAGATTGATTATTAATTTCATAAATTATGTCAGGTTTAGGAGGGGCAGCATATTCTGGAAGGAAAAATATTTCATAATTATCATTTTTATCTTTATAAACCAATAACCCTCCTATGTATCTTTTTAAGAAAATTTGATGAGCTATAATTGGGATAGGTGTAGGTCTTAAAGATATTATTGGAGTTATATTATTTAGAGATAAATAAAGAGAAATCTTTGATATTAATTTTTTAATAGATTCTTCTTCTTTAGAATAGCCAATGAATATTTTCTTATTACGAATTTTATAATGCTTTTTCAAATAATTAATAATAGATTGTAGTTTAATCAAAACTTCTTCAATTCTATTCATTTTAATTTTTTACCTTATTTAATTAAAGATAGCATCTTATTAATTTTTATATACAAGATGAATGTGTCTAAAAACTAATATAAAATGTAAAATGGCCCCTATATAAATTCTTGTTAAATAAGATATAATCCTTATTCCTATTCTTGTTATTGTAGTAGATATTAAGTATGCATTCTCTTATTATTCTTTAAATATATTTTTAAAATTGAAATTTAAAAAATATTTTTAAAATATCTCCATATAGAATATTAATAATATATCCAAATAATATAAAAACAATTAATGGAAGACAAGGAGAAACCCATTCACCTTCATTTTCTATTGGTTCAACATCAAGCATTAATAAAGGAGTAAAGAAAAATTCTCTTTTCTCACCAAAACCATCTTCTATTGGAATTGCAAATCTCTTTTTAATACCTTTAGTTCTATATCCAATTAATAATGCAAATATTTTTCTATACAATTTTTCATTTTCAAATCCTTCAAAGATATTTTCTTTATTTAAAATTCTATATAAATTATAAGTAAATAAAAAAAGGAATTATTAAAGAAATTATGCAACTATTTGTTAAAACAATTATTGAATTAAATTTTGTTAATGCTTAAATATTTTTTAAATATATATTAATTAAAAAGAGAGAAAGAGGTGATAATATTAGAAATAAATAAAATAATAAAATTAAAAATAAATAATGAAAATCTAAAAGAAATTGAAAAACTATTAGCAATTTGGAGATATTCAGTATGGCAAAAAAGGAAAGGAATAAACATTGAAGATATTAATATTCCGACAACATACCAAGTATCCCTAAAGAACTTTAATGGCTTTAATATTCCAGCATTTCATCCAATTGCTTTCTATACAGGATTTTTAATAGACTTTAATAACAATGAAGTAAAGCTAACATCTTTAAAAAAGTATAAAAGGATTGTTTTGAAGATTGATGAAGAAGATATAAAATATCTTAAAAAAGAAATTGAAAATGGAGCAAAAGCTACTGAAATAATGATAATACCACCAAGTTATTTAAAAGGACATCATAAAAGAAGAGAAATAGTAAAAAATAAACATTGGAAATTGCATATAACATTGAAGAAAAATGTAGAACTATTAACGAAGGAAGAATTCAAAAAATTTCAAAGAATTGCAGTAATAGGTGTTGACTTGAATTCAAAACATGGAGTTGCATATTCTTTATGGATATGGAATGTTAAAGAAAATTCAATGAAACCAATGAGAACAAGATTTTTGCCAAAAATGAAATCTCATCAATTTCAAGAAATTGAAAAATGGGAATTGCAAATGAATCATAGAAATTCAGTAAAGCATAAT
>Ga0080004_1143476_pt1 | contig 62493 bp, 58 predicted proteins | sample WasSprMetagenome_FD_69207 | JGI IMG/M metagenome (GOLD analysis project Ga0080004, IMG submission 69207) | Sulfidic aquatic microbial communities from Washburn Spring, Yellowstone National Park, USA - WS (SPADES assembly) (version 2) | ecosystem: Environmental > Aquatic > Thermal springs > Hot...
ATTCTTTTAAAAAATATTGTCAAGCCAATTTTTCCACAATCACAATGGTTTAAACGAAACAGGGTTAATGTTGGAGAAGTTGGTTGATTTTGGAGCGGGTTAGGGGGCCGACAAAGCCGGTACCAAATTCTAGGCCTAGGGGTTTTAAAATTTCTTCTTTGTATTTTTCTTGGAAGCGAATGACGGCTTGTTTTGTGAGGTTTAAAAAGTTTCCAGTGACTAAACCTTCGGGGTAAATTTCAGGTCCTTGGGATTTTAGAAATTCTTGGAGGCAGCGAACCTGAGGGTCGTTGATTAAGCCATAATAGAGGTTTTTTTCTATTTTTTTACAAGAAATTGGTTGCGATTTCCCCAAAATTTCATTGATTTTTTGTTGATAATAGGCAATTTGTTGTTTCAATTTTTCAATTTGGGCTAATAATTTTGAAATTTCTTCTGATTCTTTCTCTTTATGTTTTACGATTTTTGCTTGATAGGCAAAGTAAAGATTTTCTCCCTTGAAATCTGAAATTTTTGTTTGGGCTACTGGAATGATTGTTACTGAGACGATTTCTTTTCTGAAATTTTTAATTAGAATTTCTCCTCTTTGATTTTCGTCCAAATTAAAGTAATCGATTTTGTATTTTCCGGATCTGTCTTGGGTTATATAAGGCACCCTGAAAAAGTTTCCCATTCCATCGAATTTTATTTTTAGATCTTCAGAGCCCCCGATAAACCTTATCCAGTTTCCGGAAAAGTTTTGGGTTGATTTTGAAGAAGATAGTTCGGCTTCTCCAGAGAGGGGCAAAAAGGCAATTTCTGGTAAAAGGCGAAGGTTTCTTAAGTTTTTGTTTTTGTAGCAATATTTTGGGTCAAACTCGCAGTCATTAATCAAAACTGTGATTGTCCAATCGATGAAGGTTTGAGAGAATGTGTCTTTCAATCCATAATCTTTTAAAGTTGCGTCGATTGAGGAAATTCCAGTTTCTTTTCTATGCAAGGAATCGATTAAAATTTCTTTTCCAAACCTTTCGACTAAATAATGAGTGAATAAATTTAAGGCGCCATAGTCTGCTGATTCTCCACCCCATTCAACGATTGAATCTGTTGGCTTTTTCAAAAATTGATTTATCCTCATTTGCAAGTATGTGCTTCCTCCCTCGTCATCGTAACCCAAAAGGGTTGGGGCGTATTCTGCCCTTGCTTCGTTTAGCCAGGTTTCCTCTTCGACACCAAAATTTCTATTTTTTTGATTGAAAGTGATTAAATGGACGAATTCATGGGCTAGAAAACTTTTCAAAAGTGGGCTTAAAATATTGTCCGCATTCAAATAAACCATTTCCCTTTGGTTTGATTTTGGGTTTTGAATTTTTGGGTATTCATCTCCAGAATTGAAATAACCTCCTGCATCCTTTCTCATTTTATGAAATAAAATTGTGATTTTTGGATCTCCATCAATTCCTGGGTTCCATTCTGGACCAAAGTTTTGAGTCAATACTGGGTAGATTTTTTTGTCGAATTCTTCTCCCAATTCCCTTAGGGATTTTTGAATTTCTGCTTTTTGATTTTCTGTCAAAAATTCCAAAAAGTCATTGTCAACAAAAAAATGGGCCCTTTGTGAAGTTTCTATTTCGGTAGCAAAAATTTCTTCTCTTTGATAGAGGTCGTAATCTGGGTCAACATAAAATTTTGTGCCTTGGGCAAAAACAAAAAGAGGGAAAAATAAAAAAGAAAAAAGAAAAATTTTCAACTTTTTTGGCATTTTTTTATTTTAGAAAAAACAAAAAAATTCACAAGATGAAATTTTTATCTACCAAGTTGAGATAGTTTTTCTTGCAAAATTTGAATCAATTGCTGGATTAGTTGAATAAGTTTTAATTGGATTTCGATAATTTTTGCTTTTAATTCTTCGGGAGTCATTTGGGAAATTGGTTTTTCTGTTGGTTTTTGAGTAATTTCTGGAGATTTCAAAACAACACTAATTTTTATTCCCTCCCCTGGTATTTCAACATTGCCCATCCAATCAGTCGCTCTTGATTGAATTTGATATTCCCCTGCTTTTGGTTTTTGCCACAAATACTCAAAATAAAGTTTTCCATCTTCAACTTTTACTGGGTTTGCATTTTGCCAGTTTTTTCCATCAAAGGAAATTTCAACTTTCTGAACGGAAGATCCTCCTTCATCTTTTGCCCAGCCCTCGATTTTAATGTCTTCTCCTTCAAAAAATTGATCACCTGATTTTGGTTTTTCGATTACTGATTTTGGAGGAATTTTGTCTAAGTTTTGGGGAAATGGAGCAATACAAGTTGCAGGATTTGATGGGTCTGACCAATTTCCAGCTGAATCTTTCCACTTGATGGCAAAGGTATATTGAGTGCCAGGATTCAAACCAGTAACTAATTCTTGCTTTTTTGTTCCTGGAGTTCCTGAAGACCAGTTTTGAGAAAAAATAATGGCATTATCCCAATGCATTGTATTTCCTTGAATGTATCTCACTTCGTAAGCATTTGAAGATGTAACTCCTTGAGGTACTGTCCAAGAAAGCCAAACTGCGCCGGCACTGACATCTTGACGGCAGGTTAAATCTGAAATCGGGGATTGAGCGTGAACAAAATTAAAGAGAAAGAGGAGAAAAAAGGAAGTTATTAAAAAAATTTTGGCTCTTTCCATGTTGTTTAATTTTAGCAAAAAATTAAAAAAACCAAAAGGGCCAGGAAATTCCTGGCCCAATTGGCGCCCACAAGGAGAGGCAAGATTTATTTTCTCAGCCAACTTTATGGCAACTTGACTATGTTTGTATCGGCTGGGATTGACCAGACAGTTCCAGCGTAACCTACATCTACACCCGAAACATCACCCATAGCAGCAACTGTCCATTGCATCTGAGTTCCGGATGGCCAAACATTAGTGTTAGTAGTGTCGATCTTTAAGTACAAGGTCTTAGTATAACCAGCGGGGACACTTAAGCCAGAAGTGCCGAAAGTAACTGTACCAGCAGTTGAGCTAGCATCAGTCGCTGACCAACAAGTTCCGGTTTCGTCGCAGAGCTTAAAGTAAGCTGTAGTCGTTCCAACTCCACTTGGCAAACCTGTCTTTGAGGTGAACTTAATCGAACTTATTGAAGCATCTTGGCCAGTTGGGTTAGTAACATCCCAAATGGCATAAGTTTCAGCCGATCCTCTGGAAACAGAGCCAGAAGGAGAAGAAGCATTCTTTTTCATCTCTACAACCAAGGAAGAAAGTTTGTAGTTGCCTTGAGCAGCGTTGGCAAGTGTAGCGGTAGCAGAAGTTGTTCCAGTGCTTTCCAATCCTGCCAAGACTAAAGAAGTTGCTTCTAAGAAGTACCAATCTGAAGTGGTTGATGCCACTCTACCTCTTACAATAAGGGTCTTGTAAGTGTCTTTAGTAAAGACCACATCTTGTAAGAGTTTTTCAGAATCAATCGTGAAGACACCTGAACTGACAGGAACAAAAGCAGTTAATTGATTTCCATCTACATCGTACAAAGCAACCTCTGAAACAGCATTGCTGGTCGTTGCTCCGGTCGTTGTTGCAGCAGTAGAACTTGTCCAAGCTTTCAAGGCAAGACTTGCCAATTTCATATCCTCTCTAATCACTCTCACTTTAAAGGCAGCTAAAGGAACGTTAGTGAGAGGAGAGAGGATTCCTTGGTTGAGGTTTGTCTTAGTTTCATCCAAAGCAAACGTTGAAATGGCACCAGAAGAATAAATCGTTATAGGAGAAAGCGAAACTGTTCCGGGGAAAGAAATTCCTTCTCCCGAAGCAAGACCGTAGCCATTGAAGCCAGTGGCAGGTTGAACCCAAGTGACAGTAACAGGTGGATTAGAAGAAGTAATTCCCACAGTTACTGCCTTAACGGTTAGGTCTTTACTGGTGTTGGCAGGAATTGTCCAGTTAAGAGCAAAAGTAGTCGTGGCAGTTGATGTGGTAATGCTATCTACTAAATTGGAAATCAAACTATCTCCATCATACAAACCAACTGCTCGAAGTTCATCAGAACCTGAAAGTCCACCAAATACTAATCTAACTTGATTCAAGAGAATGTCCTCACCAGTAGCAGTTACCTTAAAGACACCAATCACTTTGGAGACAGTTGTCTTGACATAATTAGCAGCTGTTCCAACTGGATGGTTGGCAGATTGAGAAACAGTCAAAGTACCAACCCCAATTGAAACAGGTGGGAATTGAGAGGGCGATCCTGTGGCGACAATCGAAATTCCAGAAGTGACTCCAACTCCAATTACCTTACCTGGATTGATTACTAACTGAATTGCGCGTCCATTTCCACTCACCACATCAGCCACTACCTCAAATCTCTTTGAGGTTCCCTTGGTAATGACTACACCACTTACCAAGTTGATAGTGGCTTTTTTAGCAGAGAGATTAACTGGACCTCCAACCACTGCACCCCCAACTTCTCTGATTCTGATGTTGGTAATGTCAGTATCAACAATGGTAGAACTTGCTCCACTCTCAATTGTTATCTGAGTCAATCTCACATCCTCCCTGGCACCGGCTGAGACAATGAACCTGTTCAAAACAACGTCTTTTTCACCGATTTTGACGCTGGGTTTTGGTAAGGTGCCGTAAAGCCCCACGCTCAGGGAACCATACTGCCCAGCTGGAACAATTGTGAAGACATTTCCCTTTACCGGGAAGGTTCCAGTGAAGGCAGCCCCTGTAATGTCAGTTGCTGCGTTAACACCCAATTGGACAGTGGTTAGGGTTTGGGCGACATCTGGATTAGAGGATATGTCAACAGTGACAGTTATTGTCCTCGTTCCTTTTGCTGGAATTTGCAAAGTAGGAACGAGAACGAAAATTGCCTTTCCTCCGATCAAAGTTCTGTCACTGCCCAATTGAACTCCGTTTTCATCCCAGAGCCTGACTGCAGTAACTGCAGCATCTGGGGCGTTCCCGTATTGAGTGAGAGTGATTCCTGAAACATTGACTGTTTCAGTCTCACTCCCTGATAAAACAATCTTCAATACGGGGTTGTTTGGAGTTCCTCTTTGGATGTTGGCAGCAACCGGGGTGTCCTCGGCAACCTTAACTTTCATTGGCTCAAACACCGGTGCTGGAGGAGCTGGAGGAGTGACAACTGCTCCAGCTTGTAACAAAGCATTCAACTTTGCTCTTGTCTTTGCTCCAACATATCCAGTTCCAGCAGTCAAACCAGCTGGTGTCAAAATGTCTGCTGCGTATTTCTCCTGGAAGCAAATTACTGCTGCTTTGGTCTTTGGACCAAAGTAGGTTGTTTCATTTCCAGGAGATCCTGCGCCAGTTTCAGCTACCTTGCACCCTTGAGCATTGAGTAATGCCTGGAGGCATTTAACATCAGCCCCAGACATTCCCAATTTCAAATCTCTGGTGAAGGTAACGCCCTGGCAGGCAGCAGGAACACCAGCTGATGGTGCCTGACCAGTTAATTGCTGGTATTGAGCCATTAACTGGTTCAGTTGCTGCTGGAGTTGCTGGATTTGGGCCATCAATTCTTCGGCAGTCACTGCAAAAGCAGGACCTGCCATCGTCACCAAGGTGGTCGCACAAACCACAGCCGATACAATCTTTCTTAAACTCATTGTTCGCTGTTTTATTGCTTATTGCTTTTATCGCGCCGACCTTTTGGGCTTTAGCCCATTGCGCGATTATTGACCTATTGTCAAAAGTAACTCTAAGACCTTTGCAAAATCTCCATTTTCAAAATATCCTTTTGCTTTTTCTAAAATTTGTTTTTGTTCATCAGTGAGGGTTCTATTTTCAAAATCTTCAATTAAATATTTTGCAACAAGTTTTGTTGGATCTTCTGTTCCCTCTTCTGTTATTTTTGTCCCCAAAACTTTTTCAACTTCTTGCTTTTTCTTTTCTAATTCCAATGTCTTTTGGACGATTTCTTTATCTACTTTTTTGGATTTTACTAAATTTTTTGTCGCATTTGCAACACTCTCTTTTGCTTCGTTGATTGCTGGCGCCAATTTTTTGACATCGTTTTTCTCTGCAATTTTTGATAGTTCTTCTAATCTCTTATTTGCCAATTCCAATTCCAATTTTGGCCTTTCCTCTTCTGGAACAAAAACTGTTTGCCCTCTCTCTACTAATTTCTTTATAAGATAAAATGGCTCTCCAGGCAAGGAAGTGAAGGAAAGGCCGAGTAAAATCAAAATAAATAAAAGCCCAGCGAATGCAGGCTTTAAAAATGGGAAAAATATTGGTTCTTTTCCCAAAATTTTCTCTTTAGTTAAAAAAACCCACTTTTTTTCGGGTTTAATTTGTTTTAAAACCTTAATTTTTTCGATGACTTCCTTCTCGGTGGTCATATTATTATGACGTAAAAACAGCGATTTTGTTACACTTTTTCGAGTTTTTCCCTTAACGCCTTTATTGCTCTCGAAATTAGGACACGGGTTGCTGGGACTGTCCTATCTAAAAGGTTTGCAACTTCTTGAATTGGCAATTCGTCTAAGTAATACCAAATTATTGCGTTTTGATAATCTTCATCCAATTCAGAAAGGGCTTTCCTAATTCTCTCCATTTCAGAATTTAAAATTGCCTGCTTTTCTAAATTTTGTCTTGGGTCAGTAATGGGACGAGCTTCTGGAGAGATAATTTGAGTTTTTCCTTTTTCTCTGTAATAATCAGTTATTAAATTTCTTGCAGTTTGATATAAAAATGCAGAGACATTTTCAATTTTTGGATTTCCCTGACGGAAAACTTCCCAAGTTCTCAGAAAAGTCTCTGATGTTAAATCTTCTGCTACTTCTTTTGAGTTAACTTTCAAAAAGACGAAACGGAAAATTTTCTCAACGTATTTGTCGTAAATTTTGCTGAATTCTTTTTTTAATTTATCCATTTTTTAATTGATAAAAAGTTTTGTTTTTTTCACCAATTCTTTCGATTATACCTTTTTTCACTAAACTTTGAAAGTCCCTTCGCAATGTCCTTTTACTCACATTAGGAAAGAATTCCTTGACTTGTCCTACCTGAATTTTCCCTTTTTCTTTTAAAATTTCTAAAATTTTCTTTTGCCTTTCGCTTATACTTGGCCGATCCTCTTTTGTTTCAAAACGAATTTCTTCAAATAAATTTTTGTAATCTTTTTGAATTTGAAAAATTTCCCTTGGCGAGACCCAATTTTGTTCTTTTGCAATTTCAAAAAAAGAATCCAAAATCTCCCAATCTTTAATCGTTGGGTTTTTTGTTTCCCTTAATAAATTTGCCAAAATTTCATCAGTGATTTCCCTAATTTTATACCTGAGGGGTTCTTTTTTAGGAAAAAGTTGGGTCAGGCGATAAACTCTTTTTGTAAGCTCTATCAATTTTTCTTTAGGATAGGACATTAGGACATTCTATCAATAATTCAATTCTGGGACAAGCTTTGCATATTGGGTCAAGTTCTGAAGTTGTTCTGGAGTTAGAGATTTTGCTTTCTCGATCGCTTCTTTAATCAGTTCTTCAGAAAAGGACAATTTTTGTCCTACCTTTAGCCAATAATCTCCTGTCTTTTTCTGCAAATAATCTTCAATGAAAATTTTGTGTTCTGGAGTTAAGTTCAATCCCTCCCCTTTTTCTTCAAGATATTTCTTCAATGCCTTCCTGGCTAAATGGGTAATTCCCTCACCCGTTTCTGCCGTTTCTTCGTAAATTTTTGGCTGAGTCGGAGTTTCAACCTCGGTTTTTTGAGGAGGGGTTATAACTAGTTCTGGCAATTTTTCTTCCTCAGTTTTCTTTTCACGAAAAACTTGAGCCATTCTCCAACTAGGGACTCCTCTAAAAACCAAAAAATACCCACCGACCAATATCAGAATAAAAGCTAAAATCACCCCCAGGTTGAGAATTCTTCTTCTTGTTCTAATTTTTGTTAGAGTGATTGTTATTGGGTTCATAGTTTAAGAGAGTTTTAATATTCGATTTTCAAAGAGCTAAGCCAAATTAATTTTTATAGAACCAAAGAGCTAACCTCCTTATTATTTAATTATACCATTTTTCGATATTTGCACATTTGCGCAATTGCGCAAATGTGAAAGTGTCATTTTGGCCAATTTGAGGAAGGTGGGGTTTCACCTAGCCATGCAGCGCCGATTAACAATTTTGAACCTGAAGGAATATTTTTACTATCATCGTATCTAACGCTTAATTTAATTCCGCCATCATCGCCGTTATTAATAGGTTTTCGAGAAATCTCGATCTTTGTCCATTCAGATGTATCAATTACCATCTCATCACTATAGTACACGTAACTACTTCCAGGATATTTTATCCCTAATTTCGCTACTCCCTTCCCTTTTAACCACATAACCGCATAATAAGTTGTCTGCGAATTCATTGTTTTGCCAATTTGATAGAATTCCTTACCTTCTGTCGTAGTTAAGGTTAACTCCACTGAATAATTTCCAGCTAACGCATCTGAGGATCGTGCAATTCTTGAGGCAGTTCCATTCCACAACCAATTATCTGGTGGAACCCCAGAGGTTCCTTGGGACCAACTTTCAAAAAACTCATTAGAAAGAAGATTTGAAGCAATTGAGGACGTCGAAGGTTGAATTCCCTCTGTTGGTTGGGAGGAAGTTGGAGTAACAATTGTTACTTCTATTTCTTTAATTTTTATTTTGTCTTTAAACTCTGCAACAACTTTTTTATTACTCGATTGCCTCACCTTTGCTAAAATTTCGGCTTCGCCTTTGAAGTCTTGATATTTCTCTGAGATTCTTAATTTAAAATCGCCAGAGAAGGAAGTCCCTGTGAAAACCTTTTGTAGATAATTATAAGAGTTTTGCCACTCTTCTCCGGTTGTCGAAATTTCAGAAATTGTTCTCTTTTGTTCTGATTCATCGGAGATTTTTAAAATTGAAATTTTGACATCATAAGTTTCGTTTTCTAAATCTGAAACTGAAAGCGAAACTTTAAATTCTTGGTTTGCAAAAACTTCTTTTGGAAAATTGAGGGAAATTTTTGGTTCTTTTTCTTCCTCTTTTTCAATTTCAACAAAGCCTGGGCTGTTTTCTTTACCTGGAGTTCCACCAGGATCTAAACTCGTTTGCCAAGAAAGATCTTGTTTTCTTTCTGCTGTCCTTTTTGAGAAAATATCTCCTGCTGGCCAAGAAGAGGTTGCAAAAACTTCATCCTCTAAATTGCAATTTTTATCAAATAAAAATAGGGCTTCGTCTGAATTTTTAATTGCCCCTGAAAAGTCATCTCCCCTTTTTAAAAGTAAAATTCCATTTGGCAAAATTTTTGTTCCCTCTTCAAAAACAAATTTCAACTTCTGATTTTTGTTTAAAATTTGCCAGCCTGAAAGATCGATTTCTCCTTTTGAAACATTTTTTATTTCAATCCACTCATTTACTGGAGATTCCTCATCTCCCATCCAGCAAATTTCATTGAAAATTACTCGATGTCTTGGTAAATCGTTCTCTTTCTTTTGACAAGATACAATTTCTTTCGATTTTTCACTTTTCTCTTTAATTTCATTTTGCTTTTTAAAATTTTGTGAAAATGGTAAAACTTCTTCCTTAATCTCTTCCCTTTCTTTCTTTTCTTTTTCAATTTCCTCTCTCAAATTCGAAATTTCTTTCTTTAAATTTTGGATTTCAGAATTTAAATTTTCAAAATTTTTTAAAGAAGAGGAAATTTGGCTCAAGTAAAAATTTTTATTGGAGAGAGTGAAAAATAGGCCCAAAGAAGTTACAATTAACAAAGAAGATAAGAATCCAACTATCAGCCATCTTTGCATTCTTTAAATTTAGCAAATTTTTAAAAATTTCTAAATGCCAGCGAAAGATTTAATTTGAGTTACTGGAATTGAAATGAAATTCCCTTCTTTAGTGAGATAATTTAGTCCCAAAAGGTTTCCTTCAATATCAAAAAGTGGAGTGCCTAGAATTCCCTTTGAACCCTGGATGTTTGTTTCGATTTTGTTTTCATCAAAGCTTTTGACGATTCCTTCGTCAACAAAATTTTTAACTTTTCCGTTTTCAAAAGCTGCGCCAATTAAGAAAACTCTTTCTCCGAGTTTTAGTTTTTCAAAGTTAAAAAAGCCAGTTGTCGAAAGGTTTTTCTTTTCGATTTTGAGCAATGCCAAATTTTTTTCCAAATCTCTTTTTAAGACCTGAGGGGAGAAGATTTCTCCTTCAACAAACAAGCTGATTTTTGATCCTTCAGGAACTAATTCTGCTAAAGTGATTATCAAACCATCTGAGGTCAAAATGAAACCTGATCCCTCTAAATTTTTTCCAGTTTTTGTCTTTGCCCTTATTAAAACTACAGTTTTTTCAACTTTTGAGATTGCATCTTTTAGAGCGGTGTTTTCTTGAATGTGAATTTCTTTTTTCTCTGTAACATAAACTGGGGGTTTTTCCAATTTGTATTTATAAAAAAGAGGTCTTTCAACAAAATAGGGCCAAAAAATTTCTTCTGCAAAAATTCCACCAGCCATTCCAATAACAAAAATTGCCAAAATCTTCAAAAGATTTTTTGCCATAACTTATGCCTTAACTTTTTCTCTTTCCCTTTTTGGTCTTAGCAAATCTTTTGGAGTAATGAAAACAATCTTTCCTCCTTCAAAATCAACTTTAACTTTGTCTCCTTCCCTTACCTCACCAGAAACTATTTTCAATGCCAAGGGATCCAAAACTTCTTTTTGAATCACTCTCTTTAATGGCCTTGCTCCCAAATTTGGGTCAAATCCTTTTTCTGCTAAATATTCTCTTGTTTTTGGAGTGACTTCGATTTTGATGTTCTTTTCTAAGAGGCGATTCTCAACTTTTTTCAATTCTAAATCTACAATCTTTCTTACTTCTTCTTTCCCAAGATAGTTAAAAATAATTATCTCATCGATTCTGTTTAAAAATTCTGGCCTGAAATGTTCTTTCAATGCTGCCATTACTTTATCTTTCAAAGATTCCATTTTTGCCTTTTTCTCTTCCCCAACGAATCCCAAGGGAGCTTCTTTCGCGATAATGTCCGTTCCAACATTGGAAGTCATAATCAAAATTGCATTTTTGAAAGAAGCAACCCTTCCTTTTGCATCAGTCAACCTTCCATCTTCCAAGATTTGCAAGAGAATGTTGAAAACTCTTGGATGAGCTTTTTCAATTTCATCTAGTAAAACCACAGAGTAAGGCCTCCTTCTAATTTTCTCTGTTAATTGTCCCCCCTCTTCATATCCAACATAACCTGGAGGAGATCCTATCATTTTTGCGACAGAGTGCTCTTCCATGTATTCTGACATATCCAACCTTATCATTGCGTTTTCGTCATTAAACAAAAATTCTGCCAATGCCTTTGCGGTCTCAGTTTTTCCAACTCCTGTAGGTCCCAAAAAGAGAAAGCTTCCCAAGGGTCTTTTCTCTTCTGAAATTCCAGCTCTCGCTCGCCTTATTGCGTTTGCGATTGCCTTTATTGCTTCGTCTTGATCTACGATTCTCTTGTGCAATTCTTCTTCCATTCTTTCTAATTTCTTTGCTTCTTCTTCCAATAATTTTGTCACTGGAATTCCAGTCCATCTTGAAACAACTTTTGCAACTTCTTCAGGTCCAACTTCGCTCTTTAGCAATGCCTTCTTTTTCTGAACACTTTTTAATTTTTTCTCTGCCTGCCAAAGTTCCTTTTGTAATTGAGGAATTCTTCCATACTTTATTTCTGCAACTTTTTGTAAATTACCCATTGCACTTTCTCTCTCTGCCTCATCTCTTAAAACCTCGATTTCTTTTTTCAAATTCTTAATTTTTTCTATCAATTCCTTTTCAGTTTTGAACCTAGATTCAATTTCAGCTTGTTTTTCTTTCAAGTCTGCAATTTGCCTCAAAATCGCCCTTTCTCTCTGTTTTTTCTTTTTCTCTTTCTTTATTGCCTCCAATTCAATTTCGAGCTTTTTGATTTCCTCTTTAATTTTTGTTAATTCCTCAGGTTCTGATTCAATTTCCAACCTCAGAGATGACATTGCTTCATCCATCAAATCGACTGCTTTATCTGGTAAAAATCTGTCTGTGATGTATCTTGCTGCTAATTGTGCGCAGGCTCTGATTGCATCGTCAGTAATTTTTACTCCGTGGTGGAGCTCGTATTTTTCCTTTATTCCTCTTAAAATTGCGATAGTTTCTTCAATAGATGGCTCTGAAACATAAACTGGTTGGAACCTTCTCTCTAGAGCAGGATCTTTTTCAATATATTTTTGATAATCTTTCAAAGTTGTTGCTCCAATGCACCTTAGTTCTCCCCTTGCTAATGCTGGTTTTAACAAATTTGAGGCATCGACCGCTCCCTCTGCTGCTCCTGCACCAACTAATGTGTGAAGCTCGTCAATGAATAGTAAATACCTTCCTTCTGCCCTTTTTAGTTCTCTGAGCAAAGCTTTTACTCTTTCTTCAAATTCTCCTCTATACTTTGTCCCAGCAATCAATGCTCCCAAATCCAAAGAAATTAATTCCTTTCCCTTTAAACTCTCTGGAACTTCTCCCTTGACAATTCTTTGTGCTAATCCTTCAACTATCGCAGTTTTTCCAACCCCTGCCTCTCCAATCAAAACAGGATTATTCTTTTTTCTCCTCGTTAAAATTTCCATCACCCTTTTTATTTCCTCTTCCCTTCCAATTACAGGATCTAGCTTTCCTTGCCTTGCCAAAGTTGTTAAATTGACTGCGTATTTTTCAATTACTTGATATTTTGTTTCAGGTTCAACATCGGTCACTTTTTGCCCTCCCCTAATTTTCATTACCTCTTTCAAGAAAGTCTGATAATCCAATTTTCCAAATTCGATAGAAGAAACTCCACCACCTTGGATAAACCTTGCTTCCTCTAAAACTTCCCTCGCTTTTGTATCAGTTGAAAGCAATGCCAAAAACAAATGCTCAACAGAAATGTATTCATCCCCCATTTTCCTCATTTCTTGCCTTGCAACATCCAAAACTTTTGCCATGTCTTGGGTTAAATAGAATTGGCCGAAGGTCTGAGGGGTAATTATCGTTGGAATTTTTTCTAAATAATATCTTGTCCTTCTCTTTAATGCTTCAACATCAACTCCCAATCTTTCTAAAACATTAACCACAATGCTCTCTTCCTGATTCAAGAGAGCATAAAGCAAATGCAGGGCATCTATTTGTTGCTGCCCCAATTCCCTTGCTAAATCTTGAGCTGCCAAAATTGCATCTTGGGCTTTGTGAGTAAATTGAGAGCCGTTCATAGTTTAAATTTTAGCAAAAAATAGAGAAAAATCAATTTTATTCGCTCCTTTCTCCTAGGATAACTTCAACGGAAAATTCTTTGTTTTGCCTTAAAACTTTGAGAGTAACTTTATCCCCAGGGTTGTATTTCATTATTATTTTTGCTAAAGGATTTTCGCTTGTAATTTTCTCTCCGTTAAATTCCAAAATTATATCTCCTTCTTTTAATCCAACTTTCTCTGCTGGAGATCCTGGAAAGATTGCTGGTTCTCCTTTTTCTCCTTTCACAATCCAGGCTCCATAATTTACTGGAAGTTTGTTCTCTTTTTGAATTTCATCAGTAATTATCACGTATCTCACTCCCAAAAACGGAAAAACAATCTTTCCCGTTTTCTTTACCTGCTCAATATCCTTTTTTGCCTTATTTATCGGAATTGCAAACCCAATGTTCTCTGCTCCAGCAGCCATTGCAAAATTCACTCCAATAACTTCTCCTTTCAAATTCAAAAGAGGTCCTCCTGAATTTCCCCTGTTTATTGCTGCGTCAGTTTGAATTACATCTTCTATCGTTTCAATAATTCCTCCACCAGAAGCAGTAATTGTTCTTCCCAAACCAGAAATTACTCCAACAGAAACTGTGTTTCTAAATTCTCCAAGAGCATTCCCAATCGCAATTACAGTTTGGCCAATTTGCAATTTATCAGAATCTCCGAGTTTCAAAGTTGGAAATGGCCCTCCCTCAACTTTCAAAATTGCCAAATCCCTGATAGTATCTCTTGCCAAAACTTTTGCTGGATATTTTTTTCCATCGTTTGTTAAAACTGTATACTCTGCTTCTTTATCAGAAACAACATGGGCATTTGTCAAAAGCATTCCATCTTCTGAAATGAAAAACGCTGTTCCTCCACCGATTTCTTGCTTTTCATAACCCTCTTGCTTCCACTGCGGAATTTTGAACTCAAAAGGAATTCCAAAAAATTCCTCAAACTCTTTGAATGGCTCTTCATAATAGAGCTTTAATTTTGGAATGTCCTTTGTAATAATTACTGAAACCACTGCGGGGGAAGCTTCCTTTACTACTTTGATTATTGCTTCTTCTTGGGAAGTTTGGGGCAAATAGGGTGTACTTTCTCCAGGTTTTTCAACATTCTCAACTCTCCTTTGTGGAATTTCAATTTTTAATTTTGAAAAAATTTTTTCTATTTCCTTGTAATAATAAGTTGAAATAAAAATTCCACCAACTGCTCCCCCCAAAAAAGCAATCAAAATTAAAAACAAAAGAGGAAATTTGAAACCACTTCTTTTCTTTGGCTCTTTTAATTTTGGATATTCCATTTGAAATTGTGGTTTTGGAAGCTCCATTCTACTTTGATTTTATTTTGTTTTTTGAATTTTTCAAATCGTTGAACCTGTATTCAAAAATTTTCTTTTTTACTGGGCCAAAAAATAGCATGTAAAGTCCAGCCAATAAATATTTTCCGTAGGTTTTTATTCTTCCGTCTATCTCAAACCTCCTCGGAGATGTCAAAATCGGCTCTGTTTTTATAAATCCAAATTTTGAAATTTTTGCCGCCCTTTTTGCTAAATCGTGGTCTTCTCCAATCAAAATTTCTTCATCAAACCCTCCAACTTTCTCAAAAACCTCTCTTTTAATTAATACGCAATTTGTTGCAAAGGCAGTCCAATTTTGAAAAATTTCAACGAATTTGTTGTAAAAAAAATAGCAAATTTTATCGATGAAATTTCCTTTTGGATAAATTGGGAAAGATGCAACTCCTAAATTTCTTCTTTTGAATTCTGAAATTACTTTTTCTAAAAATCCGTTTGGTAAATAAATATTGTCTGCATCCATAAACAAAAAAATCTCTCCCTTTGCAACTTTTGCTCCCTCATTCCTTCCTCTTGCTGGCAATCCCCCTTTGACAATTTTGCAACCAAAACTTTTTGCAATTTCAACTGTTCTATCAGTCGATCCTCCATCAGCGACGATAATTTCATAATCTAAAAATTTTTGCTTTTTTATCTGAGAAAGTAAAATCGGCAAATATTTTTCCTCGTTTAAAGTTGGAATAATGATTGAAAGAGTCATCAAAAATTCCTTAATTTAACTTTTTGTCGAAGGTGAGGCAAATTTTTGACTTTTCCAAATTCATTTTCTACTTTAATTTTTATTTTCCTTTCTGTAAAGACTATTTTGTTTATTTCTTTTTTAGCCAAATTTTTTGCTATTGCGATTCCTGGATTCAAAAAATGGAAAAATAGAAAGATTAAAAGGAAAAGAGATAAAAAGAAAGAGAGGTTGCCGACTAAAGATTCTTCTTTCCTTTGTGCAGGAAAAATTTGAAATTTATCGAACCTTTTAAAAAGCCATCTAAAAATTGTTGCTGGTGCATAATTTATTATTCCAAAAATCAAACCGTAGCGGAATCTTCTCCCAGAAGTTTTAACTTTGAAATTTGGATCGAATTTCACCTTTCCCATTTTTCTCAACCTATAAGAAATTTCAATATCTTCGTTCAATTTTAAATTCTCATTGAAACCTCCAATTCTAAAAAATGCCTCTCTTTTTATTGCCATATTGCATCCCATCAAATTGAAACCTCCAGAGAAAAATTTGTCCAAAAATAAGAATGGTTTTAAAAGGAATTTACTAACTAGCCTTGCAGAAATCGGACCAGAATAAAATTGGCAAGAACCTCCAAAAGCAATTAGATTTTTATCCCTTTCAAATTCCTCTTTAATCCTTGATAACCAATTTTTTGGCAAAATCGTGTCGGCATCAGTAAAAACCAAAATTTCTCCCTTTGCAATTTTTGCCCCTTTATTTCTTGCAAAGGCAACTCCTTGTTTTTTCTCTGGCACCAAAATCACACCAAATTTTTTTGCGATCTCTCTCGTTTTATCAGTAGAATTATTATCTACAACAATAATTTCAAAATCCTTGAAATCTTGCTCTTTCAAGCTCAAAAGACAATTCCCTAAAAATTTCTCTTCGTTAAAAGCTGGAATTATGACTGAAATTTTTATCATGGATTAAAATAGTGTTTGCCTCCTCCCAAATTTCAGGTTTTCCTTGTTTTTTCATCCAATACCACCACTCCCCTCCCCAAAGGTAAATTGTATCTATTCCAGTATTTTTTGCAAAATTGACATTCTTTTTAAATTTTTCAAAATCCATTGTAATTTTTTGTTCTTCTAAATCGCAATTGTAAATTAAATTTTTGCACCAGGGTTCAGCCTGCAACTCTCCAATGATTACCTTTTTGTGAAAGAAAAGATCGATCAACTTTGCCTTTCTCCAATAATAAACCGGTGGGAAAGGATAAGAAATATATTTTCCGATTTCTTTGAAATAAACCTTTCTATGCAATGTCGTTCCAACAATGTCTCCAAGTCTTGCTGCCTCGATCCAAAATGAAAATTCTCCGCTATCTCCAAAGATTATTGGTCTTGAATCTAAAGATTTCACAAGTTCTATTTCTCTTTTCACAAAATCTTTTTTAATCTTCGGGCACTCTCCGAAAGGAAAAAATGGCTCATTCTCAACCTGCCACGCCCAAATCACTTTTGAATTTTTGTATCTTTCGACCAGAACCTTCAAATAATTCAACAATTCTTCCTCTAACATCGAACTTCTCACACCCAACCACTTTGGTATATGGCATTCTGGCCACCTTCCAGTTTTCATTCCAATTACCAAAATTATTTTCGCATTCCTTTTTTCTGCCTCTTTAATTTGCCAATCCAAATCCTCAAAGAAATATTCGTTCTCTTTTGGCTCTATCAAATCCCAATGGGTAATGATTTTCAAGTTTTTTGCTTTCAAATCATCCAAAATTGCTAAATAATTTTCTTTCCAGTCTAAACCTAAAAGTTGAGAGTGCTTTTGGGAAAAAACCACCCCCCATTCAATTTTTTCTGCTGGTTTTGCTTTACCAACAAAAAAGAAACAAAAGAAAGAAATAATAAAAAGGAAAAGAGAAATGAGGAGAAATTTTTGAAATTTTTTCATTTTGAAAGCTTTTTAATTATCTCTAAAATCTTAAAAGTTCCGAATTTTTCTCCTTCAACAAACCCTTGCATTGCTGCCTCTGCCAAATATCCTTTTTTTAACCAATCAAAGAGCCATTGCTCTAAGTAATCCGGGTTTTCTTGAAAAATTCCAAAGCCAGATTTTAAAAGATATCTCATATTAAATTCTTCTTGAGAACCGATTGGTGGCGCAATGATTATTGGAATTCCTAAAGCAGAATAAAAAGAAAGTTCTGATGGCTTTGTCCAGAGAATGTCTGTTTTCCTTAATGCCTTGTTGAATTTTTCAAAATAATCTTCAATTTTCTCTTCAAAAATTATTTCAACGCTTTCTCCCAAAAATTTCTCAATTTTCAAATATTTAATGCAATTTAAAAAATAATCTTTTACCCATTTTTTAATTCCCGCTGACAAAATCACCTTTACTTTTTTCTCTTTTATTTTTTCTTTCAACCTCCACAAAATTTTTGCTCCAATTTCTTTTTGAGCTCCAGCTCCACCTACTGAAAACAAAATCGTTAAAGGGTGATCTGATTTTTCTGGTAAGTTTCCAAGTTTTGAAAGGATCAATTCTCTGTATTTTGAAAAATAAACAAAATCTGGGTCCAAATTCAAAAGCCTAAACTTTAAATCCTCTTTTAGAATTTCCATATTTTCAGAACCGATATTTTCTATTGGCAAAGGGTATCCTGTTAAAAAAATGTTTTCTTTTTTTATTCCATAGAGTTGCAACCTTTCAAAAACTCTTTCGTTTGGAACAAAATATTTTATTTTCGATTCTTTTGGTTTTAAAGGCGCCCAAGATCTTGAAACGTCGGCATCGCAAACTATTAAAAAAATTTCCCCTGGATAATCAAAGTACTCTGCCATGAAAGCAGGAGTGAAAAAGGTTGAAACGATAGGCAAATTTGCATTTTTCGATTTTAAATTTTCAATTAAATGTTTTCCCCAGCCACTTTTGAAAAGCGAATACTGTCTCTCTATCGCAAAATTTGGTTGGGAGAGATCCCTTTTTGGATAAAAATAATAGATCCTTTGGAAAAAATCGAAAACAGAAAAGGCAAAATCTCCAAGGAGGGGAATTTTTTTGAAACGAGAAATGAATTCGTATCCTTTTCTACTCCATTCCCAAATATCTCTGTCTCTTTTTGGAATCTCCTCGTAATCGTTTGCCTGAATCCATTCTTTTGCAAAATTTCTCAAGGGAAAAGCAGTCCTTTGATGCCCGTATCCCATATTGACTGAAATTAGCCAGAATTTTTCCATTAGTTAATTTTATCTCAAAAATAGGGGCTGTGAAAATTTTTTGTTGAGATAAAAAGCCAAAGGAATCAAAATTGAATAGGAAATTAAGAGAAAAATAAAGTTGACTTTTAAAGTTAAAAAAGAATAGGGAATTTTTGAACAAAAATCAACAACTTTTAAAAGATAACTCAGCAAAAGCCAACAGGGAAAAGAGAGAAAATAGCCGATTGGCTCAAAAATTATTCCAAAAAATGAGAAAATGAATCCTAAAATCGTAATAACAGGCAAAATTGGCAAAATTAAAACGTTGCTCAATGGAGAAATCAATGAAATTTGACCAAAGTTGTAAATCAAAATTGGAAAAGTGAAAATTTGGGCTGATAAAGTTGAGGCTAAACTTTCTTTGATTAATTTTGGAAGCTTTTTAAATTTTTCAAAAAAGAATTGATAAAAATAAATAATTCCCAAAATTGCCAAAAATGAAAGCTGAAAGCCGACGTCATATCTCAAAAGTAAGGGGTTGAAAAAGAGCATTAAGGTTGCAGAAAAAACTATCGATCTTTCTCCGCTTGCCATTCTTCCAAAATATTGAGCTGTCAAATACAAAATTCCCATGATCGCTGCCCTGATTGCAGAAGCAGGAGCTCCGATCATTAGAATGTAAAAGGAAATTAGAAAGATTGAGAGATAAAAAGCATGGTGGCGCCAAAGACCCAAAAATAAAAGAAAACTCAAAATCAAAGAGGAAATTATTGTAATGTTCATTCCAGAAACTGCGGCAATGTGCCTTACTCCAGTTTGGTTTAGTTTTTCTTTCCACTCAAAAGGAATTTCCTCTTCTTCACCAAACAAAAGAGATTTCAAAAGAGCAGAATGCAAAGATGGAAGGTTTTCTTTTATAGCTTCTTCAATTTTCTTTTTTAAAAATATCGAAAATTTTTTTATCGGTTTTCCAAAATTTTCCCCTGTTTTCTCAATTTTTGGAAAATCCATTTCGACTAAAATTCCATCTTTTAGCAAATAATTTTTCCAGTTGAAAGAATCCTTTCTTTCTGGCTCTTTCAAAATTCCAGTAATTCTCACTTTCTCTCCGTATTCAAAACCTGGATATCTTCCTGCCTTAACTAAAATTTTTCCTTTTTCAGTTTTTAAAGGAAAAATTATCGATTTTTCCCTTATTTTTGGTTCTTCATCAATTACTCCAAAGATTGAGATTTCCTTTCCGATGAATTTTTTGATTTCTTGATTTTGAATTTTTGAGAAAAAAATTTGGTATCTAAAAATTCCAAGGACAAAAGAGAAAATGCAAAAAGCTAAAACTAAAAGAATCCGATTTTTTGGGAAAATTGAAATTAAAATCAGAGATAGTATTGAAAGGAAGAATAAAATCTGAAGGGAAATTTTAAAAAAGGAGGCAAAAAATATTCCTCCGATGAAAGAAAGACAAAAATAAAGAAGGATTTTTGACGGAGTCATTAAAATTTAAAATCTTTGTTTTGGAAAATTTTTGCCAAGATAATTCCTGTCAAAAATCCGCCAATGTGCCCCCAATATGCAACCGAAGGATTAAGGGGCATCAGTAAAAATTGATACAAAAACCAAATTCCAATGTAAAAAATTGCCGGAATAGAAACAATCCTATAAAAATAAAAAACAGGTACTAAGGCTTTGATTTTATTCTTCGGAAAAAAGATCAAATAGGCACCTAAAACTCCAGAGATTGCTCCAGAAGCCCCAACTACTGGAATTGTTTTGTTTTGAGCGGTTAAAGAAAATAAAATCAAAGAGAAAAAGCCTGAAAGAAAATATAAAATCAAAAATTTTATCCTCCCGATTTTTGCCTCGACGTTATCCCCAAAAATCCACAAAAACCAAAGGTTTCCAATCAAGTGAGAAAGACCTGCATGAATGAAAAGAGAGGAAAGAAAAGTGTAAAGCTTCCTTCCGCCTTCGATTTCTTTTGGTATGAAACCATACTTTTGAATGTAAAAATCGAGGTTTGAGAAAGTGAAAAGGAAAATAAAAATATTAATCAAAATTAAAGAAATTGTGATAAGGGGGAACTTTCCTGTTCTTTTCTTATCTGAAATTGGAATCACGGAAGGAAAATTCTAAAAAATCTTTTGATTCTTGAAAAAATTCCAGTTTTTGATTCCTCCCTTTCTTTTTCCAATTCGAGAGCAGTTAAAACAAGCCCGACCAATGTTGAAAGCGATGGATCTTCTTCTAAATTTAAAATCCCTGTTGGCTTTCCAATTTTGCAGTTTAATTTGAATTTAAATTTTGCCAATTCTGAAATTTTTGGAACTTTTGCTCCCCCTCCTGTCAAAACTATTCCTGCTGGCAATTTTTTATCCTTGGAAATTTTTCTCAATTCTTTCAAAACAAATTCAAAAATTGTTGAATATCCCTCTCTGACAATCCTGGCCAAAGACCTAGGATAAAAAATTAAAGGTTCTTCATCTTCAAGTTCTATTTTTTCCCTTTTATTTTTTCCTTTAAAATAACAACTTCCAAATTCAATTTTCATTCTTTCAGCCAATTCAGGATCGATTTGCATTTGGATTGCGATCTTATTTGTGATTTCTTGAGAACCTGTTGGCAAAACTGAAAGAAATGCCAAATCTCCATCTTCGAAAACTGAAATTGAGGTTGTTTGAGCTCCGATATCTAAAACACAAACACCCAATTCCTTTTGTTTTTCTGTTAAAACTGCTTTTGAACAGGCAATTGGCGAAGGAATTAGTTCGAAAACTTCAAGGCCACAATTTAAAAGCGATTTTTTTAAATTCTCAAGATAGGGAGAAAAGCACCCTAGGGCTAAGGCATCAACTTCCAATCTCGTTCCTCTCAATCCAATCGGCTCTCTCTTTATTCTTTCTCCATCCAAAATAAAATCTTTAATAATCAGATCGAAAATTTCCTTGTTCTGACCGGCACTAATTATTTTTGCTTCTTGTAAAAGCCTGTTTAGATCTTCTTCAGAAACTGTTTGATCTGCCCTGGAAACAGAAATTAAAGTGCGAACTGGAACAGAAAACAAATGAGCTCCTCCTAGATTTACAAAGGCAGAGTTTATTTTTACTTTTAAACTCTGATTGGCAAGAGAAATTAAATTTTTTAAAATTTTAGAAACTTTTTCAGGATCTATAACGATTCCTTTTTTTACTCCTTCTGAATTTTCCTCCGTCTTAAAAACTGCTTTTAATTTCTCCTTTTCTTTTTTTACAACCAAAATTTTGATCTTTGAGCTTCCGATATCGATTGCGCAGATTAAATTTCTCATTTTTTTGAAATTAATTCTTTGACAATTTTTGAAACCAATGCCCCTTCTGCCCTTCCTTTCACTTTTGCCATCATCTCCTTCATCACCTTTCCGAAATTTGGTCCAACTTTTCCGATTATTTCTTTTGCCAAATTTTCAATTTCTTTTTCAGAAAGCTGCTCTGGAAGATACCTCTCTAAAATTTTCATTTCTTCTTTTTCCTTTTTCACTAGATCTTCCCTTTTCCCTTTCTCAAATCCTAAAATTGCCTCTTTTCTCTTTTTAATCTCAGAGAGAATAACTTCGATTATCTCTTGGTCTGAAAGCTGACTTTCTTTTTCCAATTCCTCCTCTTTTACCTTCCCAAAGAGTCTGTATCTTTTTTCTTTCTCCCTCTTAAAGATTGCATCTTTCAACAATCTCAAGGTTGAGATTTCCCTCTCTTTCTTTTCTTTCATTGCCTTTTTAAAATCCTCTTCAATTTTTTCTTTTAAGTTCATTTTTCTAACAAACCCAATTTGTCTAATTTCTCGTAGTATTTCCTTAATTCCTCTCTCCTCAAGGCTTTTCTTTTTTTCTTTTCTTCGGACAAGTTCCTATCTCGATACATTCTTTCTCTGGCTCTAATCAAAATTCCGCTTTTTTGAACAGCTTTTTGGAATCTCCTTATTAAACTTGAAACTGTTTCCTTTTCTCTTCTTGTAACTTTAACTGGCATACTTTTATAAAATCTTTTTAACCTCTTTTATTAAATTTTTCAACTTCAACTTTTTTTGTTTTCCAGTTTCCATGTTTCTTAACAAAATTTCGTTGTTTAAGGCTTCCTGCTGACCGAAAATTAAAACGTACTTTACCCCAAGTTTATCTGCCAATTTCATTTGAGATTTTAAAGAATCCTTGCCTATCGATTCATAAATTGGAATTTTTTCTTTCCTGAATTCCTCTATTATTTTTAAACTTTTTCTTTTTGCCAATTCCCCAATCTGGGCGAGGAATATTTTTGGCTTTTTCTCCTTTGGAAGTTTAACCTGTTTTTCTTTCATCAATTCGATAATTCTTTCTATCCCAGCAGCACCTCCCACCGCCGGTACTTCGCCCCCTCCTAAAATTTTTGCCAAATTATCATACCTTCCTCCACCTGCTAAAGCTCCGATTGCCTTCCCCTTTTCACTTTCTTCGAAGATTTCAAAAACAGTTCTTGTATAATAATCAAGACCTCTGACCAAGTAGGGATCTAAATTGTAAGGAAGTGAAAGTTCGTCCAAAAATTCCAAAACTAATTTTAAATGGTTTTTACAATTTTCGCATAAATGATTCAAAATTTGAGGAGCCTGAGAAACAATTTGTCTGCATTTATCTTGCTTACAATCCAAAACTCTCAATGGATTTTCTTTTAGCCTCCTCTTGCAATCAGGACAAAGAGCATAAGCTCTATGCTTTAAATAAGAAACTAACACCTTTTTGTAATAAGGTCTGCAAAAGCTGTCACCGATGCTGTTTATTTTTACAGTTAATTTTTCAAAACCAAGTTCTTTTAGGATATTAAAGAAAATAAGAATAATTTGGGCATCTAGGGCAGGGTTTCCTTCTCCCAAAATTTCAAAACCAAACTGCCAAAATTGCCTAAACCTTCCAGCCTGAGGGCGTTCATACCTGAAGAATTGAGAAAAATACCAAAGTTTGACTGGCTGGGGAAGGTTGTGCATTCCGTGCTGAATGTAGGCACGTACAACCGGGGCAGTTCCTTCAGGTCTCAAAGCCAATTTATCTCCTCCTTTAGTTCTCAGATTGAACATTTCTTTTTGAACAATGTCTGTAGCTAATCCAATTCCCCTTGTAAAAAGTTCGGTATCTTCCAAAACTGGAGTTTCAATTCTTTCAAAGTTGTAAAATTTGGCAAATGACTCAACTACTTCAAAAATTCTGTTAAAATATTTCCAATTTTCTCCAAAAATGTCGTGCATTCCCTTTGGAGTTTGGAATTTTGGGTTTGGCATTTTAGTAAGCTGGTGCTTCAATCTTTGCAAAAGAATAAATCGGCCACAACCTCAAAAAAACCCTTCCGACAATTTCTTTTTTCCTTATTGGTCCAAACCTTCGAGAATCTAATGAAAATTGACGATTGTCTCCTAAAACAAAATATTCATCTTTTCCAAGAGTAATTTGGATCTCTCCGGTGGTAAAGGAAGAATTTAAATAGGGCTCGTTTAAAACTTTCTTTTCTCCGTTTGAAATGAAAATTTTTCCATCAGAAATTTCAACAGTTTCCCCTGGCAAACCAACGATCCTTTTTATGAACCTTTGGTGCTCATTCATCGGATTTTTAAAAACTACAACCTCCCCCCTTTTTGGTTCCCTGAATCTGTAAGTTATTTCATCAATGATCAAATAATCTCCGTCTTCAAAATTTGGTTCCATAGATTGGCCCTTAACGATAAATGGCTGAAAAATAAAAAGGCGGATTGGCAAAACAATCAAAAGGGCCAAAATCACTGTCTGAAAAATTTCTTTGAAGAAATCTAAAATTTCCATAATTTAAATTATAGCAAAAAATAGATAAAATTGAAGTGATGAAAATAATCGTCGGGCTCGGAAACCCTGGAAAAAAATTTGAAAAGACGAGGCACAACCTTGGTTTTATGGTTTTGGATAAGTTTTCAAGAAAAAATAAATTTCCAAAATTTAAAATGCAAAAAGAATTTTTAGCAGAAATTTCAGAAAAGAAAATCGAGAAAGAAAAAATTATTTTGGCAAAACCTCAAACGTTCATGAATAATTCTGGACTAGCCGTAAAGCGAATTTTTGAAAAGCTTCAAACATCTAACATCGAACATCTAACGTCGAACCTATGGGTAATTCACGACGATTTAGACATTCCCCTCGGAAAAATCAAAATTTCCTTTGGGCGAGGTTCCGGAGGGCATAAAGGAGTCCAGTCGATAATCGATGAAATTAGAACGAGAGATTTTGTTAGGTTTAGAATTGGAATCAAACCAAATTCAAAATTCAAAATGCAAGATGCAAAATTAAAATTTAAAATTCAAAATTTTGTCTTAGAAAAATTTAATAAAAAAGAGGAAAAAATTTTAAAAGAAGTTATTGAAATGGCTTGCCAGGCAATCGAAATGGCAATAAAGGAAGGAATTGAAAAGGCAATGAGTGAATTCAATAAATAAAAACTGCGAGCCGCGAGGTTAGGCACTCGGCCCTCCCCGCATTTAAGGCAAAGGATGGGAGGTACACCCTTTGCCGCTCGCAGTTTTAAATATAATAACAAATTTTAATGGATTTGTCAAGAGAAATAGATAAAGTTTTGATCGTCTCAATCATCCCCTATTTTTTAGAAAGGGAAAATTTTTGGTTTGAAAAAAATTTAAAAAAGATTTTAGATGCAAGAAAAACTCAAATTTTTTGGCAAGAGAATACTTTGTTTTTGGAAAAAAATTTAAAAATTTCCCTTTATTTCTTATTGAGAAAATTGGATGAAATGGGGTATGAAAAAGTTTGGCAAGTTTCTCAAATTGGTGAGTTCTCTCAAAGAGGAGGAGTTGTCGATATTTTTCCGATAAATTTAAATTTTGCAGTCAGGATTGAATTCTTAGGAAACAAAATTGAAAACATTTTTAGATTGCCAATAGAAATCAAAGATGAGAAAAAAGAAAAAGAAATTTTAAAAAAGAGGTTGAAATCTCAAAAAATTTTCTCTGATCTTAAAGGATTAAAACCCGGAGATTATTTAGTTCACCTAGACCACGGAATAGGAATTTTCAAAGGTGTTGAATTAATTCGCGATCATAAGTTAACAAGAAAGTATTATGAAATTGAATATGCTCAAGGTGATAAGCTTTATGTTCCTTTTGGATTAGAAAGGAAACTTTCTCGTTACATTGGATTTTCAGAGCCAAAAATTTCGAGGCTTGGAACTTTAACTTGGATAAAAACTAAAAAGAAGGTAAAAGAAGAGGCTGAAAAATTTGCCAAAGAACTTTTGAGAATTTATGCAAAAAGAGAAATTGTAACAAGATCTCCTTATTTAAAGAGCGAAATGGTTAAATATTTGAAAGAAACTTTTCCTTTTGAGGAAACTCCAGATCAAGAAAAGGCAATCCAAGATATTGAAAAAGATTTGGAAAAGGAAAGACCAATGGATAGGTTAATTTGCGGAGATGTTGGATTTGGAAAAACTGAAGTTGCATTAAGGGCAATGGTAAGGGTTGTGGAATCAGGGTATCAAGCTGCAATGATTTGTCCGACGACAATTTTGGCAAATCAGCATTATCAAAATTTTAAAAAGAGATTAAAAAATTTACCGATTGAAGTTGGAATTTTAACGAGGATTCAAACAAAAAAGGAACAAAAAGAAACAATAGAAAAATTGAAAGAGGGAAAAATCGATATTTTAGTTGGAACTCATAGGATTTTATCAAAAGATGTTGAATTCAAAAGGCTTGGGCTTTTAGTTATTGACGATGAACATAAATTTGGAGTGAGGCAAAAAGAAAAATTGAAAAAATTGAGGGTTCAATTGGATGTTTTATCTCTTTCTGCAACTCCAATTCCAAGAACTCTTTATCTTTCACTTTCTGGTTTGAGAGAAATTTCTTTGATTCAAACTCCTCCTCCTGGAAGATTACCGATAAAAACTTTTATTTTTCCATTTTCTGAAAAGGTAATTAAAGAAGCAATTGAGAAAGAATTGAAAAGAGGGGGCCAAGTTTATTATTTGCACAATAGGGTTGAAAATATAAATTCTGTGAAAAATTTTTTGGAAGATCTTTTGCCAAATGTGAAATTTGGAATTGCCCATGGAAGATTAAATGAAAAAGAATTAGTAAAAGTGATGGAAGATTTTCAAAATAAAAAAATCGATGTTTTGGTTGCAACAACAATCATTGAGGCAGGTCTGGATTTACCAAACGTTAATACTTTGATCGTTGCAGATTCAACAAAGCTTGGGCTTTCTCAGGCATATCAAATTAGAGGAAGGATTGGGAGGTCAAACGTTCAAGCCTTTGCCTATTTTCTTTATCCTCAAAGATTGACTCCCTTGGCAAAAGAGAGGCTGAAAGCTTTAAAAGAAGCAGAAGAATTAGGTTCTGGGTACAAAATTGCCTTAAAAGATTTGGAATTGAGGGGGGCTGGAAACATTTTAGGAAAGGAGCAATCTGGAAATATAAATAAAGTTGGATTGAATTTGTATTGCCAAATGCTTGCAGAGGCAATAGAAAAATTGAAGACAAAATGATAAATTTAAGGAATGCTTAGGGAAATTAAAAAAATTTCAATAGAAGATAAAAATTATCCAAAAAGATTGAAAGAAATCAAAGATCCACCAAAAATTCTTTATTATTTAGGAGAAATGAAGGGCGAAGAGGATTGTTTTGCAATCGTTGGGGCAAGAAAGTGCACAAATTATGGAAAGGAAATCGCTTATCGAATTGCTTCTGATTTGGCTGAAGCTGGATTGACAATTGTTTCTGGTTTTGCTCCTGGAATTGATACGATGGCACATAAAGCTGCGATTGAAAAAGGGAAAAGGACGATTGCGGTTTTGGGAACAGGAATTGATGAAAAATCTATTTATCCAAAATCGAATTTAAAATTGATCGATAAAATCTTAGAAAATGGAGGAGCGATAATTTCTGAATTTGAACCCAGAACTCATGGAGCAAAGCATACTTTTCCTCAGAGAAACAGAATAATTTCTGGGCTTTCCCTTGGAGTTTTAGTTGTCGAAGCAAGAATTCAATCTGGGGCTTTAATTACTGCAAATTATGCAAAAGAGCAAGGAAGAAAAATTTTTGCGGTTCCAGGATCGATTTTTTCTCAGACTTCAAAAGGATGCCACTTTTTGATAAAAAATGGGGCAAAATTGGTAGAAAGTGCTGAGGATATTTTGGAGGAATTGGGAATTAGGAAGAAGGAAGTAGGAAGAAGGGAAATCAAGGGAAAAACGCTAGAGGAGAATTTAATTTTGGAAGTTTTAAAAGAAGGGGCGTTGGATGTTGAAAAGATAATTGAGAAAACAAAACTTTCTCCATCAAAAGTGGCTTCAATTCTTTCAATTTTAGAAATTGAGGGTAAAATAAAAAATTTAGGAGGAAATATCTATGCAATTGGTGATCGTTGAAAGCCCAACTAAGGCTAAAACTATTTCAAAATTTTTAGGTAAAGATTTTAAAATCGTTGCCTCTTTTGGTCATGTTAGGGATTTGCCAGAACATAAATTTGGAGTTGATATTAAAAATGATTTTAGGCCAACTTACGTTGTTATTCCTAAGGCAAAAGAAAGGATAAAAGAAATTGAAAAAGAGGCAAAAAAAGCAAAGTTAGTAATTTTGTCAACTGATCCTGATAGAGAAGGGGAGGCAATTGCCTATCATTTGGCTTATCTTTTGAAACTAGGAAAGAAAAAACCTTATTGGAGAATTGTTTTTCATGAAATCACTGAGCAGGCAATAAAGGAAGCTTTAAAGAATCCAAGAAAGATTGATATGAATTTAGTTAATGCTCAGCAGGCAAGGAGGATTTTAGATAGAATTGTCGGATACAAACTTTCCCCCCTACTCTGGAGAAAAGTAGCAAAGGGACTTTCTGCTGGAAGGGTTCAATCAGTTGCTTTGAGATTGATTGTTGAAAGGGAAAGGGAAATTCAAAATTTTAAACCAAGGGAATACTGGACGATAGAGGCAACACTAAAAAAATCTCAAGCACCAAATTCCAAATCCCAAAAAGAATTTAGAGCGGTTTTAGTGAAAAAAGATGGGAAAAAGTTGGATCAGTTTGCGATAAAGAATGAAAAGGAGGCGAAAAAAATTGTTGAAGAATTGAAAGGGGCAAAATTTGAGGTTTTAAAAGTTGAAAGAAAGGAAACAAAAAGAAATCCTCCAGAACCTTTTACTACTTCGACGATGCAACAAACTTCTTGGCAAAAATTTTCCTGGCCAGCAGAAAGAACAATGGAAATTGCTCAGCAACTTTATGAGATGGGATACATAACTTATATGAGAACAGATTCTTTGAATTTATCAGAGCTCGCCTTAAAAATGGCAAAAGATTTCATTTTAAAAAACTTTGGGAAAAATTATTATCAAAAAAGAATTTACAAAACAAAATCTAAAGTCGCTCAAGAAGCTCACGAGGCAATAAGACCTACCGATGTTGAGAAAACTCCAGAAATTTTGGCTCAAAAATTAAATTCTCAGCAATTGAAACTTTATGAACTAATTTGGAGAAGGTTTTTAGCTTGCCAGATGGCACAAGCAATTTTTGATAGAACCGAGGTTGAAATTTTGGCAAAAAATTATGGGTTTTTGGCAAAAGGACAAATTTTAAAATTCGATGGATTTTTAAAGGTTTATCCGATGAAATTTGAAGAGGAGGAATTGCCAGAATTGGAAAAAGGAGAAATTTTAGAAATCGTAAAAATTTTACCATTGCAACACTTTACCCAACCTCCACCAAGATACACTGAAGCAACTTTAATCAAAGAACTTGAAAAACATGGAATTGGAAGGCCTTCAACTTATGCTCCGATTTTGGCGACGATTCAAGAAAGAAATTATGTAAAAAAGGATGAGAAAAAGAGGTTTTATCCGACTGCAGTTGGATTTTTGGTTAACGATCTTTTAGTAAAGCACTTTCCAGAAATCGTTGATATAAATTTCACTGCAAAAATGGAAGATAATTTAGATAAAATTGCAAACGGAGAAAAAGACTGGGTGGAAACATTAAGAGAATTTTATGAGCCTTTTAATGCGCTTTTGAACAAAAAATACAAAGAAATAAATGGAGCTGGAATTTTAGAAAAAACTGAAAAGAAATGTCCAAAGTGCGGAGCACAACTTTTAATTCGTGTTTCAAAATATGGAAGGTTTTTGGCTTGCTCAAATTATCCAAAATGCAAATATAAATTTGATCTGGAAAACACAACCGGGATTTTGTGTCCAAAATGTAAAAAGGGAGAAATAGTAAAAAGAAAAAGTAAAAAGAGAAAAATTTTCTGGGGATGCTCAAATTATCCAAAGTGCGATTTTGTTTTGTGGTCAGAACCTACAGGAGAAATTTGCCCAAAATGCGGTTCTCTTTTAGTAAAGGAAAATAAAAAAATAAAGTGCTCAAATAAAAATTGCGATTTTGAAAAATAAAAAAGAGGGGAAGATTTGGAGCAAAACATTGTAATCGTTATCAAATAAAATTATATCTTTCTGGAAGTTTTTTCCTTTCTCGTTCATCTTTTTTGCTTTTTCTAAGTCTTTTTCACCAATCAGTCTCACATTTTCTCTTAAAATATTAACATTGTACGGAACTTCCACAACAAAATGATATCTCACCGCCGTTCCTTTTCCAGGAATGCCAAAGATTTCTCTTGCTATCTCTCGAAAATGTAATCTTGTGTCTGTGCAAAATTCAATATTTTCTTTCATGATTCTTCTCAGCGCATCCTTCACAAATTCTTTGTTTTTTAGCCATCCTTTAAAAGGTTCAAAATAAACTATTTTCACTTCCCCTCTCTGAAGAATTTTTTGTTGCAAAAGAACTTCATTCCCGAACTTCACCCAAACAGCAATTCCCAAAATCAACTTTTTGCCCCCAATTTAAAATAACATAAAAAATTAAAATGTCAATAATTGTTGACTTTTCACAATTTTATAATACACTAGTAGTGAAGCCCGGGTGGCGGAATTAGAAGACGCGTGCGACTCAAAATCGCATGGGGCTCGTCCCCTTGAGGGTGCAAGTCCCTCCCCGGGCACGAGCTAATTCAATTTCTCAATTGCCAGTTTTATCGCTCCGATTACCGGTTTTTTTCTCAATAAGATAAATTTTGCATTTTTCGCAAATTTTTTTATTTGATTTTCTACTCCTTTTCTAAAAATTTCAGACTTAAACATCCCTCCAACTAAAACAACTGGAAATTTTTCTTTTTCAAAATTTAATTTTTTTATCACTGAAATCGCCATTTTCGAAACTTCCTTTGCTGCATCGATTAAAATTTCCTTTGAAAACCTATCTCCTTTTTTTGAAAATTCATCGACAAATTTTGAAATCGAAGCAACTTTGGTAACAAAATCTTTGCAATAAAAATTCTTGTAAAGATTGACTTCTTTTTTTATTTTCAATTTTCTGAAAATAAATTTCATTAATTTGAAATCTTTTCTCCTTCCATCTAAGGCTTTCCCAATTTCTTCTAAAGCTCTTTTCCCCACCCAAAATCCAGAACCTTGATCTCCAATTAGCCAATCCCAGCCACCAGAAATTGTTTCTTTTTTTCCTTTCCATCCCATTGCAATAGCTCCAGTACCTGCGATTACTACTACTCCATTTTTTTCATTAGTTCCGGCTCTAAAAGCGATCTTTTGATCTCCATCAACAAAAATTGGAAAATCAAAGAATTTTTGGAGTTTTTTTCTTATTTTTTCCCTTTTTCCTTTATCCCTCTCTAACCCTCCGGCTAATCCTAGATATGCAGCTTTTATTTTTTTATTTTTGGAGATTTTTGAAATTAGTTTTTTCAAATTCAAAATTGCTTTTTCAAAACCAATTTTGTTTGGGTTAGTAGAACCAATCTTAATTTTTTTAAAGATTTTTCCTTCCAAATCAGCTATAGCTGCTTCGCTCTTTGTTCCTCCTCCATCAATTCCAATTACATATTCTCGATTTTTATTTTTCACGTTTTTTCATTTTAACAAAAAATAGGCGTTAAACCAGTATGATTAACGCCTTTGAAAGAAAGAGCAAAAATCAGAGAAAAAGGGGAGTGGGTGAAATATCATCGGAATCAGATGATTTCGTAGTTCTTTGCTTCTGAATCATTAGACCTGAAAATTTGTCCTCCTTTGGTATAAAATCCAGAAACTTTTTCACTAATCTCTTTATCGATCACTACAATTGCCGGCAATTTTTTGTTTGAATTTCTTGATCTTGCTAGCTCATTCAAAGCTCCATCCCTTATTCGCTGCTCTGTTTTATCCATTAATTCCCCTTCTCTCTTCATTGCCCTTAAGGGCTACTTTTATCTTAGCAAAAAATTTCAAACAGACAAATTTATTTAAATTCACTTGAAAAGACGCTATTGTCTCTAATATTTTCCTTAATTAAAGAATTTGGATAAATTAGGCAATTTGAACCAATAAATTTTCCTGGCATAATGTTGACTTTAGTCCCAATGGATGTATTTTTCCCAATTACTGTTCCCAAAGATTTCAAGCCAGTGTTTATTCTTTCTCCTTTTACCTCGGCAAAAATTTCTTTTCTATCCAACCTCACGTTAGAAGTTATGGTCCCTGCTCCAATTTTTGTTCCTTCTCCAACTATCGAATCCCCAAAATATCCAGAATGGGTAGTTGCTTCTTTTTGAAAAATTGACCTCGCAACTTCGCAAAACGCTCCAATCATTACGTTTTCTTCTAAATCTGTATAATCTCTAACCAAAGAATTGTTTCCAACAAAACAATTATCGCCAATATAACAAGGCCCTTTAATAATTGCACCTTCTAAAATTTTTGCATTCTTTCCAACGTAAACTCTTCCCTCAACAATTGCACCTTTGGAAATTTTTGCGCTTCTTTCGATCTTTTCTTCTAAAAAATTGTCAAAAAGATACTTTCTTAAATTGAAAAGGTGCCAGGGATATTTTAAAAATGCTGGAGTTTCCTCTTCTTTCTTTTTGATCAATGCTACCCTCACCTCATTTTCTTTCATGTATCCTGAAAGAGCATCCTCTAAATCGTGAGGATTCCTTTTAACTTTTTGATAGTAGGAAAAGAATTTTGGCTCTAAATAATAAACTCCAACTACTTTAATGTCGGATGGCTCTTTCCCCTTTTTTGGTTTTTCGATAATTTCTAAAATTCTATTTCCTTTTAGCTTCATCATCCCAAAGAGCCAAGGAGTTTTTGTTTTTTGTCCTGCTAAAGTTGGTTTTTTTTCTTTCCTTATTACTTTTATCATTTCATCCAAAATTTCTTTTGAATTTAAAATGTCTGCGTTTAAAAGAAAGAAGGGGTCTTTCAAAAGATTCCTTGCTTGCCAAAGGGCATCGCCGCTAGAAAGTGGTTTTGGTTGGATAACGTAAGTTATTTTCAATTTTTTAAAATTAAATTTTTTTAACTCCTCTTCAACATCCTTTTTTGGAGATTGAACGATAATCACTTTCTTTATTCCCGCCTCTTCCATTCCTTTCAAATTCCAATAGATTATCGGTTTTCCCATCAAATAAAAAAGGGATTTGTGGCGATAATTTAGAGGCCAAAACCTCGAAGATTCTCCTGCTGCCAAAATTACTGCTTGATCCATTTTTTTAGAATTTTTGAAAATTTATTTTTCAAAAACTTTAATTTTTCTTTTGTCTTTGCTTCAAGATATAGCCTGATTTTTGGTGAAGTGTTCGATGCTCTAATCAAAATCCAACCAAAATCAAAGATCACTTTTGCCCCATCTAAAGTATTAACTCTTTTGTATTCTTTTTTGAATTTTTCAGCCAAACTCTTTACAACTTTAAATTTCTTTTCATCGGGGCATTCAAAAACAATTTCTTCAAATGGATAAATTTTAATTTGATCGACAATTTTAGAAAGTTTCTTTCTTTCTTTTATCAAAATCTCAGCAATTTTCAGAGGAATTAAAATTGCATCATCGAAAAGGAAATATTTTGGAATTACAATGTGATTTGATTCCTCGATTCCCAAAACTGCTTTATTTTTCTTAACTGCAGAAATCACGAAAGTGTGACCGACTGGAGTTTCGATTATTTTTGCACCGTATTTTTTCAATTCTTCATCGATTGCTATCGAACAAGAAACTGTCCTAACAACTTTTTTATTCCTTGATTCTTTCAAAATATCCTTTCCTAAAATAATTCCAACTTGATTTCCACTCAAATATCTTCCTTTGTCATCGATTATCACTCCTCTATCCCCATCTCCATCAAAAGCAATTCCAAAATCTGCTTTCTCTGAGATTACTTTTTCTCTTAAAATTTTTGTCGCCTTAAAAGTTGGCTCTGGATCTCTGTTTGGGAAATTTGGATCTGGATTGCAGAAAAGTTCAATAACTTCAAAGCCAAATTTCTTAAAGATCTGAGGAGTTGTTAAAGAAGTTGCTCCATTTCCGCAATCTAAAACAATTTTCAATTTTCCCTCTTTTAAAAGAGGAAATTTTTCAAGAAGGGTTTTGATGTATTCTTCTTTGAGATTAACTTTTTTAAATTTTAACCTCTTAAACTTTATTTTCCTTCCTTCAATTTTCAAAACCCTATTTTTTATCCTTTCAATTTCTTTTGGAGAAACTGGTTCTCCATCTCCAAAATTTATTTTCAATCCATTCCATTCTTTTGGTAAATGAGAGGCAGTGACAAAAAGGGTTTTATCAACTTTTAATTTAAAACCAGAAAAGAAACAAAGTCCGAAAGAGGATTTTCCACAAAAGAAAACTTTTGAACCAGAAGCGACCAATCCTTCCATCAACGCCATTGCCAGATTTTTGCCAGATTTTCTAATATCTTGTCCAACCAAAAATTTTTTATTTTTCTTTCCTAAAACAAAACCAATTTTTCTAAAAATATCTTCATCAATGTCCTTTTTATAAATTCCTCTAATGTCGTAAGCCCTGAAGATTAAGGGATTAATTTTCATAGTTTTAATTTTAACAAAAATTGAAAAATTAAAAAGATTTTATTAGCATAAACTATGAGTAAAAAATTCCTAGTTAAAGGTGGAGTTCCTCTGTTTGGGGAAGTTAAAATATCTGGCTATAAAAATTCTGCGGGTGCAGTTTTGGCTGCTGCTCTATTGAGCGATCAGGCTTCTGTAATTTATGAACTACCAAAGTGTTTGGACATTTTAAATGAGATTGAAATTTTAAAAAAAATTGGAGTAGAAACAACTTGGATCAATGAAAGAAAAATTAAAATTTTCCCAAAGAGTGTCAATCCTGAGAAAATCCCTTTTGACCTTTTTGGAAAAATGAGAATCTCTGTTTTGCTAATTCCTCCTCTTTTGCATCGTTTCAAAAAAATAAAAGTTCCCCATCCTGGAGGAGATAAAATTGGATTAAGACCCATCACTACCCATCTGGAAGCTTTTGAGGAATTTGGAATAAAAGTTAAAGAAAGAGGAGGTTTTTATTACTTTGAGGCACCAAAAAAATTGAAGGGAAAAAGAATCGTTTTGAGAGAATTTTCTGTAACTGCAACTGAAAATTTAATGATGCTGGCTGCGAAAGCCGAGGGGAAAACAAAAATTGAAATTGCTGCCGCAGAACCACAGGTTCAAGATCTGGGAAGATTTTTGGAGAAAATGGGAGTAAAAATTAAAGGATTGGGAACCCACACGATTGAGATCGAAGGAAGAAAAAAATTGAAAGGAGCTGAATTTAAAATCTCTCCCGATTTGATAGAAGCTGCGACTTTTTTTGTTGCCTTTGCGATTACTGGAGGGGAAGGAAAAATAAAAAATGCAAATCCCGAACATTTAACGATCTTTCTGAAAAAAATGAAAGAAATAGGAGTAAATTTTGAAGTAAAAAACAGAGAAATTTTTGTGAAAAAATCGAGGAATTTAAAAGCCACAAAAATTCAGGTCTTGCCCTATCCCGGATTTTTAACAGATCTGCAACCCCTCGCGTCTGTTTTATTAACTCAAGCAGAAGGGAAATCACTAATCCATGAGCCGCTTTATGAAAATAGGTTTCAATATTTGCATGAGTTAAGAAAAATGGGGGCAGACATTGAAATTACAGATCCCCATCGAGCTATAATTTTTGGAAAAACTCAATTGATTGGAAATAAAATAAATTCAACTGATATTAGGTCTGGAGCGGCTTTAGTTTTGGCAGCTTTGGCAGCAAAAGGAGAATCGGTAATAGAAGGAATAGAACAAATTGACAGGGGTTATGAAAATTTTGATGGAAAATTGAGAAAATTGGGGGCTAAGATTGAGAGAGTCTAAAAGCTTCTAAGTTTTCATTTAGATATTTTTCTGGAACTACTCTTTTTATTCCTTCTTCCAAGCTTTCTCTTTTTAATGGAAGGAATTTTTTCATTTGAGCATATCCTAAAAGATAAACTCCTGCCAAAACTTCTTTTTGAAATTTCTCTTTGCAAATTTTTGAGGCCTCGACAATTTCAATTTTCTTTGTGAAATTTCTTAAAGAATTTAAAATTTGATCTTCTTTTAAAACTTCCTCTCCAGGAATTGGAATGAGTGATTTATTTAATAAAAATTGGGTTTTTGAAGATGCATAATAAAGGGACCTAAGGGCTTCTTGCATTTCCAAAGCCAAAATCAAATCTGCATCTCCTTGGGAAACTAAGGGGGAGAAAACGTTTTTCCCCATTCTAAAATGAACTTCGACAGATCCTCCTCTTTGAGACAATCCATGAAGTTCTGATCCTTTGAAATCTAAATTTTCAAATAAGGCAGCTTCTTCTAAAATCCTCAACAAAGTAATCTGTCCTTGTCCTCCAACTCCAACTATTACTAAATTGAATTCTTTTTTCATGATTTTTTCTTTTTTTCCAATAAAGCACAAATGTGCCTTGCAATAATTACTGAAACTTCATCTTTTTCTAGAAATTCCTTCAATGCCTCTTCAAATTCCTTTTGATTTTCAACCTGATCTATTACTTTAACATTCTTTATCCCGCAAGCCTTAACAATATCTTCAATGTTTATTGCTTTTCCATCTCCTACTCCAGGATGGGGTTGATGGCCTGTCATTGCAGTAGTTCTATTGTGCATAATGATTATCAATGGGTTTGATTGATTAAAAACCGTATTGATCAAAGCCGGAATTCCTGCATGGAAAAATGAGGAATCTCCAACAAAGCAAATAATTTTTTGTTTTGTCATTTTTGAAATTCCATGGGCAACGCTCGTTGAAGAACCCATACAATATAGATAATCTTGAAGGTTGATTATCTTGTGGGAAAAGAGCATATAGCAACCAATTTCTCCCCCAAAAATCACTTTTTGAGGATCGACAACTTTTTTAATAGCGTTGATTACCCACCAATAGGGACACCCTGGACAAAGAATTGGGGGTCTTGCAGGTATTTTTATTTTTTCAAATTTTTTCAAATGTAACTGATAATTAAAAGGTGGTTTTTTGTTCAAAACTTTTGAAATCGCAATCTCAACATATTCTGGCTTTAACTCTCCAATTTGTGGCAAAATTGCCTTCCTTTCTTTCCAAATCCTTCCCCCTTCAATTTTCTCTCCCTTTCCAAAAATTTCAACTTTTAAATTTTCCTTTTTTGCCAAAATCGCAATTTCCCTTTCCAAAAAAGGTTCCAATTCTTCAACAACTAAAACTCTTTTTAAATTTTTCAAAAACTTCAATATTTTTCTCTCTGGCAATGGATAAATAAATCCTAATTTCAAAACAGGCAATCTCAGATTCAATTTTTTCAATGCCTCCATTACATACAAGAAAGAAACTCCTGAGGTTAAAATTCCAAATTTTCCTTTCGAATTTCCGTAAATTATTTTGTTTAAGTTAGATCTCTCAGCCTCTCTTTTAACTTTCTCAATTTTTTCAAAAAGCTCTCTTTTCATTTCCAAAACTCTCGGTGCCATCGTCGAAAACCTTCTTGGATCTTTAACAAATCTCCCTTCCAACTTCGAACTTCCAACTTCCAACTTCCCTAGAATTACTGGTCCTGATTGATGAGAAGCTCTCGTGGTAGATCTTATCATTACCGGAATTTTAAATTTTTCAGACAATTCAAAAGCAAATTTTGTAAAGTCTTTAAATTCTTGAGGGTTGGAAGGTTCCAAAGTTGGAATATGAGCCATCAGAGAATAAAACCTTGTGTTTTGTTCAGATTGTGCAGAACTCCAGCAAGAGGGATCATCGGCAACAAAAATTACCATTGAACCTTCAATTCCAGAGTACATCAAAGTACACAAAAAATCTGAGGCAACATTTAAACCAAAATGCTTCATTGCAACCAAAGATTTAAAACCAGAAAGGGCAGCACCTGCTGCTGCCTCCATCGCCACTTTCTCATTTGTTGAAAATTCAAAATGGAAATTTGGATTTAATTTTTTGAGTTCTTCTTTTATCTGCCAAAAAGTATTTCCAATTTCGCTGCTTGGAGTTCCAGGATAATGCGAAACAAAATCGACCCCGGATTCGATCGCTCCCCTACAAACTGCCTCGTTTCCCAAAAGAATTATCTTTTTTCCAACTTCTTTTGATAAAATTTCTCTCATTTTATTCAACAGTTACTGATTTTGCTAAATTCCTTGGCTTATCGACATCATGACCAAGTAAGACCGCCATATAATAAGCGAATAAATGCAAAGGAATTATTGTAAGCATCGGTGTTAACATTTCTAAAGTTTTTGGAATAAAAATTACATCGTCGACTAATTTTTTAATTTCTTCATTCCCTTCAGTAGCTATTGCAATAACTGGACCGTTTCTCGCTTTAATCTCTTGAATGTTTGAAATCATTTTATCATAAACTGAATCAGAAGGACAAATGGCAATCGTTGGGAAGTTTTCATCAACCAATGCTAAAGGTCCATGTTTTAATTCTCCTCCGCAAACTCCTTCTGCATGCAAATAAGAAATTTCTTTTAATTTTAATGCCCCCTCCAAAGCAATTGGGAAATTGTATTTTCTTCCAATGAACCAAAAGTTTTTAAATTCTTTGTATTTTTTTACCAATTTTTCAATTTCTGGAGCCTTCTTTAAAACTTCTCTTGATAAAGAGGGTAAGTTTGCCAACTCCTTAACAATTCTCTTTCCCATCACCAATGACATTTCTCTTTGTCTTCCAAAAAACACTGTCATCATTGCTAAAACTGCCAATTGCCCTAAAAAAGATTTTGTTGCAGCAACCGCCACTTCAGGGCCAGATCTTGTGTAAACTCCAGCATCGGTTTCTCTTGCTTGAGAAGATCCGACAACGTTTGTAATTCCTAAGCATAAAATCCCTTTTTTCTTCATTTCCCTTAAGGCTGCCAAAGTATCTGCAGTTTCTCCAGATTGGGAAATGAAAATTGCTGCAGTATTTTCATCCAAAATTTGTTTTTTGTATCTAAACTCTGAGGCAACTTCTGCCCTTGCGTCTACTCCAGCATTTTCTTGAAACATTATTTCCCCTACTTTTGCTGCATAAAAAGATGTTCCGCAGGCAACTAAAAATATTCTTTTAATTTTCCTCAATTTTTCTTTTACGCTTTCTAACCCTCCCAATTTCACGTTTCCTTCTTCTGGAATTAACCTTCCTCTGATTGCATTTTCAATTGCTTCTGGCTCTTCAAAAATTTCCTTTAGCATAAAATGGGGGTACCCTCCTTTCTCTGCTTGCTCTGGCGTCCATTCGATTAATTGAATTTGTTTTTCTTTTAAAATGTAAAAGTCGTTTGGCTTTAAAACCGCAATTTCTCCATCATCCAAATTTATAACCTGCCTTGTCCTAATTAAAATTGCAGCAGGATCTGAAGCAACTAAAAATTCATCTTTGTTTATTCCCAAAAGCAAAGGAGAAGACATTCTTGCAGCAACAATTTTTTGAGGATCTTTTTTTGAAATTACTGCGATAGCATAAGCTCCTCTAATATCTTTGAGCATTTTCCTTACTGCCTCTTCCAAATTCCTTTGAAAATATTTCTCAATTAAATGAACCATAACCTCTGTATCTGTTTCAGAACTGAATTTATGTCCTTCTTTAATCAGCCTCTCCTTCAATTCTTTATAATTTTCAATTATTCCATTATGAACTAAAAAAATTTCTTTTTTGCAATCGAAATGGGGATGAGCATTTTCAACAGTTACTCCTCCGTGAGTTGCCCATCTTATATGCCCTAAGCCAACATTTCCTTCTATTTTTTGACCCTCCAATTTCTTTTCAAGATTTTCTAGTTTTCCAATTTCTTTAACTAAAAAAACCTTATCTCCTTTAAAGACAACGACTCCACTGGAATCGTATCCACGATAGCTTTCTCTTCTCAATCCTTCGATTAAAATCGGCAATGCCTCTTTTTTTCCAATGTAGCCAACGATCCCGCACATGGTTTTTATTTTAGCATTTTTTTCAAAAAATCAAAATTGAAAATAAAAAAATGGCGTTAAAATTTAACGCCTTAAAACTGCATACTTTTTCATTTGGACCCAATCTAACCTAGGCAATTCCCTCTTTTCTGGTTGATACTTTGGACAGTTCTGGCAAAGCGGGTAGCCATTGAGTTTTCTGTGGCAATCGATGTTTTTATTTTTATGTTCTTGACCGCAAAGGATTACACATTCTTTTGAAGCTTCTTCCCAGGAAATTTTTTCTTTTTTCATCACTTCTCTAATCGTTGGTATTTTTGCCATTTCCCTTTCCAATTTACATCTTCTTCCAATTTCTTTTTTCATTCTCTATCCCTTTTTAATATTTCTAATTTAAAAATACCAAGTAAGGAAATTTTTGTCAAACTAAGATTTTTTGATTTTGTGTAAACTCAGATTAGAAAAGATTAGTAATTTTGAATAATACTGGGAACGAGCATAAAAAAACAAAAATATTGTTATCAGAAAAATTATTGCAAACGTCGTGAGTAAAAAAATGAGAATCCAATACCATTTTAATTTCGTATTTCGAAAACCATAACCAGCCCAGCACAAAATGAGACCAATCATCATTAAAGAAGAAAAAAATATATTGTATCGGAAATAGGGTGTAAATAAAAGCAATATCCCGAAAAAGATCAAGATTTCGCCAAAGATCATTAACAACTCACCAATTAAAAGTCTTTTTTTAAAATCTTCTTCCATAATCCTACTTTTCTTTATCTTACTATGAACTAAGGTTATTAAACAAGAAAAGAGATACAATAAGATAAAACCAAAGCTTGAAGATAATTAATGCCATTCCTATTTTTTCTCCAGCCAGGTCAGGCTAAAACGATTCATTAAGATTTTTTCTTTAACTTATCGTAAATCCAGATTAGGAGGCAGGAGAAGAGATAAAAAATCAAAATTGCTGGTGACCATTTCAATGAAATATCTAACGTTCTCTCTAACGCTTTTAAACGTGGATTAGAACAGATTTCTGGATCGAATGCCACAAGACAATATCTTAATATCCAGTGATATACCCGTCGATATATTCCGAAAGCACTAATTAAGATCACGCATATAAATACCATAATTTTTCTCCAGTCAGGTTTTAAAAATTGTTTGAGATTCATAATTTTCTTTTAACGAAGGTTATAATAAACAGCGAGAAATAAAAATCCCAATCCTAATATTATCCAGCCAATGCCTATGGCGCGATATATTTTTGGGATTAATTTTCCTGGCTCAAATTTTGCGCCAAAAAGTTTAAGCCACCAAATTTGAAGCTTCACTAACCAATCGGGGCTTTATCGCTAAAATAAGACCAATCAAAAGAAATGGAAATGCAAAAATCCAGCCATACTTTGCCCAAAAAACATCGCAAGGCATTTCTCTTCCGAAAAAATAACACTTAGTTGTAATCATTTTTTATATTTTATTTTATCGCAAATCCAAATTATGAAACAAGAAAAGAGATAAAAAGGGAATAAAAATAAAAGAAAATAAAGCCAAGAGCTCATAATTAAACCAGACCATGGATGAAGTAAAAATATTACAAAAATAAGAGGTATTGCATACAAGTATATCAAACCCTTCTCTCCACAAATTAAGAAAGCGAGAATTGGCCAAAAAATAGTGATCACAATCTTTCTCCAGTCAGGTTTTAAAAATTTTTTGAGATTCATAATTTACCTCGAAAATAGCTTAAATACCTTAAAAATAAAAGTAATAACAGCTATAACAATTATCAACAATATTAAGAGTAATTTTTCTTTTCTTGGCTTTTCCGGAATATATAAATCAATATAAGAATCAATTGCAGAGTAAAAAAGCACTATTATATAAGGGATGATAGCGATAACTCTGTAGATAAAAGGTAAGTTAAGAAAAATAGCTATGCATGTTAAGCCGATAGAGAAAAAAGTAATAAAAAGAAGTATTTCTCCTTTCTTATATTTTTTTCTAACTAATTGCCCTAAGCCCGGGAGTAAAAATGATAAATAGATAATATTCCACTTTTTGATAACTTCTAACTTCTTCTTCAAAAATTCTTTCCAATTCATAGTTTTTTATTGCACAACTATATTAATTAATTTCCCGGGGACAAAAATGACCTTTTTTATTTCTTTCCCTTCGATCCATTTTTTTATTTTTTCACGGGAAATTGCTAATTCTTTGGCTTTTTCTTCAGAAATGTTGGCCTCGACTTCGACTTTGTCTCTGAGTTTTCCGTTAACTTGAATTATCAAAGTTATCATTTCTTCTTTCACTAATTTTGGATCCCATTTTGGCCAAGGAGTCAAAAATATCGATTTTTTGTGCCCTAAATTTTCCCAAATTTCTTCTGCAATGTGAGGGGCAAAGGGGGCTAAAAGTTTCAAGAAGTTTTCAAAAATTTCCTTTTCGATTTTCTCTTCTTTTTCCAGTTCATTTGCACAAATCATTAATTGAGAAATTGCAGTGTTGAATTTGAAATTTTCAATATCCTCGGTAACTTTCTTTATAGTTTGATGCAAAATTTTTAAAATTCTCTTTTTCTTTTCAATTTTCAATTTGCCATTTGCAATCTTAAATTTTAAATTCCAAACCCTTTCTAAAAACCTTCTTGCTCCAACAACTCCTCTTTCTTGCCAGGCAATTTCTTGATCAAAAGGACCCATGAACATTTCATAAACCCTTAAAGAATCAGCTCCAAATTTTTTACAAATTTCATCTGGTGTGATAACATTTCCATACCTTTTTGACATTTTCCTCCCATCAGGTCCCAAAATCAAACCGACTGATTTTAATCTCAAAAATGGTTCTTTTGTTGAAACTACTCCAATATCGTACAAAAACTTGTGCCAAAACCTTGCATAAATTAAATGCCTTGTTGCATGCTCTGCTCCACCGACATAAAGGTCAACTGGCATCCAATATTTTTCTTTTTTCTTTGAAACCAATTCTTTTTTGTTTTTTGGATCAATGTACCTTAAATAGTACCAGCAAGATCCTGCCCATTGGGGCATTGTGTTAGTTTCCCTTTTTGCTGGTCCTCCGCATTTTGGACATTTTGTTTTTACCCATTTTTCAATTTTTGCCAAAGGGGATTCTCCAGTTCCTGTGGGTTCGTAATATTTAACTTTTGGAAGTTTTACTGGAAGATCTTTTTCTGGAACGCAAATCCATCCAGGATTCAGCAATTCTCCTTTGTTAAATTCCCCCTTTTTATATTTCCCTTCCAAAATTTTCCTTTTGCAATTTTCACAAAAAACTAAAGGAAATGGTTCTCCCCAATACCTTTGCCTTGCAAAAACCCAATCTCTGATTTTGTAATAAACTTTTTTTCCTCCTATTTTTCTTTCTTTTAACCATTGAGCCATCTTTTCTTTCGCCTCTTTCGAACTCAATCCTGAAAATTCTTCAGAATTTACCAAAATTCCCTCTCCTTCGTAGCATTCTCCTTCTTTTTGTCCTCCTTCAATCACTTTCCTTATTGGCAAATTAAACTTTTTTGCAAAATCAAAATCCCTTTTATCATGAGCTGGGACTGCCATTATAGATCCTGTTGCATAATCTGCCAAAACATACTCTGAAACAAAAATCGGAACTTTCTCTTTGTTGAAAGGATTTTCAGCCAAAATTCCCTCTACTTTAATTCCAGTTTTCTCTTTCTCCCTTTCTTCTGCCAATTTTGCTTCAACTTCCTTTTTGTATTTTTCAATCTCCTTCCAATTTTCAATTTTTTCTTTCAATTTTTCCAAAATTTTATTCTCTGGAGCCAAAACAACGTAAGTCATTCCAAAAACAGTATCAATTCTGGTTGTGAAAACTTTGATTTTTTCTTTCAATTCCTCATTTCCCTTGAAAACTTTCATTTCAAACTCTACTCCTTCTGATTTTCCAATCCAATCTTTTTGCATTTTTATTATGTGCTCTGGCCAATTTAAATATTTTAAGTCTTTTAAAAGCCTATCCGCATATTTTGTAATTTTTATTATCCATTGCCTCAAAGGTCTTTTTTCAACTTTAGATCCGCATCTTTCACACCTTCCTCTTTCTAGATCTTCGTTTGCCAATCCTGTTTTACAAGAAGGGCACCAATTTATTGGTTCAAAGGATTCATAAACTAAGCCTGCTTTAAATAACTGCAAAAATATCCATTGAGTCCATTTGTAATAATCTGGATCTGTTGTGTTAATTTCCCTTCCCCAATCATAAGTAAATCCGATTTTTGAGAGTTGCTTTTTGAAATTTTTAATATTTTTTCTTACCGCTATTTCAGGATGAATTTTGTGTCTGATCGCGTAGTTTTCTGCAGGCAGACCGAAGGCATCCCAACCCATTGGATGGAGACAATTGTATCCTTGCATCATCTTCATTCTTGAAATTACATCGGTCGCAATGTATCCTCTCAAATGTCCAACATGCAATCCTGCTGCCGAAGGATAGGGAAACATATCCAAACAATAAAATTTTGGTTTTTTAAGAGTTTCTTTTGTTTTATAAATTTCTTTTTCCTCCCAAATTCTTTGCCACTTTTTTTCTATCTTTTTTGGATTGTACCTCATGTTTTAAGAAGAAATTTTAGGAAATAAAATTTCAGCTTTCCTTGTCTTTACTTGTTTTTCAATCTTTTCCGATGTTTGAGGTAAAAAGGGGTTGAGCATTTTTGAAATTTCCAACAAGGCATTCAATGAATCTAAAATAACGTTTTTATCCTTTTTCTCCCATGGTTCCTCTTCTTGTAAAAATTTGTCGCAAAATGAAATTAAGCTCCAGATTGAACCTAAAGCAGAGTTAAATTTGAATTCTTCCAATGAATCCTCCCATTTCTCTTTTGTTTTTTTAATCTCTTCTTTTAATTTTCGATTTTTAATTTCCTTCCTTAATTTCCCAATTTTTATTTTATTTGCCAGGGTAATAATTCTGGCTGTCAAATTTCCAATGCCAGCTGCTAAATCTGAATTGTATCTCTTTTTGAATTTCTCAAAAGTAAAATCTAGATCTTCAAAAGGGGAAGATTCGCTTAAAAGAAAATATCTCAAGGAATCTGCTCCATATTTCTCAATTATTTCTACAGGGTTAACGATATTTCCCAAGCTTTTTGACATCTTTTGCCCTGCTACAGTAATAAATCCATGGACTAAAATTTTTCTTGGAAGTTCGATTTTTGCCGAAAGGAGCATCGCTGGCCAATAGATTGCATGGAATTTTAAAATGTCCTTTCCGATGATGTGCAAATCTGCTGGCCAATATTTTTTGAAAAATTTTTCATCCCTTCCATAGCCTATTGCCGAAATATAATTTGTCAAGGCATCAAACCAAACGTAGATTATTTGAGAACTATCCCCTGGAACAGGAATCCCCCATCCTCTCATCCTCTCTTTTGGTCTTGAAATGCTAAAATCTTCTAGCCCTGCTTTAACGAAAGCTAAAACTTCATTTTTTCTCTCTTTTGGAATGATTTCAATTTCATCCTTTTCAATTATTCTTTCTAATTCTTTCTGATATTTTGACAATCTAAAAAAGTAATTTTCCTCTAAAACTCTCTCAGGCTTTTTTAAATGATAGGGACAAAGCCCATCTTTTAAATCCTTTTCTTTTAAAAATGCTTCGCAACCTGTACAATAAAGTCCGGTATAATTTTTTTTGTAAATATCTCCTGCTTCCTTACATTTTAACCAAAGCTTTTTCACTCCAGGCCAATGGATTCTTTTGTTTGTCGTTCGAATGAAATAGTCAAAGGAAATGTTGAATTTTTTCCAGAGATTTTTAGCAAAGTTTGCATTTTTATCAACAAATTTCCTTGGAGAAATTCCTTCTTTTTCTGCAGCTAAAACATTTTTTTGAGCGTTTTCGTCGGTTCCTGTCAAAAAGAAAACATCATCTCCTAAATTTCGATGGTATCTTGCCAAAACATCTGCCTGAACTTTCTCTAAAGAATGTCCCAAATGGACCGGAGCGTTTACGTAATCTATTGCTGTTGTAACATAAAATTTTTTCCTCATATGTTTGTATTTTATTATTTTCCAACGATTACTACAAATTCTCCCTTTACAGGGCTTTTTTCAATCTTTTCAATCACTTCATCTATTTTTCCTCGGTAAATTGTCTCAAATTTTTTTGTTAATTCTCGACAAACGATGATTTTAGGTTCTAGGTTATAGGTTTTAGCTTCTAGATAGAGTTCATTTAAAGTTTTTATAATCCTATAAGGGGATTCGTAAAAAATCACTGGATATTTTGATTCTAAAATTTCTTTCAAAATTTCTTTCCTTTTTCTCTTTTTTGGTAAAAATCCTAAAAACAAAAATTTATCCATCGGAAAGCCAGAAACCGAAGCAGCGCAAGTTAGGGCTGAGGGGCCTGGAATTGGAACGATCTTTACTTTATCTCCCAATTTATCAACAATTTCTTTGACTAATTTATTCCCCGGATCAGAAACCCCAGGAGTTCCAGAATCAGAAACTAAGGCTAAATTTTTTCCTTCTTTTAAAAGAGAGATTATGTAATCTACTTTTTTAAGTCTTGAGTGTTGATGATAACTCAAAAGAGGTTTTTTAATTTGATATCGATCGAGCAATTTTTTTGTAACCCTAGTGTCTTCGCACAAAATCAAATCTACTTCCTTCAAAATCCTCAGAGCCCTCAAACTAATATCTTCCAAGTTTCCGATTGGAGTCGCTACAATGTAAAGATTTGCCATTATATTTCTTTTTTGAAAACCTCTTTTGCTACTTCAAGAACCATCGCTGCCAAAGGAATTGAAAAAACTGCTCCCCAAAATCCCAAGATTTTCCCACCGATTAAAAAAGAAATGAAGGTCAAAGCTGGAGAAAGGCCAACAAATTTTTTAGTCAAAATTGGGCTTAAAACGTTGCTTTCAATTTGTTGGATTAAAACGAAGGCTAAAAGGGCAAAAATTGCTTTTTTAAGAGAGTTCAAAAAGGAAACTAAAAAGATCAAAATTCCTGAAATCAGAGGACCTAAAATTGGAACGATTTCAAAAAAGCCAGAAAGAAAACTCAGAGAAAAGGCATAATCTATTTTGAAAACTTTTAAAGATAGAAGGGTTAAAAAGAAAACGAAAAGACAACCCAAAATTCTGCTTCCAAACCAAGCCGAAACTTTTGTTTGGCATTTTTTAAAAATTTCTAAGAATTCTTCTTCTTTTTCTTTTGGAGAGAAAAACCTAATCATCCTTTCACCAAATTCTTTCTCAAGAGAAATAAAGATAGAAAGGAAAAATACAGTTAAGGTTGAAAAAATTCCTCCAAAGATTGCAAAAATTGCTGAGAAAATGCTTTTTGATGCTTTGATTAACCAATCTTGGAAAGTTTTTAAAAAATCTTCAAAATTCTCCGAAGCTAAAATTCCAAAGTTTTTTAAAGTTGGAGAGGTTTTTTCGAAATAATCTGGAATTGATTTGACAAGCTTTTGAGATTCAGAAAAAATTGGGGAAACGAAGAAAAAAATCAGAGTCCCTAAAGAGAAAAAAAGAAGAAAATAAATAAAAAAGACTGAAGTAGGTCTTGGAATTTTCTTTTTTTCAAAAAAGGAAATTGCAGGCTCGATTAAAAATGAAAGGATAAAAGCAAAAAGAACCAAAATTAAAATTTCCTTTATCAAATATAAAATGTAGATTAAAAATAAAAGGGCACCGATTTTAAATATCGTTCCCCAAGAAAGGTCTAAGGTTTTTTCTCCCTTCATATTTTTAAAATTTCTCTTTTAACTTCTTTCGGACCGATTAAGGCTAAGTTCAATTTTTCTGGTCTAAAAATCTCCCTGGCCAATTTCAAAATATCAGATTGAGAAACTTTTTCTATTTTTTTAAAAATTTGATCTGGAGTTAAAATTTTCTTTTCCAAAATTTCTTGAGTTGCAAAGAAGGAGGCTTTAGCATCAGAAGATTCCAACAAAATATTCATTTTTCCTTTTAAGCAATCTTTAGCTTTTTTTAATTCGGATTTTGAAACACCTTCCCTTTTAATTTTTTTGTACTCTTTCAAAATTTCCAAAATTCCCTCTTTTAACCTTTCATTGTTCAATCCAGCCCTTGTGACTAAATAACCAGTGTCCGGATCAGAAAATACATCGGTCTCAACGTAATAGGCAATTCCAAGTTTAGTTCTAATTTTTTCAAAGAGCCTTGAGCTCATCATTCCTCCCAAAATTAAACCTAAAATTTCTTGAGCGTATCTCCTTTCGTCAAAAATGTTAAACCCCCTCACTCCAAGACAAATATGGGTTTGGTCAGTTTCCCTCTTCTCAAATAAAATTTCTGGTCTTTCTTGCTTTTCTATCACCTTTGGTTTTTCTCTACCCTTTCCAATTTTTATTTTTGAAAAATACTTTTTTACCTTTTTCACCCCTTCTCTTTCATTAAAATTTCCGGCTAAGCAAACGATGGTGTTTGGAGCGACGTATTGAGTCTCTCTATAATTGATTAAATCTTTTCTAGAAATTTTACTAACAGTTTCCACAGTTCCTGCTACATCCCAGCCAGCAGGTTGATCTCCGTACAAAAGCTCTTGCCACAAAACTTGAACGTGCTCCATCGGATGATCCTTTCTCATATTAATTTCTTCTATTATCACCCCCCTTTCTTTTTCAATTTCTTTTTCCGGTAAGGTTGAATTTAAAAATATATCCGAAACCCAATCTAGGGCTAATTCAAAGTGCTCTTTTGAAACTTTAGCAAAGTATCCAGTATATTCTTGAGAGGTAAAAGCATTGTAAATTCCTCCAACTTTATCTAAAGTTTCGGCAATCTCTAAAGAAGAGGGTCTTTTCTTCGTTCCTTTAAAATACATGTGTTCTAAAAAATGAGAAATTCCTTTTTCTTCTTTCCTTTCATATTTCGATCCAGTCCCAACCAAAACCAAAACGGTCACAGTTTGAGTGCTTTTTGATGGAACGGTAATGATTCTTAATCCATTTTTTAAAGAAATTTTTTTAAACATATTCAAGTTTTTCTTTCAAGATTTTTAACAATTCTTCAATTTTTACCCTTTCTTGTTCCATCGTATCTCTATCCCTGATTGTCACTGTGTTGTCTTTTAAGGTATCGAAATCTATTGTCACACAATAAGGAGTCCCAATTTCATCTTGCCTCCTGTACCTTCTGCCAATAGATCCTACTTCGTCATACTGACAGAAAAAATTGGATTTTAGGATTTGATAAACCTCTTTTGCTTTTTCTACCAATTCTTTTTTATTTTTTACTAGGGGCAAAATTGCAACTTTTACTGGAGCAATCCTTTTATCCAATTTTAATAGAACTTCAAATTCTTTTGTTGGTTTTGTCGTCTTTGTCCTTCCCCCTTTTATCTCTTGGTAAGCATCGCAGAGCAAGGCAAAAAACAATCGATCAACTCCGATTGAGGTTTCGATGATGAAAGGAAAATATTTTTCCTTTGTTTGATCGTCAAAATATCTTAAATCTTTTTTTGAATGTTTTGAATGATTTGATAAATCCCAATCTCCTCGGTTGTGAACTCCTTCGATTTCTTTCCATCCAAAGGGAAATTTGTATTCGATGTCGACTTGGCGTCTGGCATAGTGAGCCCTTTCTTTCTCTGGAACCTCAACATACTTTAGATTTTCTTTTTTCAAACCAATCGATTCTAACCATTTTAACCTTTCTTTAAGCCAAAAATCAAAAAATCTATCTGCATCTTTTGGATGACAAAACCATTGCATTTCCATTTGTTCAAATTCCCTCATTCTATAGAGAAAATCTCTTGGAGTAATTTCATTCCTGAAGGCTTTTCCGATTTGACAAATCCCAAAGGGAATCTTCATTCTCATTGAATTCAAAACGTTTTCAAAATTCATGTAGATTCCTTGACAAGTTTCAGCTCTCAAATAAGTTATCGAGGCTTCATCTTCGACTGGACCGACGAAAGTTCTCATCATTAAATTAAATCTTCTAGGCTCTGTTAAATTTCCGCCACACTCTGGGCATTTTTTTCCTTTTAATTCATCGGCTTTGAATCTTTTGTGGCATTTTTTACATTCAACCAAAACATCGGCAAAGCCTGCAGTCAAATGTCCCGACGCTTCCCAAACTTTGGGAGACATTAAAATCGCTGAATCTAAACCGACAATGTTTTCATGTTTTTTTGTCATTTCGTCCCACCAAAGTTTTTTAATGTTGTTTTTCATTTCAACACCTAAGGGTCCGTAATCGTAACAAGAGGAAAAACCTCCATAAATTTCTGAGGAGGGAAAAATGAATCCCCTTCTTTTACAAAGAGAAACAATTTTTTCCATTAAATTTTCCATACTATTTGACGACTCCCATTTCTGGTTTCATTTGTGGATCGTCCGGTAAGGCAGTAGTAATTGAAGTTGAGGTTGCTTCTAAAGTTTTTCCCGTCCAACTATCTTCACCAGAAATTTTTACTTCTCCAATAATTTCTGGAGTTTGGCCCCTTTGGGATTCGGTTGGTGAAAATGAAATTTGAAAGGCTATCGTCTTTGGAGGAGTGGAAATTCCTTCTCCACCCTTTAATTCTCCTAGTGACCAAACGATTTCTCTTGAATTTGGATCGAAAGAAAACTTTGATGCCATTTCTTCTGGAAAGATTTTTCCCGTTAAACTGACATACTCTGGCAATTTTGCTCTTACTTTCACATCCTTAACATCTGAATAGTAATTTTTCACTTGCCAGAAGATTGTGTAAGTTGTTGCTTCTCCGACTCTTGGCGGAATAGGACCTGAATTTCCAAAAACTTCATCGTAGTAAAAGCCTTTTTGAGAAACCTCAATTCTTGATGAGATTTTTGTTATAAATTCCTCTCTCATTTGCAAAATGAAGATTTTGTTTTTTAAAAATGGATTCCTAACATTTCCAAGATCGTCTTTTAACTTTATCCAAAAATCAACTTTCCCCTCGTCGGTCGGTGCTAAATACTGAAGCTTTGGTACCCTCCTCCAGTCAAAAATCACAGAATCATCACCTGGTTTACATTCTCCTAAATCAGATTTTATTGTTTGAAAATCGAAAGCATCGCCTTCCAATTTTGAAATCAAAAATAAATTTTTCATTTCTTCATCTCCAATATTTTTGAAATAGATTGTATAGTGCAACCATTCACCAGGAGCAGCAACGTATTCTGGATTTCCGTTGATTTCTTGCCTTAAAAAGATTGAGGGTTTAACAATTTCAACTCCCTTTTCAATTTCTTTTAAAACGATGAATTGATTTTCCTTTAAAATCCCCAGCCTTGCCCTAAAAGTTTCAACTTTCCCAATTTCTCCTAAAATCTTTCCTTGAATTTCAATCCTTCCTCCCTCTGCCTTATTTAAAACTGGAATTTCCCATTCAGTCTTTTCAATAGATTGGGGTGTTGAACTAAAAAATTCAAAGCTTTTTGGGTACTCTACTTGAATCCTTAAATTGGTTAAGGGTGAATCGAGGTTGGAAAAGTAATCTAACTTGAAATTGAGTTCTTTGCCGTTTTCAATTTTAGATGGTAAATCAAATTCAAAGGTAACCGGAACTGATTTGATTTGGGTTGAAAATGAAGTAGATACTGAATACCTTGCCTTTAAATTTTTCGGTCTGAAACTCATCGTGGCTTTTGCAATTTTCATTTCCCCTTCCTTTCCAAAAATTCTCAATTTAAAAGAAAGGGTGTTTTCCTCTCCAGGATAGATTGCGTTTCCGAGTTTTTCCTCTCTTAAAACTTCTCTTTTTGCAATCTGATCGTCCTTTAAAGAGTTTTCTGGAGGTTCAAAAATTAACTCTGGTTCTTCCAGCCTAAAATTTCCGTTGTTTTTGTATTTAACGATGAATTCAACTTCTTTACCGACTGTAACCTCGTTTGGTCCTAAAATTTCAATTTTCAAAACCTCCTTTGAGTATGGATTCTTTTTCCAAGTCCAATAGGAAAAAATCCCTATTAAAAGGAAAATTAAAATTAAAATTCTATCTAATAAACTTAGTTTCATTTTCTGTTAAAAAACGAAAATAAAGATCGGAAATTTTTGACAATTCTTCTAACTCTTTTTCTTTAACCTTTAACCTTTTCAGGTAATTGAAATCCTTTTCTAAAATTATTCTCAAAATCTTAACTAGGTTTTGACTAATTTCTCTTCCTTCTCCCTTTTTTTGAAAGCAGTTTGAGCAAATCGTTCCGCCCTCTCTTTCGTTAAAATAAATTCTTCCAGGCATTAATCTTTTTTGGCAAACGGAGCAAGAATACAATTCTGGCCTTTGACCTAAAAAGGAAACAAAATTCCAGAAAAAATAATAGTATTGCAAATTGCAAACTTTAAATTGGATGTTTGGATCGTTTAAATTTTTAAAGGTCTCCAAAATTAGATTCCAGATCCTTTCATCTCTTTCCTCTCCTTTTATCAATCCATCTAAGACTTCAGAAATTTGATAGGCAATAGAAAGCCTTTTGAAACTTTTTCTTAAATTTTTGTATTTTTCGATCAAGAGAGCGTCAGTCAACCTTTTATGAATCTTTCCCTGGATAAATTCGATTTCTGAAAGATAGAAAATATCTATTTGGGACCTAAGCTTTGAAGAAATCTTTCTAATCCCTTTTCCCAAAACTTCGATTTTTCCAAAATCTTTTGTAAATATTTTGAAAATTTGATCTGCCTCCCCCCTATCTTCTTTTTTAAAAACAAATCCTAAAGTTCTATGACGAATAAACATTATTATAATCCAAATTTCTCTTTTAAAATATCAGCCAATTTCTTTGCCTTAAATTCTCCGATTTCTTCTCTAACTTTTTTTGCAACCTCTCTTATTCCAGTATCTGAAGAACTTCCAGGTTGTTTTAATTCACTTATCAAAGATCTAACTTTTCCAATTTCCCCTTTCTCTATAAGTTCTCCAAAAATTTTTTTATCTCCTAAAATTTCTCCAATTTTTTCCCTTTCTTCTTTTGGTAAACCCAACTTTGAAAAGTATTCCTCCTTTTTTAATTCTTTTTTAAAGAAACTCGATGGAATGTATTCTTTTTCTTGAAGGGGAGTGGGTTTTTCTGGAGGTTTTTCAGGGGGCTTTTCTGTAGCTTTAGGCCTTGGCTCTATTGGAGGGGGAATTTTTTGCATTAACTTTTTTAATTGCCAAAATTATTTCTTCATTGTCGACCTTTACTCTTTTTTCTAAGTCAAATTTTCCCTCTTTCTTTTTCAAATCTAAAACCTTAGCTTCTTTCAAAATGTTTTCTTTGTTTTTCTCTAAAATTTTTGAAATGTTTTCGCTTCCCAAATATCCAACCAAAATTTTATCTTTTGGTTTCAATCCCACTTCTTTTCTCATTTCCTGAATGTGCCTAATGATCTCTCTTATTGTTCCTTCTTCTTTTAATTCTGGAGTGATTTTTGTGTCCAACTTGAATTCTTTGCCAAAGCTTATTTTCTTTACGTTAACCTCTTCCTTTATTAATTCTATTAATTCTGGCTCTTTTTTCAACTGATAGTTTTTTATTTGCAATTCGCTCAACGGTTGCCTAACTTTAATCTTTGCCTTTTGTCTCTCAGCTAAAGCTAAAGAAACAATTTCTCTTACTTTTTCCATTTTTCTCTCCAATTTTTTGTCGATTAATTTCTCATTCACCCTTGGCCAATTTTCAAGATGGACTGAAAATTTAGAAAATTTAAAATTGAAGTTTGAGATTTTTTGATAAATGAATTCTGATAAAAATGGCAAAAACGGAGCCAAAATTTTTGATAAATTCAAAAGGACAAATTTTAAAGTTTGAGAAGCTTCTTTTAATTCCTTTTCATTTTTTGGTTTTTGAAATCTTCTCCTTGACCTCCTAATGTACCATAAAGATAAATCTTCAATAACAAATTTTTCAATCGCCCTTGCAGCCCTGGTAACATCAAATTTCTCTAGATCTTTAGTTACTTTTTTAACAAGGTTTTCCAATCTTGAAACGATCCATTTATCTAAAATGTTTTTAGATTTTGAAGAAACAATCTCTTTCTTTTTTCCATAAGTTTCAAAGAACAGATAACAATTCCAAAAAGTTAAAATAAATCTTTTCAAAGCTTCTCCAACGTCCTTTTCAGAAAAGAGTTTTGGATCTCCTGGCTGATTGATTGTGAAAAAGTACCACCTGGTTGTTTCGACTCCATATTTTTGAATAATGTACCAAGGGTCAACTACGTTTCCTTTTGATTTTGACATTTTTTCTCCCTTTTCATCTAAAACGTGTCCTAAAGAGATAACGTTTTTATATGGTGGACCAAATCCCATCAAAGTAGAAATTGCCAAAAGTGTATAAAACCAACCCCTTGTTTGATCTATTCCCTCTGCAATGTAATCTGCTGGAAAAAGTTTTGGTTTTTTACCATCTTCAAATGGCCAATGGTATTGAGCGAATGGCATTGCTCCAGAATCAAACCAACAATCGATAACTTCTGGAACTCTTTTCATTTCCCCTTTGCATTTTGGGCAAAGAAAATTTACTTCATCAATATAAGGTTTGTGAAAATCTAAATTTCCTTTTTTGTCATAAGGTAAAAGCTTAAATTCAATTTCTCTCAATTCACCATTTCTTATTTTTCTTGGCTCAATTTTTTTGAAAAATTCTTCGATCGAATAACCTTTAATCGCTCCTTCTAACATTGCAAATGGTCTTTGATGACCAACGATTAAAATCGTTTTTCCAGAGTATTTTTTCTCTAGCGTTTTGAAGAAATTGTAAATTCTCATTTTCACCTGATTGTAACTTTCTCCTCCCCTTGGAGCTTTCACAAATCTTTCTTCGTAGCTTTTCCAGAATGAATTATGTTCTTTTAAAGTTTTCCCCTCAAAAATCCCTGCTTTAATATCCCTCAACCTTTTATCAAAAATTAATTTTACTCCAAGTTCCTTTGCCAAAATTTCAGAAGTTTGCTTTGCCCTTAAAAGATCTGAGGAAATTATCAAATCAATTTTTTCTTTCTTTAATTTTTTTGCCACTTTCAAAATTTGCTCTTTCCCCTTTTCTGTTAAAGGACAAGGTATCTTTTCTGGCAAGGTACTGATTAAAATTCCCTTAACGTTCATTTCTGATTCTCCATGCCTCAAAATCAAATATCTATTCTTTGAAAATTTTTGCTTTAAAAGATCATCTTTGCTTCCGATGACTTCAAGATGATTACAGTTTTGGCATTTCCAAATTGGCAAGGGAGTTCCCCAGTATCTTTCTCTTGATAGCGCCCAATCTTTAACTTCCTTCAACCATTCCCCAAACCTTCCCTCTTTTAAATGTGCCGGAATCCAATTTATTTTTCGATTGTTTTTAATTAAATCCTTTTTCACTGCAGTCATTTTAATGAACCAACTTTTCCTTGCATAATACAAAAGCGGGGTTTTGCATCTCCAACAGAATGGGTAATCGTGTTCATAAATTTCCTCTCTGAATAAAACTCCCCTTTCTTTTAAATCTTGAATTATTAAAGGATCAGCATCCTTTACAAAAAGCCCAGCAAATTTTTTAACTTCCAACTTGAATTTTCCTTCCTCATCAACATTCAAAATTACCGGGAATTTCTTTTGGGATTTGGAATTTGAGTTTTGGAATTTTATTAATTCCATATCCTCTTCACCAAAAGCAGGAGCAATGTGAACTAAACCTGTACCTTCTTCCAAAGAAACAAAATCTGCTCCCAAAACTTCCCAAATCCTTTCTTTTTCAAAATCTGGCTGATAAAAGTCAAAAACTGGCTGATATCTCAAACCAATTAAATCTTTTCCTTTTACCTCTTTCAAAATTTTCCCTTCAATATTCAAAGCCTTTGCCCTCTCTTTTGCCAAAATCAAAACCTCCCCTTCTTTCTCCAAAAATAAATAATCAAAATTTGGATTTACTGCTATCGCAACGTTTCCTGGCAAAGTCCAAGGGGTTGTCGTCCAAACCAAAAGAGAGCAATTTTTGTATTCTGGGTTTAAAACCCTAAATTTTACATAAATTGCAGGTTCCTTTATCCTTTCATATCCCTGGGCAACTTCATGAGAAGACAGAATTGTTTGACAACGAGGACAATAAGGAGAAACTTTTAAATCTTCGTACAACAAACCTTTTTCATAAATCTTTTTTATTAAAAACCAAACTGATTCGATATACTCTGGTTCGTAAGTAATATAAGGATTTTTCAAATCCAGCCAAAAGCCAATCCTCTCTGTCAATTTTTCCCAGTCCTTTTTATATTCCCAGACAGATTTTTTGCACAAAAAGTTAAATTTCTCTATCCCAAATTTTTCAATATCTTTTTTTGTCTTTGTCCCAATTTTCTTTTCTATTTCCAATTCAACAGGCAACCCATGGGTATCCCATCCTGCCTTTCTCAAAACTCTAAAACCTGCCATGGTCTTGTAACGGCAAATTATATCTTTAAAAACCCTACTCAAAACATGGTGCAAACCTGGTTTTGCATTGGCAGTCGGAGGTCCTTCATAAAATACAAAATCTTTTCTTCTTTTTTCAACCGATCTTTCAAAAATTTGGTTTTTCTTCCAAAACCTCAAAACTTTCTCTTCCAATTTTAGAAGGTTTATTTCCATACTATTTAATAGAATATCATTTTATCCAATTTTCTTCAAAATAAAAACCGCCAAAGGGCGGTTATATTAAATGAAAATTTCAATTTTTTCACTGATCTTACTTTTGCGCAATTTATTCTTCTGTTTAACGATTACTAAAATTTCTTTTTTTATTTCATCTAGAGTTTTTTCTGCCACTCCCCCTAAATAATAAATACCTCTTTCTTTGTATTTTTCTTTATCTCCTTGGTTAAAGCTACTTTTGACCTGAAGCGGAATTAATTTGTCATCCTTAGTGATGATAAAAAAATCTATTCCTCCGCTATCTTCTTGATAAAACCTAAAACTTTGCCCAAAATCTTTAATTTCTCCTTCCTCTCGCAATTCCTCTAATATCTGACGGACTTTATCTTCCGATTCTTCTCCACGACTCCAACCATAATCTCTTTCCATTTCTCCTCACTCTATTTAAAAGGTGCGATTCTATTTTCTTTTTATTATAAATCCAAAAATTTTCAACATCGCTTACTTTATAATTTAGGTATCGATTACTTAACAGCAATTAAAATTTTTACATTCTCTGAGGAACAGAAATTCCCAAAAGATAAAGGGAGTTTTTGATAATTTGAGCAACTGATTTGGTTAAAATCAACCTGAAATTCTTTATTTTTTCATCTTCAGATTTCAAAATTGGATACAAATCGTAAAAAAGATTGTAACTTTTCGCTAAATCAAAAACGAAATTGCAAATTAAATTTGGAGAAAATTTTTCTGCAGCTTCTTGAACCACTTCTGGAAATTTATAAATTTCTCTTAAAATATCGATTTCCTCTTTTTTCAATTTCTCAATTTTCAATTTGAAATTTTCAATTTGCAATCTTTTGGCTTTTCTCAAAACGCTCTGGCATCTCACAAAGGTATATTGCAAATAAGGAGCAGAATTTCCTTTTAAATTTAAAACCTTTTCCCAATCAAAAATTATGTCTTTTGAAGGGTGCTGAGATAAATCGTTGTATTTTACTGCTCCAATTCCAACAATTTTTGAAACCCTTTCTTTTTCCCTTTCTGTTAATCCCCTCGAGGTTTCAGATTTTTCAATTATTTCCTTTGCCCTCTCTATTGCTTCTTTTAAAACATCTTCTAAATGTACAGTTTCTCCCCTTCTCGTCGAAAACTTTCCAGTTTTTGTTCTGTATAAACCATGAGCTACGTGGACGAATTTTGTTTTTTTTGCCCACCCTAAAATTTCTACAGTTTTGAAAAGTTGCTGAAAATGCAATTTTTGCTCTGCACCAACCTCATAGATTATTAAATCTGGATTCCATCTCTTTAATCTGTACTTTATCGTTGCCAAATCCCTTGCAAAATATGTTGTAGTTCCATCTGATTTTTGAACTATTACTGGCGGAAATTCATTCTTTGGAAATTCGATTATTAAAGCTCCTTTGCTCTCTTTTGCAATCTTTTTTTCCTTTAATTCTTCAATCACATCTTTTGTCATCGGTTCATAAAAACTTTCTCCTAAAGCAAAATCGAATTTTACCCCTAAAAGCTTATAAATTCTTTCAAACTCTTTTAAAGAAATTTTCACTAAAGCTTTCCAAATCCTCCTTGCCTCCCTATCTCCTTCTTCAAGTTTTTTAAACCATTTTCTCCCTTCTTCTTCCAATTGAGGATTTTTCTCTGCCTCTTTGTGAAACTTCACATAAAGCTCCTCTAATTCCTCAATCGAGTAATCCTCAACTTTCTTTTCCCCCCAATTTTTTATTGCGAAAATCAATTTTCCAAATTGAGTTCCCCAATCTCCCAAATGATTGTCGCCGATGACTTTGTAACCCAAAAATTTATAAATGTTATAAAGAGCCTGGCCAATAATCGTAGATCTCAAATGTCCAATTCCAAATGGCTTTGCAATGTTGGGTGAGGAGTAATCGATGACTACAATTTTTCCTTTTCCGATTTTACTCTTTCCATAATTTTCTTTCTCTTTTAAAATTTTTTTTAATTCCTCAAAAAGAAAATCAAAAGAGAGAAAAAAATTTATAAAACCTGGATCTTTAACTTCAACTTTTTCAAAAATTTTTTCTTTTTCGACCGATTTTGCAATCTGATTTGCTATCTCGCTTGGTTTTTTCTTCAATTTCTTGGCAATTAAAAAAGCTAAGTTTGTTGAGTAATCTCCAAATTCTTTTTTCTCAGGATGCTCAACTTGAAATTCTGAAATTTTTATTTTTGGAAAAAATTGTCTAGCCGAGTTTTTAAGTATTTCTTTAATTTTCTCTTCCATCAATTCAATTCTACTCAATTTTTGCTAAAATTTAAAAATGAGAGTCTTGGCAGAGAATAAAAAAGCACGTTTTAATTTTGAAATCTTAGAAAAATTTGAAGCAGGGATTTCTCTTTTGGGACAGGAAGTGAAATCTCTAAAGGCATGGGGAACGAATTTAGCAGGAACTTATGTTGTAATAAAGGGAGAAGAAGCTTTCTGGGTCGGGGCAAACATTCCTCCTTGGCAACCAAAAAACATTGGAGGAAGTTATAATCCTCAAAGAGATAGAAAGCTTTTGTTGAAAAAATCTGAAATTAAATATTTGATCGGAAAGTCAAAACAAAAGGGCTTGACTTTAGTGCCATTGAGGCTTTATACTAAAAATGGGAAAATAAAACTTGAATTTGGATTGGGAAAGATAAGAAAGAAAGTGGAAAAGAAAGAACTAATTAAAAAAAGAGAAATAGAAAGGGAAATCCAGAGGGCTTTAAGAGAATATTAAGATTACAAATTGAAAATTGGGGATGCAAATAAGAATCGACGGAAATTCTTCCTTTATCAAGGCGGGCCGAGTTTGCTAGAATCTCGATAAACTTCTAGCAAAATCTAATGCCAACGAACCTTCTCTTGCATTAGCAGCTTGCTAATGCCATCTGCCTGCCTGTCCTCGCTCAGGCAGAGTCAGGTGTCATATTAAGCGAGGGAAGTACTTTTGTCTCTGATTCATTTGAGTGGTTGTCAGTTTACCTTAAACTGACTACGCCCGTAGATTTGGTAAAGGGGAATTTCCGGACGGGAGTGCAATTCTCCCCATCTCCACAGGCTTGGAAAAGAAATTTTTAATAAACAATCAAATAAGGGCGAGTAAAGTAAGGGTAATTGATGAAGATGGAAAGAATTTGGGAGTTTTCCCTTTAGAAGAGGCGCTCAAAATTGCAAAAGAGCGCAATTTAGATTTAATACAGATAACTAATAAGGCAGATCCCCCCGTTTGCAAAATTTTTGATTATGGAAAATTTCTTTATCAGCTAAAGAAGAAAGAGAAGGAAAAAAAGAAAGAAAAGGGAGGGGAAATTAAAGGAATAAGGCTGGGATTTAATATTTCAGAGCACGACATGGAAACAAGGGCAAATCAGGCAAAAGAGTTTTTAGAAGAAGGAAAAAGAGTTCAAATTGAAATGATTTTGAGAGGGAGGGAAAAAGAATTGACAGATTTTGCAAAAGAAAAAATAAAAAGGTTCCTTGAGATTTTAGAAGGTAAAATTTCAATAAAAATTGAACAAGACTTGAAAAGAGTTCCAAGAGGTTTTATAATGATAATTTCAAAAAAATGAAAACAAGAAAATCAATTTTAAAGAGGCTCAAAATCACAAAAACTGGAAAAATTTTAAGAAGGGTTTGTGGTCAAGACCACTATAGGGCAAAAAAATCTTCAAAGAAAAAAAGGCAAGCTAGAAAGTGGGTTCCTTTGTCTAAGGCCGAAATTAGAATTATTAAAAAATATTTAAGCAGACCGTAAAATGGTAAGAGTAAAAAAAGGAAAAACGAGACATAAAAGAAGAGAAAAAATTTTAAGAAAGGTTAAGGGCTTCAAGTGGGGAAGAAAGAAAAGATATAGATTGGCAAAAGATGCTTTGCATCATGCAATAGAGCATGCTTACGTTGGAAGGAAAGAGAAAAAGAGGAGAATGAGAGCTTTATGGCAAACTCAAATTGGAGCCGCTTTAAAACCGTTTGGGATTTCTTATAGTAAATTCATTTCGAAATTGAAAGAAAAGAAAATTGGATTGGATAGAAAAATTTTGGCAGAGTTAGCCAAAAACCATCCCCAGGTTTTTGAGAAAATTGTAGAGGAAGTTAAGGTTTAGAGGTTTTTAAAAATTCGTCTGCTTTTTTTAAAATTTCTTTTGCATTTTGAAAAGTTAATCTTTTCATTGCCTCTTCAAAAGGTAGCCACTGATAACCTATGTGTTCAAAGGAAATTTGAACATTTTTTTCTTTTGTTTCAGCTAAAAAGAAGGTGACGAATTTTAAAATATTTTTTCCTTGAAATTTGAAAAAATACTTAATTGTCTCTTTAAACCCTGGAAGAATTTTTATATCTTTCAAGCCAGTTTCCTCAAAAACTTCCCTTTTCACTGTATCTTCAATTTTCTCCCCCCTTTCAATATGCCCTTTTGGAAAATCCCAATAATCCTTCTCTGCCCTATGAGAAGCCCCAGGATAATGCAAAAGCAAATAATAAATTTTATCTCCTTCTCTTCTAAAAACTACTGCCCCTGCTGATTTTTCAACTGGCATTTTTAAATTATAAAATTTTAAAGCCAAAAACAAAAGCCGCTTTTCGCGGACTTTTAAATTTCCTATCAATTTTTATTCTAAAAACCAAAAAGTAGAGGCATTTGATTAAATTTATTGCATTTTTGTTTATTCAATAAGTTGAATTGTCTTGATTATATCTTCTATAAATTCCATTTTGCTAATCTCAGGAATCCAGAAACAACTGAATTTGTAATTATACTTTTTACCAATTACTTCGATATAGGGAGTAGCGCCAAGTAATGTATCATACTGCATATATTTTACAACAGGAAGGCCATTAATTGTATCTTTGATAATTGTTTCTCTGGGTATTCCTTCCATAACTTTGTATGCCCTTTCTTCTACAACAAACTTTTCTAATGAAACTATAACTTCTTCAGCACTTCTTCTCGGCAAAAACTCCATAGAACATGCTCTTGGAAGCGAACCGGCTTCGAAAATAAACATGGGGCCAAATAGAACTTTATTTTCATATTCATAATACGGAGGAATTTTATATTTTTCTGTCCCCCATTTCGGATTATAGGGAATTTGAAAAGAAATGCCTTTATCAATATTGAAATATGAAACTGTTGTATTTGGAGGGTCTGTATTGAATTTTTCTCCGAACTCTTCTGTATAATAAGGAATTTTCTCATATCTTGCTTGATCTAATAGTATTCTTTTATCTACTTCCTCAACAATTTTTTCTGGCTTCTTTATTTCAGGGAATTTTGTAAAGGATAAAATTTCCTTATTGAAATATCTCAAATAAACAAAAATCCCTTCGCCAACTATCACGGCAAAAATCAATATAATCAAAATATATTTCCAATTCGTTTTTCCTTTTGTTAAAAGTGACATAATGTAGAAGTTAAATTTTAAAAATCTTAGCAGGTTTTACCAAATTGTTCTTTTATAAAATTTTCTAATCGTTTTGTCTTTCGAAATTAAAAAGGCGTCAAAAATTTTAGCAGTGGCAACGATAATTCTATCGTGTAAATCTTTTAATCCTTTAATCTTATTAACCTCCAAAATTAAGCTCCAATTAATTTCTGAGAAGATAAAATTGGTGGCTTGGAAAATTTTTAAAACAATTTCCTCAAAACTTAAATCCACTTTCTTTTTGTCAAAAATATCGATGCATTCTAATAAAACAATGGCTGGAATAATGATTGCCACTTCGCCCCGCTCGCAAGAATCAAAAATAGCCCTCGCTTTTTTAGAAAGTTTTGGGCTATCCATTAAATACCAGAGGAAAGAATGAGTATCGGTAACGTAATACATTAAATCTTGATTCCTTTGAATAAAGATTTTTTTGCCTTTTGGATATCTTCTTCAGAAATTTTGATTCCTTTTAGAATTCCTTTTAAAGCAATTATTTTTTTAGGAAATTTAAATTCTCCTCCCTTTTTAATTTTGAGGAGCTCTTTTTCCAATTTTTCCAATTTTGTTAAGATGTGTTGATTTTTCATAATTTCATTTTAGCAAAATTATTTTTTATGTCAATTAATATGAAAAAACCCAAGATAATGCAAAAGTAAATAATAAATTTTGTCCCCTTCTCTTCTAAAAACTACTGCCCCGGCTGATTTTTCTACCGGCATGTTTAAATAAAATCAAAAGTCAAAAGTCAAAATTAACTGAGCGAAGAATAAATCAAATTATTCAGATATTATAAAA
>Ga0080004_1113584_pt1 | contig 62417 bp, 51 predicted proteins | sample WasSprMetagenome_FD_69207 | JGI IMG/M metagenome (GOLD analysis project Ga0080004, IMG submission 69207) | Sulfidic aquatic microbial communities from Washburn Spring, Yellowstone National Park, USA - WS (SPADES assembly) (version 2) | ecosystem: Environmental > Aquatic > Thermal springs > Hot...
GGGATTTTAAAAATCTTTCTTTTTTCACTAAAAATAAGTTAAATTACACACATTTTTACTTATACCCTAATAGGGTATAAACATTAAAATAAATTTTGTTTATTTTTTAATTACTTTTTTTAAAATTTTATAGTTATTCCCTAAAAATTAGTGAGTTTGGGTTGATAAAGGGGGACTAGAAGGGAATTTTTATTTGTAGAGCAAGGCTTTAGCCTTACAAATTCATGTTCCGACGCTACCTGCTCCGACTTAACGTCGGAGCGTCGGAGCCCTACAATTAGTTTTTTGTATAGCAAGGATTTATCCTTGCTTTTAAAATCCCTCTCTTTTTATTTTTCCACTTTGAAAATAGGGAAATTAAATGGAGATTTAGTATTTTGAATAATTGAAATATTTTTAGGGACATAATTTTGATCTATCCACATTATCTTCAGGGACAAAAATTATGATCTAATGCGATATTTTTAATTTTTAGAAATAATTTAATATAATCTTTATGATATGAATATTAAAAGGTGTCTTTTTTTTGTTTTTATCTTAATAGGTGTTTCTTGTAGTAATAAAGAATACAGCGAAAAGAGGATAATTGAGATTTTTGTAAAACATGGATACCAGGAATTTAAAGAAGAAGAGGTAAGGAATCTTCTTAAAAAAGGACTAAACAGTTTAAAGGAAATCGATAAAAATTTTGAAATGATAAACACTAAAAAAAAATCACCAGAACTATCATACGACAAAAAACTAAATAAATTATTTTATCCTTTTATTCTCAAAAGAATAGAAGACAACTATTTCATAGTAAAAGTTTTTGATTATAGCATAGCATATGAATCCGGACTTAGAAATGGAATACTTAAAGCAATAAATGGAAAAATTCTATCACCAAATCCATGTGAGCTAAATAAAGAAATAGATGAAAGTAAAGATTTAAAACTTTCATTTAATGATGGAAAAGCAGATTGGAGTATTAATTTAAAAAGGGAAATTAGTATATTTCCTTTTGTTTGGAGTAGTATTGTTGATGATGGTATTGCTTATGTAAATTTGGTTAGTTTAGCAAAAAATTCTTCAAAGTTTTTTTTAAACAACTTAACAAATTTAAGAAAAAGAGGTATAGAGAAGATAATTCTTGACTTGAGAGATGTAAGCGGAGGTGATTATCTTGAGGCTGCAAAAATTGCAGGTTATTTTTCAAAGAACAAAACCACATATCATATAAAATCATCAAAAAAAGAATATACAAGAGATTTTGATATTGATGAAAATGTATTTTCTAATATGAAAGTTGTAGTTATAGTTAATAAAAAAACAGCACTTCTTGGAGAAATAATAGCATGGGCATTAAAAGAAAGCGGTGCTATTGTCGTTGGAGAAGATACTGCAAATCAATTATATATAACAAAAATGTTTAGAGTTAGAAAAGATACTGCGGTTATAATTTCTGTTGCAAAATTATTTCCTCCATCGCTTACTGATATAAATGGACCCATTATTCCTGATTATAAGGCAGTTTATAGTAATTATAAAAAATATGGTTTTACCTATGTTTTTGATTGTGATGAGGCATTTTTAAAAGCATTTGAGATTATAAAAAAAATTTAGAATTTTCAATGATTTTTAGAACTGATATATCATCAACATCAAAACTTTCTTCCACTATATGATATGATACATTTTTAGAATTAAAATCTATTGATGATAAAAATTCTCTCAGTTTTGAGTATTTAATTGGTTTTATATCAGATATAGCATCATATGAAAGAACATATATCCCATTTGTTGCATAACTTCCATTTATTCCAATAGATTTTATTTTTCCTATTTTGCTATCTATATCAACAAGAAGAGGTTTTTCATCATTTATAAGAGGGGTTATTCCAAGTGTTAGATATGCATCTGAGTTTATATGATTTAAAACAAGTTTTTGGATATCTGATTTTTTTAATATAGTATCTGTTGTTGAAAGAACAATAGTTTTTGATTTTTCTTTAAGATAATTTGAAAGTGTGTAGAAGCTTTCAAATGATGTCTTTGAATCAAGCATTATTGCATTTATAGAATATCTGTTTTTGAGATAATTATAAACTATCTCGCCTGTTTCTAAGTTTAGAAGAATTGCAAGTTCTTCGGGATTTAATGATAAAAGATTTTCAATAGCATAATCTATAAGAGTTTTTTTGCCAACTTTTATAAGTGGTTTTGGAATGTTTGGAAAAGTTTTTTTAAAACGTTCACCTTTTCCTGCTGCAAAGATTCCGCATTTTATGTTTTTAAACATAATTTAAAATATCCTTGGTTTTTGAAATTATATAAAGTTTATCGCAGCATTTTTCAGTTGGTGGTTCTTGTGTAAGATAAAAATGATATATTCCATAATTATGGCTTGGTTTGATATCCCTTTCAAATGAGTCACCAACCATTGCGCTAAATTCTTCTTGAGCGTTTAATTTATTTATAGCATAATCAAATATTTCTTTTGATGGTTTTATATAACCAACAACTCCTGAGTCAGCAACTGCATCAAAAAAATCATATATTCCAAGTGATTTTAAAACACTTTCAAGGTTTCCATAAAAGTTTGATATTATCCCAAGTTTTATTCCTTTTTCTCTTAATTTTTGAAGGACATTTTTATTTCTATTTATATAACTTTTTGAGTCATTTATAAATTCTTTCGCAATTGATTTGATTTTTTCTTCATCATCTATTCTTAAATATTTAAAAACATCTCTTACCTGTAAATAAACTGTTTCATCAAAACCAAGATTTGTAAGATTATGTCTTAATTGTAGATTATCATCAGAATCAAAAAAAGCTTTTGAAAAATCCTCGTAAGTTAAGTTAATTCCATTTTTTAGATATATTTCATAAAATCTTTTTCTCCAGTGTATTCCATCAGAGTCAAGCGTTCCACCAAAATCAAAAAATATAAATTTTAGTTTCATAATAATTATTGTATAATTTTTTATGAAAGTATTATTTGTAATTTTGCAATAAAAGTTCTCTTTTTTCGTTATAAATATTAAGAGTATTAAAAATTATGGAGTTTTTATGAATAAAATTAAAGGTATTTTTTTATTTCTTTTTTTCTTTAATTTACTTCTTTTTTCTCGCGAGATTACTCTTAAAGAAGCGATAGATCTTACATTTGAAAACAATCCAACACTTAAAACAAAACTAAATGATTTTAAATCTGCTGAGTATTCATATTATATTTCTCTAAATTCATATTATCCAAGAGTATCTCTTTCTCATGGTTTTTCAAGAAGTGGTGGGGAGAGACGAACTCCATCAAATTCTTTTTCTGCTTCAATTTCTCTTTCACAAAGTTTGTTTGATTATGGTTCAATTATTTCTATACAAACTGCAAAACTAAATTATGAAATTGCTGAACTTCAATTAAAAAGTTATCTTATTGAACTTAGAAAGAATTTGTACACTTCTTTTTATAATCTTTATTTTGCTTCAAAGCTTGTGGAGGTTGTGGAGAAAATTGTTGATATAAGAAAATCGAATGCGGATCTTATAACTCTAAAATATGAGAGTGGAATGGAGTCAAAGGGTAATATGCTTTATGCAAAGGCGCAGTATGAGATGGCAAAACTAAATCTTGAAAAATCAAAAAGAGATCTTGAAACTGCATCAAATGCACTTAAATCTATAATTGGAATATCTAGCGATGATATACTTATTGCAAGAGTAGATGAACTTAAAGAAATTGATAGTGTTAATTTTAATCTTAATGAAATTGATAATCTTATTAAAATTAATCCAAATTATAAAATATATGAGAAAAATATAGAGATTTCAAAGATGAAACTTGAAAATGCTAAACTTGATTGGCTTCCAAAACTTAGTTTTTCTGCTTCGAAAAGTTATTCTGGAGATAGAGAGTTTCCTGATAGAGAAAGTTGGTCATTAGGTATCAGTATGAGTCTTCCTATATTTTCATCTGGTATTACTTATAGAAAAAATAATGTTTTAAGTTTAGAAAAATCGCTTGAATCATCTGAGGAAAAACTTAGAGATTACTATATAAACTTGAAAGAGCAGATAAAAAGTGTTTATCTTGATCTTTTAAATGCAATAGATACACTTAAAACTTATAAGATACTCCTTTCGGCAAATGAAGAAAGATATCAAGAGTCATTAATAAAATATATGGCTGGAAAGATGAGTTATGTTGATCTTGAAAATATGGAGCAAAATCTTATAGATTCAAAACAAAGTTATATAAATTACTTAAAAAATATTTATCTAAAAAAAATTAACCTTGATTATCTTCTTTCTGAAAAACTTGAGAAAATTTAAAACTATGGAGGCAAAATGAAAAAGATTATAATTTTTATTTTAATTATAATTATTGCAATAGGTCTTTTTAGTTTTTTTAAAAAGAAAAAGACAGGAGAGGATTTTATTTATAAAGATATTGAGATAAAGATGAGAACTATTGATGATTATGTTGAAATTACAGGAGATATTGAACCATTAAATAGAGTTGAGGTTCTTCCACCTTCTGGAGGAAGAATAGAAAAAATTTTTGTTGAGGAAGGTGATTATGTTAAAAAAGGAAGTGTTTTATGTTTGATGTCTTCAAACGATAGGGTTGCAATACTTGATGCTGCAAGATCAATAAGTGAGGAAGAATATAAAAAATGGGAGGATTCTTATAAACCGATAAAGGTTCTTGCACCAATAGATGGTAGAATAATTTTAAGAAATATTGTTGAAGGACAAACTATTGGCGGTGGAACTGTTCTTTTTGCAATGTCAGATACATTAATTGCTGTTGGAAATGTCGATGAGTCAGATATTGGTAAAGTTAGAGTTGGACAATTATCTTTGATAACTCTTGATGCCTATCCTGATACTTTAATTAAAGGAAGTGTTTTTCAAATACTTGATGAAGGTAGGAATGTGAGTAATGTTATAATCTATAAAGTAAAGATTAAGCTTTTTAATACTCTATCATTTTTAAAATCACAAATGAGTGCTAATATAAAGATAATGATATCGAGAAAAAAGGTTCTTGCCATTCCATCTGAGGCACTTGAGTATTCTAATGATGGAAAGGTTTATGTTATTACTGGTTTTAATGATAAAAAAGAACCGATAAAAAAAGAAATTAAAATAGGAAAAGATTACGATAATCTTGTTGAAATAAAAGAAGGGCTTAAGGAAGGGGATAAGATATATTTTAAGGTTAAAAAATATCAGAAACAGACTATAGATTCTGGGACAAATCCTTTTATGTTTAGGAGAACTACAAAAACACCAAAACAAATTATGAGAAGAATTTAAATAAAAATTAAAAAGGTTAAAAGTTATGATAAAACTTGAAAATATAAAAAAGGTTTATTCCCTTGGAGAAGAACTTACTGTTCTTAAAGGGGTAAATCTATGCATAGAAAAAGGTGAATTTGTTGCTATAATGGGACCTAGTGGTTCTGGTAAATCTACTCTTATGCATATAATAGGTCTTCTTGATAAACCAACATCTGGTAAATATTTTCTTTTCGGTAAAGAAATTACAGGACTTAGTGACAGTGAACTTGCATATCTTAGATCCAGGGTTATGGGTTTTGTATTTCAGCAGTTTAATTTGCTTCCTAAACTTACAGCCCTTGAAAATGTATGTCTTCCACAAATCTATATTAAAAGAACTAATTTTGAAAAAGGAAAAAAACTCCTTGAAAGTGTTGGACTTGGCGATAGAATAAATCATAAGCCAAATCAATTATCTGGCGGACAACAACAAAGGGTTGCAATAGCAAGAGCACTTATAAACGATCCTTTTATAATACTTGCTGATGAGCCAACAGGAAATCTTGCAAGCGATCAGGCAAAAGAGATAATGGATATATTTGTAAAGCTAAACAATGAAGGAAAAACTGTAATAATAGTAACTCATGAACCTGATATTGCAGCATATGCCAAAAGAGTAATAAAAATAAAGGATGGAATTATATATGAGGATAGTGGTGATTCTAAAAATAAGTGTAATGGTGAAAATATTGATCTTGGGAGTTCTAAATTTAACATTCAAGAATTTATTGAGAATATAAAATCATCATTCAAATCAATACTTTCAAATAAAATAAGGTCTTTTTTAACGATGCTTGGAATTATAATAGGTGTTGCCTCACTTATTGCTATGCTTGCTGTAGGTTATGGGGCTCAGAAGGTCATACAGCAGAGTATGTCATCTCTTGGAACTAACCTTCTTATGATATTTCCTGGTCAAATAACAACAGGAGGAGTTAGTTCAGGGAGAGGTGAAGTATCAAGATTAAAAGAAGAATATGCAAAATCTCTAAAAAAGAGACTTCCTTATATAAAAAGATATGATTTAAATGTTATTGGAAATGTTCAGGCAATATATAAGGATAAAAATACAAGAACAAGTGTTATTGGAACAACAACAAATTATCCTTTTATGAGAAATGCTGTTCCTTATTATGGTAGATTTTTTACTGATGAGGAAAATATATCTTTAAGAAGGGTTTGTGTTTTAGGACAGACTGTAGCTAATGACCTTTTTGGAGATGAGGATCCTGTTGGTAAGGTTATAAAGATTAATAGAAAAAACTTTACTGTTATAGGGGTACTTCCTGTAAAAGGTGCTGCTGGTATGAGAGATCAGGATGATGTTATAATTGTGCCTATAAACACTGCGAGTAAAATTCTTTTTGGTAAAGATTATATAGATCAGATATGGGTTGAGGTTACTGATACTTCTTATGTCGAAAAAGCGATGGAAGATATACCAAAACTTATGAGGGATATAATGAATGTTCCACAATTTAAAGAAGATCCTGTTACAGTTTTTAATCTTTCCGATATAAAAAAGATGCTTACGCAAACGACTCAAACCTTTAGTTTGCTTCTTGGTATAATTGCTGGAATATCTCTTATAGTTGGTGGTATAGGGATTATGAATATTATGCTTGTAAGCGTTGTTGAGAGAACAAAAGAAATAGGACTTAGAAAAGCAATTGGGGCTACAAATAGAGCTGTTCTTCTTCAATTTCTTATAGAAGCAGTTATACTCTCAGTTCTTGGTGGAGTTATTGGAATTCTTCTTGGAAGTGGTGCTGCTTTTGTTCTTGGGAAGTTTACCGGATGGAGTATATATATCCCACCTATTGCTGTTATTATGTCTTTCAGTTTTTCATTTATTGTTGGTGTTGTTTTTGGTTTCTGGCCAGCTAAAAAAGCATCCCACCTTGAGCCAATAGAAGCACTTAGATATGAGTGATATAAGAAAATAGCAATCATTTCATCTTATTTTTTTTATAAAATATAAGTTATTGAAAGGAGGAAGGATGAAAAAAGTTAATGCAAAAATAGGTGTTATTGGTGGAAGCGGTCTTTATAAGATGGATGAGATTAAGAATAAAAAAGAACTTAAAATAAAAACACCTTTTGGTAATCCTTCTGATGTTTTAATATATGGTGAGATAGAAAACACTCCTGTTATTTTTGTGCCAAGACATGGAAGGCATCATACCATACTTCCTACAGAAATTCCTCATCAAGCAAATATGTGGGCTTTGAAATCTCTTGGTGTTGAGGTTGTAATTTCAGTAAGTGCGGTTGGTTCGCTTAAAGAGGAACTTGCTCCATCACATTTTGTTTTCCCAGATCAATTCGTAGATGAAACTAAACTTAGAAAAGCAACATTTTTTGGAAATGGTGTTGTGGCTCATATACCAATGGCAAGACCTTTTTGTATGGATTATTCTAAATTTATGTATGAGAAAGCAAAAGAACTTGGAATAAACTCACATCTTGGTGGTGTTTATGTATGTATGGAAGGTCCACAGTTTTCAACAAAGGCAGAAAGTGAGTACCATAGAAGACAAGGATATTCTGTTATAGGAATGACAGTTGCAACTGAGTGTAAGGTTGCAAAAGAAGCAGGTCTTCACTATAGTGCAGTTTCGCTTGTAACTGATTATGATTGCTGGAAAGAAGAAGATGAGGTTAGTCAAGATAAAGTTATAGAAACATTAAATAAAAATATATCTAACGTAAAAAAACTTCTTCTAAAAACAATTCCAGAAATCTCAAATGTAAAACCATCTTGTAAATGTCAGGATGTGATGAAAACATCTCTTCTTACATCAAAGGATTATATAGATAAGAAAACAATTCAAAAACTAAAACTTATAATAGGATAATATGGATAAATCCATTATTTCTAAACTTATTGAGATGGCTAAAAAAGCCCAAAAGAATTCATACTCACCTTACTCAAGATATCCAGTTGGTGCAAGCGTTGTTGGTGAAAGTGGAAAAATATATACGGGAACAAATATAGAAAATGCTTCCTTTGGGCTTTCCATATGTGCTGAAAGAGTTGCGATATTTAAAGCAATATCAAGCGGCGAGAGAAAAATAAAAGATGTTTGTGTGGTAGCAAAATCAGCAACTCCCTGTGGTGCTTGTAGACAAGTTATAATGGAGTTTGCAGATAAGGATGCAAATGTTATATGTGTTGATTATCATCCACTTGAAAAAAACAAAGAAAAAATTACAGTTATTCCAATAAAAAAACTTCTTTTTAAACCATTTGATCCCTCAAAAGCAGGTCTTTAAAAATTGGGAGGTTTAATATGAAAATGGATTTTATTAGAGAACTTAAAGAATGGTTTGATAGAACAGATCTTATAGAAATTGGATATAGAAAAGGTAATAAAAAAATAGGTTTTGTCAAAAAAGATTCGTTTTCTAACAAAAAAATTTCTTCTAATTTAAAAAGTATTACAGCAGATGAAATAGGGTTGTGGAGTTTTTCAAAAAAAGGTAAGAAAATAAATATAAAAGAAGGAGATGAGATTAAAAAAGGAAGTGTTCTTGGATATATAGTACTTAATGAAAGAGTAAAAGAGGTGGTTTCTCCTTATGATGGTAAGATAAAAGTGATATGTGTTAATGATAATTCTATTGTGGAGTGGGGGCAATTACTTTTCATAATTGAATAATTATGGGTGATATAAAACCAAGTAAAATTGTTTGCAAAAACTGTGGCTATGAATCCAATGTCATAAGTGATGTTTGTATTAAATGTGGTGGTAAACTTGTAAAAGTATGTGGGAACTGTGGATGGGAGAATTCTGTTGAGAAGATGTATTGCGATAATTGTGGTTCACTTCTTGCCTTAACTCCTCATAAAAAAATAGATCAAGATGAAAAAGATGAAAAGAAAGAAGAACTAAAAAAGTCAAATATAAATATAGAGTTTGAATCAATAACGGAAACAATATTAAAAAAAGATGAAAGCTATAGAAAAAAGAAAGAGGAGAATGAAAAATCAGTAGTTAAGAAAGAAAAAAAAGAAGCATCATCTGTAATTGAAGAAAAAAAGAAAATTGAAGAATACATTTCAAAAAAAGAGAACGAAAATACTGAAGTAAAAGACGATAAAAAAGAAAATAATCTTTCTGATAAGAAGAAAACTAAATTAAATCTTTATATAATTGGTTTTTTTGTTATTGTTTTTATTTTTTTGCTTTATTTTTTTGTTTTAAAAAATAGTATTTCAAAATATAAGTTATTGTTTACAGCAAAAAGTTATTTAACGTATCTAAGAGATGGTGATTATGAAAAAGCATATTCATATCTTTCAAATAATTCAAAATCCCTTATATCTCTTGATGATTATATAAGAACTTCAAAAGATTATTATTCTAATGTTGGGAAATGGGATTTTAAGGATATGAGTATCTATTATTATTCTGAAAATCAAAGCATAATAAAATATAGACTTTTCGAAAAAGGTGAGTGGAAGGACGATTATATTAATTTTATTAAGGAATATGGATTGTGGAGAAGACCATATGTATGGAATCTTTTTGAAAAAATAGATTATTCTTTTTCTAATAAAGATTTTTCAAAGGCATTATATTATTCACAACTTCTTTATCTTATAGACCCTTTAGACCCAAGATCTTCTGGTTATCTTTGTTGGAGTGAGTATATGAATATGCTTTTTGATAAGAGCGTTGATAGTTGTAAAAGGGTCATTGAAATTTCATCTCTTTATCCTGTAAAGTATTATAATAATGAGGATCTTTTTTGGTATAAGTTTAATTATGCAGATAGTTTGAGATTTTTAAATCGAGATGATGATGCTCTTAAAAATTTTAATGAACTTGCTGAATATAATGAGGTTTCACTTGCCAGTAAATGTGGAGTTTATAGTGCAAGATCGGATATATTTGTACACAAAAAAGATTATGAAAAAGCACTTGCTGATTTAAATATTGCGCTTAGCATATGTAGAGATGTTTCTGTTGTAAACGATGTAAATAAAAGAATTTCAATGTTAAAAGGAATTGATTGCCAAGGTGCAATAGATTTTTTAAAAAATTATAAATACAACAATTTAAAGTTTAATGATTTTGTTAATCAAATTGATCCAAATCCAGAGTATTTATGTAAACATATAGAGGGACCTGTTTATGAGGTTAGGGTCATTTTAAAGAAAAAGAAAAAGATTGTTTCCAAATATTCTTCAAATATTGATCTCTGGAATAAAACAATAAATATAGAGGAGGTCAAAAGTGAAAAAGAAATTTAAAAAAGTTCTAATAGCAAATAGGGGTGAGATAGCAGTAAGAGTTATAAGAACACTTAAAGAGATGGGAATTAAAAGTGTTGCTGTTTATTCTCAAGCAGATAAAGAAAGCCTTCATGTAAGACTTGCTGATGAGGCAATTTGTATAGGTGATTCAAGATCATCTGAAAGTTATCTTAATATGCAGAGAATAATTGATGCAGCTCTACTTACAAAAAGTGATGCGATACATCCTGGATATGGGTTTTTATCAGAAAATGCTGAGTTTTCAAAATTATGTGCAAGGAATGATATAGTTTTTATAGGCCCATCCCCAGATTCAATAAAACTTTTAGGACATAAAGCAACTGCAAGGGATCTTGCAAAAAAATCAGGTATTCCGATAGTTCCAGGAAGCAACGGATGTGTTAAAAAAGATTATTTAAACATTGCAAAAAAAATAGGTTTTCCTATACTTATTAAAGCAGCAAGTGGAGGTGGTGGAAAGGGAATGAGGGTTGTTTTTAAGGAAGAGGATCTTTTAAAAGAGGTTGAACTTGCAAAAAAAGAAGCACTTGCAGCGTTTAAGGATGATGATGTTTTTTTTGAAAAATATATTGAAAAGCCAAGACATGTTGAGATTCAATTTGCAAGAGATTATTATGGAAATGTTATAACATTCCCTGAGAGGGATTGCACACTTCAAAGAAGGCATCAGAAACTTGTTGAGGAAACTCCATCCCCAGTAGTTGATTGGGAGATAAGAAAAAAACTTTGGAATGTTACAAGAAGACTTGCAGATAGTGCTGATTATCATGGGGTTGGAACTGTGGAATTTCTTATGGATGAGAATAAAAATTTTTATTTTATGGAAGTAAATACAAGACTTCAAGTTGAGCATCCGGTAACTGAATCTATTTGTGGAGTTGATCTTGTAAGAGAGCAGATTCTTATAGCTCAAGGTTATGAAATGGATATAACGCAAGATTATGTTAATTCATTTAAAGGACATTCAATAGAGCATAGAATAAATGCTGAGGACTGGAAAAATAATTTTGTGCCATCTATATCAGTTATAGAAGAGATAAATTTTCCACTTGGAAGAGGAGTTAGAATTGATACACACATATATCCTGGTTATCAGATACCACCTTATTATGATAGTATGATAGCAAAGTTAATAGTTTTTGGATCAACAAGAGAGGAAGCTCTTTCAATATCAAGAAGATCCTTGTCTGAGTTTGAAATAAAAGGACCAAAGACAACTGTTGAACTACATAAAAAAATTGTTGAAGATGAAAATTTTATAAAAGCAGATGTTTGGACCAAGTATCTTGAAGATTTTATACCAAGAATTATAAAGGAAGAAAATGATAATAAAAATTAATAATCTTTTAAAGAAAATCAAGTTATTTAGAGAGAATGGAAAGAGAATTGTTTTTACTAATGGATGTTTTGATATAATTCATAGCGGACATATAAGGGTTTTTAAAAAATGTAGATCGCTTGGTGATATAGTTATAGTTGGATTAAATTCAGATTCATCTGTAAGAAGATTGAAAGGACCGAAAAGACCAATAAATGATCAAAAAGATAGAGCAGAGGTTGTTGATTCAATTAGATATATTGATTATGTAGTTATTTTTAACGAACTTACTCCTTATAAGATTATAAAAATGATAAAACCAGATTTTCTTGTAAAAGGTGGAGATTATAAAAAAGATGAGGTTGTTGGAAGAGAATTTGCAGGTAAAGTAGTAATAGTAAAGATGCTTAAAGGGAGATCCACAACAAAAATAATTGAAAAAATTTTGGATAAATAATATAATTTATATTATAAGTTTATGAAAGACATTTTTCAAAAGATAAATGAATTTAAAATAGTTGATGAACTTAAAAGTAAAGGAATATATCCTTATTTTAAAGCATTGGAAACAGAACAAGCACCTGAGGTTGTTATAAATGGAAAAAAATTTATAATGTTTGGATCAAATAATTATTTGGGGCTTGCTAATGACCCAAGAATGAAAAAAGCAGCAATAGAAGCAATAGAAAAATTTGGAACAGGGGTTGCTGGCTCAAGATTTTTAAATGGAAATACAGTTCTTCATGAAGAACTTGAAAGAAAACTTGCAAGATTTAAAGGAAGAGAAAGAGCATTAATATATGCCACAGGTTATCAGATGAATGTTGGGGTTGTTTCGGCATTAGCAGGTCCTGGTGATGTTGTTATAGTTGATAAACTTGATCATGCAAGTATAATTGATGGTTGTAGAATGAGCGGTGCTGAAATAAAAAGATTTAAGCATAATGATCTTTTAGATTTGGAAAAAGTTTTAAAATCTATTGATAAAAATAAGGGAAAACTTGTTATAGTTGATGGTGTTTTTTCAATGGAAGGAGATATTGCTCCACTTCCAGAGATTTCAAAAATATGTAGAAAATATGGTGCAAGATTAATAGTTGATGATGCACATGCAACCGGTGTTCTTGGAAAGGGTGGAAGGGGAACTTGTGAGTATTTTGGACTTGAAAATGGAGAGGTTGATCTTGTTGTTGGAACTTGTTCAAAGAGTTTTGCAAGCGTTGGTGGTTTTGTTGTTGGTGATAAAAAAGTTATAGATTATATACAACATGTATCAAGATCAATGATTTTCTCAGCTGCACTTCCACCAGCCTGTGTTGCTTCAATTTCAAAAGCAATAGATATAATAGAAGAAGAACCACAAAGGATAAAACAACTTTGGGATAACTCAAAATATCTTTTAAAAAGATTAAAGGATATTGGTTGCAATATTGGACCAACACAAACTCCAATAATACCTGTTTTAATAGGTGATAATGAAAAAACATTTATGTTATGGAGAATGCTTTTTGATAATGGGGTTTTTTCAAATCCTGTTATAAGCCCTGCTGTTCCACCAAAAAGAACTCTTATAAGAGTTGTTGTAACAGCAACTCATACAAAAGAACAACTTGATAGAGCATTAAATATTTTTGAACATTGTTATAAATCTGTTATAAAGGGAAGAACTAAAACATCACTTTGATGAAGATAAGGGATCCAATAACTGAAGAGGAATTTGTAGAACTTCCATATATACTTTCAAAAAAAAATCCATATTGGGTTTGTGAACTTAAAAAAGATGCCATAAAACTTATATCTTTGAATCATCCTTTTTGGAGTTTGGCAGAGAGAAAACTTTTTGTATGTGAGGATAATGGAAGGATTGTTGGAAGAATATGTGGAATAGTAAATAAAAAATATAATGAATTTCATAATGAAAATGGAGCATTTTTTGGTTTTTTTGATTGTATTGATAATGATGATGTTAGTCGTATGCTTTTTGATGCTGTTGAAAAATGGGCTAAAGAAAAAGGATGTGATCTTATAAGAGGACCAGCAAATCCTTCAAGCAATTATACTTGGGGACTTCTCGTTGAAAATTTTAATGAATCAAATGTGATAATGATGCCATATAATCCACCATACTATATTAAACTTATTGAAAATTGTGGATATAAGAAGGAAAAAGATCTTTTTGCTTTTAAATGGAAGTATGATGATGAAGTAATACAAAAAATGAAGATACTTAATGAAAGAATAGTTTCACAAAATAGAAATCTTTATTTTGAGTTTATAGATCTAAAAAAGATTGATCTTGCTTTTAATTATGTAAAAGAGGTTTATAATTTAGCATGGGAGAAAAATTGGGGTTTTGTTCCGATGAGTGAAGAAGAGATAGAAAATATGGCTAAAGAAATAAAAATGATTTTAAAAAAAGAGTATGTTTTTTTTGTAAAAGATGGGGATAGAGCAGTTGCTTTTTGCTTTATGCTTCCAGATTTTAATTTAGCACTTAAAAAATTAAATGGTAGTATAAATATCTTTAATATTATTCCATTTTTATATTCCCTTTCAAAAATTAAATCAGGAAGGATGCTTGCGCTTGGTGTGGTTGAAGATTATAGAGGAAGAGGAATTGAGGTTATGATGATACTTAAAGCAATAGAGATTGCCAAAAAACTTGGTTGGGAGTGGGGAGAACTTTCATGGACACTTGAGGATAATATAAAAATAAATAAAACAATAGAAAAGTTTGGTGGGAAGGTTTATAAAAAGTATAGAATTTATAGAAAGGATTTGTAATATGGCGATAAAAAAAGCGGTTTTAGCAGGTGGATGTTTTTGGGGAGTTGAGTATTTAATTGCAAAACTGGATGGCGTTATTTCAACAAAGGTTGGATATTGTGGTGGAGATTTTAAAAATCCAACTTATGAGGATGTTAAATCTGGAAAAACTGGACATGCGGAATCTGTCATGATAGAGTTTGATGATGAAAAAATAAAATACTCAGATATTCTTGATTATTTTTTTAAAATACATGACCCTACTACTTTAAATAGACAGATGAATGATATAGGAACACAGTATAGAAGTGTTATATTTTACATTGATGAAGAGCAAAAGAGAGAGGCATATCTTGCAATAGAAAGAGCAGAAAAAAACTGGAAAAAGAAAATTGTAACAGAGGTTGTAAAATTTGAAAAGTTTTGGGATGCAGAAGAATATCATCAGAAATATCTTTTTAAAAATCCTGGTGGATATATCTGTCATTTTGAAAGAAAATTTTAATTTAGGTTTAAAAAATTGAAATAAAAATTTAACACGTCTAATATATAATTTTTATATGAGATTTTCGGATCTAAATAAAAAAATTGATAAGAAACCTATTCTTCCAAAAAAAGAAGAAATATCAAATTCTAATAAAGATTTAAAAAAGAAAGAAAACGACTTGCCTAAAATTGAAGAGGTTAATGAAAAAAAGCAAGAGAGTAACATAAAACCTAATTCTTTAACTAAAAAAGAAGGTGAAGAAAATAAAGATATAAAGAAAAATCCCATAGATGAAAAACAAAATGTTAGGTTTTCAATTCAAAGAAAAGTTGAAGAAAAAAGTATTGATTTTAATGAAGAGATTTATTTAAAAAGATCTGAGAGTTCATATTCAATTATGATTTCTTCAATGAAAAATATAATTGAAAGTTTGGCTGATTTATCGTATGTTACTGCTTTTAGAGAAATTGAGATTCTTTCAGATCTTATTCTAAAAGAAGTTTCTGAAAATAGATATATATTGAATTTTATTAAATATCTTACTCCAAGAAATTATATAATTTCTCATTCATTAAATCTTTCAATTATTGTGGCTGGAATAGCAAATCAAATGGGAATTGATATTGAAACTACAAGAAAACTTGTTATATCTTCTTTATGTATTGATTTTGGTATGTTAAATTATAAAGATATCTTTTTGCTTGAAAGAAAATTTCAAAGAGAAGAGTTTGAAATTATTAAATCTCATATTAATGATGGGCTTCAATATGCTGATAAAGTATTTGCTTTTGAAATAGACCTTAAAAATTTTGTAAGAAATGTTATAAAAAATTCTCATGAAAGATATGATGGAAGTGGATATTTTGGCTTAAAAGGAGATGAACTGGATATTAAACATCAGATAGTTGCAATTGCTGATGTTTATGAGGCAATGATTCATAAGAGACCATGGAGAGATGCATATGAAGAACCATATGTAGTATCTTTTATAATAAAAGAGTATTCAAATAAATTTGAAAGAAATTCTATAAAGGGTTTTTTAAGGTTTATATGTTTGTATCCAGAGTCATCAATTGTAAAACTTAGTACAGGAGAGATAGCAAGGGTTATATTAAATAGGCCAGAAAGTCCTACAAGAGCTATTGTTAAAGTTATTATGGATGAGAATTTTAGAGAGATTGAACCCTATAATATTGATCTTTTTGAGTATCCTTTAACACATATAGATGGTTGGGTGAGTTTAAAAGAAATGAAAATGAAAAATCCAGATTTTTATAGAAGAGAAAATTTAGAAAGGTTATGGCTGGAGTTTTAAAAAAAATTTTAATTATTGAAGATGAGATATATGTTATTGAAAGAATTAAAAGTATGATTGAAAAATACAATTTTTCATATGATGTTGCGTCTGAGGCAAAAAAAGCAAGAGAGTTATTGTTAAACCATTATGATATTGTTATTACAAGTGTTTATGTTTATGGAATAACATCTCTTGAGATAAATAAACTTGCACATGATAAAAACAAGGATGTTCTTGTAATAGTTACCACAAATCTATCAAACATTGATCTTGCTCAAAAAACTGTTAAAGAAGGTGCTTTTGATTATGTTATAAAACCACAAGAAATAGAAAAGATTGAAAGTTTTATTAAGTTTTATCTTCTGACAAAGGCTTAGTTATGGATAATTCAAAAGCGCTTATATCCAAGGAAAAAGAGCTTATAGCAAGAATAAAAGAACTTAGAAAAGAAATTTTAAGAAAAGAAAAGATGCTTGAAGATGTTGTTGAAGAATATGTTACATTTGAAATCAGTATAAAAAATTTTTATAAAAATTATTATCTTGTAAAACTTGGTGAGTATATTTCAATTCTTGAAAGTTTGAAAAATAAATTGCTTGGGGTAAGAAATTTTAATGAAAATAAAGAGGATAACAAAAAAGATGAAGACAAAGATTTTGTTGATGAAAAGAAATTAAAAGCTTTGTATAGAAAACTTGCAAGAATATATCATCCTGATAAGAATTTAGATGAAGATGAAAGAGAATTTTTTAAGATAAGAATGGCTGAGATTAATAAGGCATTTGAAAAAAGAGACATAAAGGAACTTGAAAGACTCCTTAAAAAAGCATATATAGAGGTGGGGGGAGGCGATATATCATCTCTTGATAGAATAAAGTATATGGAGGAAGATATATACATTATTACAAAGATGGTGGAGATATATACTGAAAAAAGAAAAATTCTTGAGGAAAATGAGATTGCAAAACTTATGAGAAAAGATCCTAAAGAAAGGGAAGAAGCAATTCAAAAAATTAAGGAAAGAATTTTGTCTGATATAGATATGTATTATAAAATCTATCTAAAGATTGGGTGTTAAGATTTAAAAATATCTATGTTTATCTTCTAAAAATCATTGCAAGAAAGAATGCACCAAGTATTAAAAAACTGATATATACTATTATATTTTTGAGATGAGTATTAGTTTTAAATTCTTTTAATGGTATATCTTCAACGATAAAATTGTATTCATTGAGATTTAAAATTGATTTTATTTTTCCATTAGGATATATTACCGCTGATATTCCATTGTTTGCAGCTCTTATTAATGTTTTTTGATTTTCAACTGCTCTAATTACTGCTATTGCAAAATGTTGGTATGGTGCTGATGTGTTTAGATACCATCCATCGTTTGTTATATTTACGATAAAAGATGTTTTTTTATCTGAGTTAAAAAGATAATCAAAAACTGTTTCATAACATATTGTTTGAAGTATGTAAATATCTTTGAATTTTAATGGTTCTTGATTAAAACTTCCACTTTCAAACTCTCCAAGAGTTGAGACAACATTTATAAATTTTCCAAGAAGATTTCTCATTGGGACATACTCACCAAAAGGAACAAGAACTCTTTTGTTATAATGTGATACTATTTTGCAATCAGGATCAATCAAATATGATGAGACATATTTTCTATCAAATTTGGATACTGAGCCAACTATATGATATGTTTTTGTTTTTTTTATGTTACTACATAACCACTCAAAGACATCAGGATCATCTATCCAGCCATAAAGTGCATTTTCAGGCCATATTATTATATCTGGTTTCTTTAAAGATACTTCTTTTAAAAGATTTTCAATCTTTAATTTTATTTCTTCCACATAGTTTATGTTCCATTTCTTGTAAAAATCTATAGATGGTTGGATTGTTGCAATTCTTAAGGTTTTGTTTGGTTTTTCAATACATTTTTCTAAAAAAAGATATCTTTCCCTTCCGTAAGTTATGGATGCAAGAATTATAATAATTGCAATTATTAGTTTTTTTAATTTTTCCTTTTTTGTTTGATCAAGAAATATGAGAGCAAGAATTGTGTTTATAAATACAATTAAAAATGTTATGAAATAATTTCCAAAAACTCCACTAAGGTTTAGTATATACAGATTGTTCCACTGGGAGTATGAAAGCATAAACCAAGGGAAATATGCAATATACTTTGTTATTGTAACTTTTAGAAAATCAATAGTTACCCATATAGATGGGAGAACAAAAATTAAAAGTTTGTATGAACATTTTTTTGTTACATATGAAATTAAAGTTATTATTATAAATTCTACTGAAAGTATTAATGAAAGAAAAATTAAAGAAATTGCTGAGAAAAAAATATTTACATCAGCTGCTCTCATTGTATAATATATCCAATAAAGTATGCCAGTATATGTAGCAAAACCATATATAAAACCATATTTTAAAGCTTGTTTATGATTCTTTATCTCAAATATAACGATTATATATGGGATAAGAGAAACAAAAGCAAGTGGTGAGAAAGAATATTTTGGATATGAGAGAAAAATAAATAAAGAACTAATCAATAGAAAAATCAAATTTTTGTATTTTTTTATAAAATCCATTATCATAGATAAATTATAACAATTTTTATTTTTTTCCCTTCAAGTTTTGTTATATTTGGTATAATATTTTTATGATTACAAAAGTTATAGAACTTCTTTTTGGGACAAAAAGTGAAAGAGATATTAAAAAAATAAAGCCAATTGTTGATCAAATAAACTCGCTTTCGTCCTATTATGAAAGACTCACAAATGATGAAATTAGAAAAAAAACAGATGAGTTTAAAAAACAGCTTGAAAGCGGAAAAACACTTGATGAAATACTTCCTGATGCATATGCTTGTGTTAGAGAAGCAAGTAAAAGAACGATAGGTCTTAGACATTATGATGTTCAACTTATAGGTGGAATAGTTCTTCATCAAGGGAAAATTGCTGAAATGAAAACTGGTGAGGGAAAGACACTTGTTGCAACACTTCCTGCATATCTAAATGCTCTTACTGGAAAAGGTGTTCATGTTGTTACAGTCAATGATTATCTTGCAAAAAGAGATAGATTTTGGATGGGACCAGTTTATGAGTTTCTTGGTTTGAGTGTTGGATATATCCAGCATGATATGGAAAATGAAGAAAGAAAAAAGATGTATGCTTGTGATATAACATATGTTACCAATAATGAGATTGGTTTTGATTATTTAAGAGACAACATGGTTATGGATAAAAATGATAGGGTTTTAAGAGGTTTAAATTATGCAATTATAGATGAGGTTGATTCAATACTTATAGATGAGGCAAGAACACCTTTAATAATATCTGGACCAAGCGAACAATCCACAGATAAATATTACATAGTTGATAGAATAATACCATATTTGAAGGTTAAATTTATAACAGAGAAAGAGGAAATAGAAGCAAAAAGAGATGGGGTTGATATCGGAAAAGGTTTTGATGCAATAATTGATGAAAAAAATCATTCTGTTGTTTTGACTGATGAAGGAGTTTTAAAGGTTGAAAGGTTATTAAAAGTTGATAATATCTATAACGATATAAATGCTGAGTGGGCACATCATGTTGTTCAAGCAATAAGAGCACATTACCTTTTCAAAAAAGATGTTCATTATGTTGTAAAGGATGGGGAAATAATTATAGTTGATGAGTTTACCGGAAGGCTAATGCCTGGAAGAAGATGGTCTGATGGGCTTCACCAGGCAATAGAGGCAAAAGAGCATCTTCAGATAAAAGAAGAAAATCAAACGCTTGCAACAATAACATTTCAAAATTTTTTCCGTCTTTATAATAAGATTGCTGGAATGACTGGAACAGCAATGACTGAGGCGCAAGAGTTTTGGGAGATATATAAACTTGATGTTGTTGAGATACCACCAAATAAGAAATGTATAAGAAAAGATTGGCCTGATAGAGTTTATAGAACTGAGAGAGAGAAATTTAATGCGATAGTTAAGGAAATAGAAGAAAGATGGAAGAAGGGACAACCTATTCTTGTTGGAACAAGATCAATAGAAAAATCAGAAATGCTTTCTCAGATGCTTAGAAAAATAGGAATACCACATCAGGTTTTGAATGCTAAATATCATGAGATGGAAGCACAAATAATTGCTCAGGCTGGAAGAAAAGGGGCAGTTACCATTGCTACAAATATGGCTGGAAGAGGAACAGATATAATACTTGGAGGGAATCCCCCAGATCCTGAAAATCAAAAGTATGTTGTAAGCGTTGGTGGTTTGTGTGTTATAGGAAGTGAAAGACATGAGTCGAGAAGAATAGATAATCAATTGAGAGGTAGATGTGCAAGACAAGGAGATCCTGGAGAATCTGTGTTTTTCGTTTCTCTTGAAGATGAGTTAATGAGGCTTTTTGGCTCTGATAGAATATCTGCGATAATGGAAAGATTAGGGATGAAAGAAGGGGAGGTTATAGAGTCAAGGATTATTACTAAGCAAATAGAAAATGCTCAAAAAAGAGTTGAAGCAATGAATTTTGATATAAGAAAGCAGGTTCTTGATTATGATAATGTAATGAACAAACAAAGAAGTGTTATATATGAACTTAGAAATTCAATACTTGAAAGTGATGATATATCTGAAAGAGTTAAAATGATGATAGAGGAAAGAATTAATTCACTTTTTGATGAGTATTTAAATCCAGAAGAAAAAATATGGAATTTTGATACATTTAATTTAAATATAAAAAGAATTTTTGGATTTAGTGTTGAGGAATATAATGATCTTGAAAAATTAAGAGAAAATATAATGTCAAGAGTAAATGAAATTTATAAAAACAGAGAGTTTGATTTTGTTCAAAGAGGAGTAAATTTTAGGGAACTTGAAAGAATTCTTCTTCTTCAAATAATAGATCATAACTGGAAGAATCATCTTTATGAACTTGATCATTTAAAAAAAGGGATTTTTTTGAGAGCTTATGGACAGAAAGATCCTTTGATAGAGTATCAAAAAGAATCTTATTCCCTTTTTGAGAGAATGCTTAATAGAATAAGAGATAATTTTGTGGAGTATTTGTTTAAGATTCAACTTCCACCTACACCTCCAAGAATTATAAGGAAAGAGGATAATTCATCAGATAAAAAGAAAGAACAACAAAAAAAAGAAACTCAAAACTCTCCAAAACCAACAATATCATCTGTAAAAGTTGGAAGAAATGATCCTTGTCCATGTGGAAGCGGGAAAAAATATAAAAAATGTTGTGGAAGAAATTTAGATAAAACATCTAATAATGAAAACGAGAAAAAATAAAATTAATTTTTTTGAAATAATTTTTTAACATCTTATTAGTAAAATTATTTTAGTATATGAGACTTACGGTTAAATGGACTCTTTGGTTTATCGCCATAGGTATATATGTAATGTTCCTTGGTGGGGTTTTCTATTACAATCTTTTTAAATGGACGTTTGATGAAAAACTTAAAGCTGATATAATAGATACGATAAAAGTTCATGCACCAGTTTTAAGAGAAGGACTTTTTAAAAATCCAAAAACAATAACTATGGAAGAGTTTTCTCTTCTTTCTGATACACTTTCAAAAGATGAAAGGATTGCATCAATTGTCTATCTTAATAAAAATGGTACTATAAGATGGCATAGAGAGCCGAGATTTATAGGAATGGGATGGGATGAGTATATATCTCAAGTAGGTGCTTTTACAGACGCTATTAACCAAGCGGTTACATCAAAAACTCCAAAGGTTAGACCTGTTCCAAGACAACCTTATTATGAGATAGCGATTCCTCTTACGGCAAATAATGAACTTATTGGAAGTATTTTACTTCTTGTTTCAAGAGCTACCTCAGAGGCTCTTGTAAAGTCAGCAATGGCTAAATATATTGTTGGTGCGATAGGAGTTCTTGTTCTTCTTGGAATTCCTTTTTACTGGTTTTTTTATCATTATGTGATAACTCCACTTGAATCTCTATCAGAAGCTATAGAAGTTGCTTCTTTTAAAACATTTGAACTTAGATTTGAACCAAGGAATGATGAGATAGGACTTGTTGCTGATAGTGTGAATATTCTTTTGAAAAAATTCAAAAAAGAGATTGAAGAATATGAGAAAAGAGATAAATATTATAGGGAAATAGAAGAAAAATGGTGGAAGACAATACTAAAGACAATAGTTCCATTAAACGAGTATGTTATAGTTGTTGATGAGAACAACAATGTCTTGTATGCAAATTTTGAACTTAAGGCTGTTGAGGGTGAGCAAATACATCTTCTTGATGTTGTTGATGCAGCACAACAAAATCTTTTAAGATTGGTTGGTCAAGCATTTGATAACCCTGGTGAGATTATTGAAGGAGAGACCATTTTTAAGGGTCAAAATCTTGGTGTAAAGGTTGTTTATGTTGGAACAACTTCTGAACTAAACAGAACGCTGATACTTTTTTATCCGAAAAAGGTCTATTAATATTTCATCAAATTAAAATAAAATCAGAATAATGATTATGAGTTATTATAAAAATTGTATAATTTAGAATAGGAGATTTTTTATGATTCAAAGAGTTGCTTTGTTTTTATTTTCCTTTATCTTAAACTTAAACGCTTTTGGTGATAATCACAATATTTATGAGATTAAAAAAGTTCTTGTTATAACTTATTCTGGAGTTATTGCTCCCGTTGCTGTTGAGTATATAAACAATAATATTGAAAAACTTAATAAGGAAAATTATGATCTTCTTGTGTTAAGGCTTGATACACCTGGTGGACTTGATACCTCAATGCGAGAGATAATAAAGAATATGCTTTCTTCAAAAAAACTGATATGTGTTTATGTTTATCCTAAAGGGGCAAGGGCTGCTTCTGCAGGTGTTTTTATAGCAATGGCTTCTCATATAGCAGCAATGAGCCCTTCTACAAATATTGGGGCTGCACATCCAGTAATGATTGGTGGAGGAATTGATATTGAAAAAAAAGAGAAAGAAAAATCTAAACAAGGTTCGTCTGCGATGGAAGAAAAGGTTTTAAACGATGCAAAAGCATATATAAGATCAATAACACAATATAAAAACAGAAATGTTGAGTGGGCTGGGAATGCTGTTACTAAAAGTGATTCACTTACTGCATATGAGGCTTTAAAATTAAAAGTTATTGAGTTTGTGGCAGAGGATTTAGATGAACTTTTAAAGAAAATCAATGGATTTAAAATTGATAGTTTTGGTGTGTTAAAAACAGATAAGATTGAAAATATTGATTATGTGGATATGACAAAAAGACAAAAGTTTCTTTCTACAATAACAGATCCAAATATAGCAATGATTTTAATGAGTATTGGAGCAATAGGGATATTTATTGAACTTTATAATCCAGGTTTAATATTGCCTGGTGTCGTTGGAGGAATTTCTATTGTTCTTGGATTATACTCACTTCAAACGCTTTCAGCTAATTTTGCTGGAATAATTTTAATTTTTCTTGGATTTCTTTTTTTCCTTCTTGAGATAAAGATTATGAGTTTTGGTCTTTTAAGTATTGCTGGAATTTTAAGTTTAGTTCTTGGAACAACAATACTTTTTAAATCTTCTCCTGAAGTTAGTGGAATAGGAGTGAATATGAAAACTCTGATGGCAAATATTATTGGAATTGTTATTGTAGTTATTATACTTGCTTATATAGTTTTAAAAGCACATTTGAAGAAAGTTTCAACAGGAAGAGAGGCAATGATTGGAAGGAAAATTATGCTTAAAAACCCTCTTAAAAAGGATGATAAGATACTTATTGATGGTGAGTGGTGGAATTGTATTTGTGAGGAAGATATAGAGAGTGGTTCTTTGGTAGAGATATATGATATTGAGGGATTTAAACTTAAAATAAGAAAAGTAGATAATGGAGGTAGAGATGCAGGAAAGATTTAGCCCACATTTTCATAAGATTTTTCTTATAGCACAAGAACATGCTAAAAGATTAAATCATGATTATTTGGGAAGTGAGCATATTCTTCTTGCTATAACTGATGTTGATGATTCAGTTGCAGCAAAAGCACTTAAAAATCTAAAGGTTGATTTAAGAAAACTTAGAATGACAATTGAGGATGCTATAGGAGTGGGACAATCAATGATGCTTCTTGGTGAACTTCCATTAAGTACGCAGGCAAAAAAAATTCTTGAGTATGCTGTTGAAGAAGCTCAAAAGTTTGAGCATAACTATATTGGAAGTGAACATATAATTCTTGCAATTGTGAGAGATGAAGAAGGTATTGCAGCAAGAATACTTAATAGTATGGGAGTTAGATATCAGAATTTAAAACAAGAGATTTTAAAAATTTTGAGTGGTGCTTCATTTAAAAGAGATGAAAGAGATGATGATTTTGATGAGAGTGAAGAAGAAAAACCACAACGATCTTATTCCAAAGAAAGACATATTGCTTATAAACCAGTTAAAGTAAAAACACAGACACTTGATGAATTTGGAAGGGATTTGACTGAACTTGCAAGGAGTGGGCAATTAGATCCTGTAATTGGTAGAGAAAATGAGATGGATAGATTAATACAAGTTCTTGGAAGAAGAACTAAGAATAATCCAGTTCTTGTTGGAGAACCTGGTGTTGGAAAAACAGCTATAGTTGAGGGACTTGCGCAAAAAATTGTAAGCGGTGATGTCCCAGAAACTTTAAATGGAAAAAGACTTGTTAGTTTAGATCTTGCGTCAATTGTTGCAGGAACTAAATACAGAGGGGAGTTTGAGCAGAGATTAAAAACGATAATAGAAGAGATAAGAAGAGCCAAAAATTCAATAATAATTTTTATAGATGAACTACATACAGTCATTGGAGCTGGAGCTGCAGAGGGGGCAATTGATGCAGCAAACATATTAAAGCCAGCACTTGCAAGAGGAGAACTTCAGTGTATTGGGGCAACAACCTTTGATGAGTATAGAAAGCATATAGAACATGATCCTGCTCTTGAGAGAAGATTTCAGCCAATAATTGTTGATCCACCATCTGTTGAAGAAACAATAAAAATACTTAAAGGTTTGAAGGAAAAATATGAAGCTCATCATATGTGTATATATGATGATAAAGCAATTGAAGCAGCTGTTATACTTTCAGATAGATATATAACTGATAGGGCTCTTCCCGATAAAGCGATAGATCTTATAGATGAAGCAGGTTCAAGTGTAAGATTAAAATTATCAGTTTATCCACCTGAGATTAAAGATAAGGAGAGAGAAATAGAAGAGATTTTAAAACTTGAAAAAGAAGCAGAAGAGGATGGGGATCTTGAAAAAAAGGCAGAACTTACTGAAAAAAGAAAACAGCTAAAAAAAGAACTTGATGAGATGAAGAAAAAATGGAGAGAAGAAAAAGAGAAAAAAAGACCTGTAGTTACAGAAGAAGATATTGCAATTATTGCTTCAAAATGGACAGGTATTCCGGTTACAAGACTTACTCAAAGTGAGGCTGAAAAACTTCTTCATATGGAGGAAGAACTTCATAAAAGAATTATTGGTCAGGATGAAGCTGTTAAAGCAGTTGCAAAGGCTATAAAAAGATCAAGAACAGGAATGAAGGATCCAAAAAAGCCAATAGGAAACTTCCTTTTCCTCGGACCTACAGGAGTTGGGAAAACAGAGCTTGCAAGAGCACTTGCAGAGTATCTTTTTGGTAATGAAGATGCTATGATAAGAATTGATATGTCTGAGTATATGGAAAAATTTGCTGTCTCAAGATTGATAGGAGCACCTCCTGGATATGTTGGTTATGAAGAGGGAGGAAAACTTACAGAAGCAGTTAGAAGAAAGCCATACTCCGTTGTTGTTCTTGATGAGTTTGAAAAAGCACATCCCGATGTATATAACATACTTCTTCAAGTTATGGATGATGGAGTTTTAACAGATAGCCTTGGTCATAGAGTAAGTTTCAAAAACACAATACTTATAATGACATCAAACATTGGAGCGAGATTAATAACCAAAGGAAAAACTCTTGGATTTGTTCCTCAAGAAGATAAAGAAAAAGATTACAAAGATATGAAAGACACTGTTATGGAAGAGGTAAAGAGGGTATTTAATCCTGAATTTATAAATAGAATAGATGATATAATAGTTTTCAGACCCCTTACAAAAGATGATATGATGAAGATATTTGATATAAATTTTGCAAAAGTTCAGAAAAAAGTTGAGGATAGAAGAATTAAGCTTGAGATAACTGATAAAGCGAAGGTATTTATTGTTGAAAAAGGATTTGATCCAAATTATGGAGCAAGACCTCTTTTAAGAACAATACAAAGATACATTGAAGATCCACTTTCAGAGTTTATGCTTGTAAATAAAGTAAAAGACGGCTCAACCATACTTCTTGATTATTCATCAGGGGATAAGATTGATTTTTCTGTTAGGTGATTTTTATCTCTGAATGATGAAAAAAAAATTGGTTTTTGTTTTAGTGGTTATTATTCTTGTGAGTGTTATATATTTTGTCTACAGTGATATAAATTTTAAAAATGAGAATTATCTTTATCAAAAATCAATAGAATTAAAAAACAAAGAAATTTCTTCTTATTTTGATTCTTCTAGATGGCTTGATTTTAATGAAAGACTTAGAGTATTATCAGATAATTACAAAGCGAAAGTTGGAATATACATTAAGGATCTTAAAACAGGTAAAACATGGGAATATAATGCTGATAGGCTTTTTAGATCAGCAAGTTTAATTAAACTTCCAATAATGGTTGGTGTTTTTAATCTTGTCAAAGAGAATAAAATTTCTCTTGAAACTGAACTTATATTAACATCAAAGGAAAGGGTAGATGGATCTGGTTCTCTTAAATGGGCAAGAGATGGAACAAGGATTACTGTTCTTGAGTTAGTATATAGAATGGTTACAGAAAGTGATAATACAGCAACAAGAATGCTTGTTGATCACATAGGTATAGAGTATTTTAAAAGTTATTTTAAACAAATAGGGCTTTCATATACAAATATAACTGAAGAAGGAATGAATTTGACGTCTGGAAGAGTTTCAAAAGAAAATTTTACAACTCCAAGAGAAATGGGATATCTTCTTGAGAGAATTTATAAAAAGGATATAGTTTCAAGGGATATGTGTGAAATGATGCTTGATATTTTAAAGAGAAATAAATCACATTCGAGAATAAGAAAAGGAATACCAACTACCTGGCAGGTTGGACATAAAACTGGGCTTCTTAGAAGAAGTTGTAGTGATGTTGGTATAGTTTTTTCACCAAATGGGGATTATATATTATGTGTTTTGCTTGATGATGTTCCAAGTTATCGCAGTGGGAAGGAGTTTATAGCAAAGGTTGCAAAAATTACTGCAGAATTTTACAAAATCTAAGAGGAAAATATGATAGTAGTTTTAAATGGATCTGAAGGTAGGATGGGTTTGACTATAAAAAAAATATGTATTGAGGAAAATATTGAAATTTTAGGAGTTGATTTAAAAAAGAATGATGGAGTTTATAATTCTTTTGATGAAATTAATGTTGATTTTGATGGTATTATTGATTTTTCTTCACCTTTGGGTATGATAAAAGCAGTTGAGTTTGCTGTTAAAAAGAAAAAACCAATAGTTATAGGAACTACAGGTTATGATAATCTTCAAAAAGAATTTATAATAAAGGCTTCTAAAGAGATACCAGTTTTTATTTCCCCAAATATGAGTATAGGAGTAAATCTTTGCTTTTATATTTGCGATATTATTTCAAAAATAGCTGACTCAGATGTCCATATTCATGAGATACATCATAAAACTAAAAAGGATGCTCCAAGTGGAACAGCAAAGCTTCTTAAGGATATAATTGAGAAAAATGGTCTAAAAACTGATATATCATGGGCACGAATTTCTGATATTGTTGGTGAGCATACAATTACTTTTGGTTTTGAAGGTGAGAAAATTGAAATTTCACATATTGCATATAATCGCGAGATATTTGCAAGAGGTGCAGTTAATGCATTTAGATGGATAGTTTCAAAAAAATCTGGTCTTTATAATTTTTCTGATATGTTTAATATGATTATAAAAAAAGGTGAGTAATATGATAAGACTTTCAAAATTTATGAATAATTTTAAGCCTTATCTTTTTGAAGAATTATATAGAAAAGCAGCATATGCAAGAGAAAAAGGGCTTGAAGTTATAAATTTAAGTGTTGGAGATCCTGAGATAGGTGCTGATTTGATTTTGAGAGATAAACTTATTGAAGAGGTAAAAAATATTGAGAATGATAGATATCCTAACACAAAAGGTAATAAAATACTTAGAAATGCAATTTCTCGTTGGCATAAAAAAAGACATGGTATAAATCTTGATATTGATGATGAGATATCTGTTCTTATAGGTTCAAAAGAGGGAATAGCTCATCTTCCAGTTGTTGTTATGAATAAAGGGGATTGGTGTTTAATATGTGATCCTACTTACCCAACATATAGAACGGGTGTGTGGTTTGTAGGAGGCAATATATTCTATGTTCCATTGCTTGAAAAAAACGATTATCTTCCAGATATATCTAAAATTCCAAAAAAAATTATTGAAAGAACAAAATTATTTTTCTTGAATTATCCAAATAACCCAACTGGTACTGTGATGGATTTTTCTTATATGAAAGAGATAGTAAAATGGGCTAAAAAAAATAATATTCTTCTTGCATTTGATTGTGCTTATTCTGAAGTGTATTTTGAGGATTTAACTCATTCTGTTTTTGAAATTGATGGAGCAAAGGATTGTGCTATTGAGTTTTATTCAGTATCAAAAACATATGCAATCCCTGGTTGGAGATGTGGATGGGTATGTGGGAATTCTAAAGTTGTAAAAGCTCTAAATACAGTAAAAGAAAATATAGATTCAGGTCCATATAATGCGATACAAAATGCTTGTGCTTTTGCACTTGACAATCACCAAGAGTTAGTTAAGAAAGTTAGAAACGTTTATAAAAGAAGGGCAATTTATTTTTATGATAATCTTTTAAAAAGTGGGTGGAATATTTTTAGACCGAAGGCAACATGTTTTATATGGGCAAAACCACCAAAAGGGAAAAAATCAATTGAGGTATGTGATTTTATTTTTAGAGAAACTGGTGTGCTTTTAGCGCCAGGAGCTGGTTTTGGAAAATATGGAGAAGGTTATATTAGATTTTCAACTACAGAAAAAGATGAAATTCTAGAAAAAGCACTTAAAAAGATTTCTAATATTAATTGGAAGAAATTATGATTTTTCTATATATAGTTTTTATTATTTTTATAGTATCATTTTTCCTTTATAATTATTTTTTAAAAAAAACTGAAGTTTTTTTTAAACAAAATAAAAAAGGATGTTTAAAAACTCCAGATGATTATAAGGTTATCTATGAAAGAGTTTATTTTAATTCTACAGATGGAATTGAACTTTCGGGATGGTTTATACCATCTAAAAAGGAAACAGATACAACAATAATAATGACTCATGAGGATGGTGAGACAAAATCTGAAACTTTTGATTGGAGTTATGAATTATACGAAAAGTATAATCTTTTATACTTTGATTTTAGAAGGTGTGGTGAGAGTAAGGGGGATTTTTTTTCATATGGAGTAAATGAAGTTAAGGATATTGAAGGAGCAGTAAAATTTCTTAGGGATTTTAGAGAAGATTTTTCAAAGAAAATTGTTATTTTTGCTTCTAAAACTATTGGTTTTTGTGTATTAAAGATGATTAAGGATGATAATATAAAAGTTATTTTATATGAGCCTATTGATAATATCTATGGATATATTGGGAAAAAATTAGAAAAAACAGGTTTTTTTATTTTTAAAAATTATTTTATTAAGAAAAAACTTGGAATTGATTTTTTAGAAAATGAAAACTTTAAGTTTTCTTTGGAGGATGTTTTTGTTTTTTTAACAAGTAGAGATACTTTTTATAATTTTAAGACATTTAAAGTGAAAGATAAAAGTGAAATTAAAAAATGGTTGATTGAGAATAATATATGAGATTTAACATTGATTTATTATTTTTGTAACATATCTTTTTTATAATACTAATATGAAATACTGGGCTTATATAAACAATGAAATAAAAGGACCATTTGAAAAAGAAGAACTTATAAAAATTGAAGGTTTTAATAAGGATACCCTAATATGTCCTCAATCTCCTGTTGATGAAGAGACAAAAGAGTGGAAAGAGGCATTTCAATTTCCAGAGGTTTTTCAACTCCTTGAACTTGATAAGACAAAAGAAGGATCTTCAAATGATTCATCTAAAATAGAATCTATTGAAATTCCACAGCCATCTGTTCTTGAGACGAATAATAAAACTGATGTTATTATAGAGAGGTTTGATGTAAATAAGGTCTTTAATCTAAATACTGAGATAAATAAAGTTGAAGCTTCTTCTTTAGATCCCCTTACACTTTCACAAATAAGAAAAAAACAAGAAGATTTAGCACCATCTCAAAGCGAACAATTAAATATTGAACCTGAAAAAAAAGTAGAGGAATATACAGGAAAGATTGAAGAATTTAATGAAAAGCCAAAAGAATTTATAATTGGTGGTATTGAACTTGAAAGTGGATCTAAATTAAAAGATGATAATGTATATAAAAAAGATGATGAAGAAAAAAAAGAATCTCAAAATAAAATAGATTTTTCTTTTGATAAAGAAGAATTTAAAAAAGAAATACTTGATGAGATTGAGAAAAGAATATCGTCTTATATCAATAAAAATGATTTTGAAATTTTTAAAGATGAAATAAAGAATTATATAGATGTAAAATTTAGCGAACTTAATAAAAGTGATAGTTCCCTAAATCCACTTAGTAGGGATGTTAATGATATTGTAAAGCATCTTGAAATAGATGTTAAAGATATGAGAGTGCGACTTGAGTCAGTTGAAAAAAAGATTGATTCTTCTTTTAGGAACATGTCTATAAATAAAAATACTGAAAGTAAAGATTCACAGAAAACAGTTGTAATTCAAAAAGAAAATGATGATAAAAAGGATTTAACATCAAAAAAATCTCCATTAAAAGTTATTGGTATAATAATTCTTGTTATTGTTGCAATTGGAAGTATTCTTTTTTTCTTAAATCAATTTGGTATCTTGAACTTTAATAAAAATAAATCTCAGGTAGGAAATCAACAGAGTAATGATATCTTTTCAACTTCAACAGAAACAATTACAACTTCCAGTAATATATCAACTGGAAGTATTAGCCTAAGTTCTAATCAAACAGTAAGTGTGTCAACCCCTAATATTGTTTCTTCAACGCAAAATATTCCGGTTTCAGAAAGTGAAATGCAAGATAATTCGGGTAATACAAAAGATTTAACATCGAATAATGATGAAATAATTGAAAAGGTAAAAAATTATCGCTTAGATAATAATCTTACTCTTGAACAAACTATAAATGAGATACTTAAGTATAGAAAAGTTAAAAATAGAAAAATTAATTGGAATGTTACTAAAAACAATGATCTTTATAGAGTTGATGCTGTTATTGAAACAAAGCCAAAAAATATTGTTTTTAGATTTGATTTTGATGAGAGAAATATGTTTTTAAAGCCATTAAATACACTTTCTCAAAATGCATTAAAAATGATGATGCAAAAAAACTTAGATAATAAAGATAATAATGGAGAAAAAGTAAATAAAAAGAAAACTAAAAAAACTTCTAAATCTAACAAAGATTTAAATAAATCTTCTAATTCAAAAAAACTTTCTAAACCTTCAATTAAAGATAATGAGCAAAATAAAGATTCTAAAAAAGAAGAAAATCAACAATCTTTGTCTGATAATTATGAAGGTACTTCTGAGAGTTCTAAAAATAGCGAAAATAGTGATGAAGGTGGTTATTTAATAATAGGGGAATAATAAAACAATCATTTATAATCTTTTTCTAAGTTTATCACTTCTGTTTTGTAGATTGCATGATATATAACTATTCCACAACTTGTAGATAGATTTAGCGATCTTACAACTTCTGACTTCATTGGAATTTTATACATCTTATCAATAAATTCTATATAGAAGTTTTGTGGAAAACCTGATGTTTCACTTCCAAATATTAGATATGAACTTTTTTTATAAGGTGCATCCCAAAAAAGTTTTTTTCCTTTTGTTGAAAAGAACAAAAGATCATCATCACTTACTTTTTCTTTTTCTAAAAAATCTTTAAAATCTTTATAAATTTTTAATTTTACATACTTCCAGTAGTCAAGCCCTGCTCTTTTAAGAGAAGAATCAGTTATTTCAAAACCAAGTTTTCCAACAAGTATAAGTTCAATATCATTTGCAATACAAGTTCTTGCTATATTTCCTGTGTTTGGAGGTATTGTGGGATTTATAAGTACAACTTTCATATTCTAAAATCATTAAAATATTTTTCATACCATGTAAAGAAAACAAAAATACTCCAAAGTTTATATCCATGATCTTTTTTAAAACTTTGGTGTTCTTCCCATAGATTTATAATTTTTTCTTTTTCAAATAAACCGCTTTTAAATGCTTTTTCTGAAAGGCATCTTTCTTCAAATCTTTTTTTAAGTTTTTGTCTCATCCAAGTTCCAAGAGGTATGGAAAAACCCATCTTTCCCCTTCTTTTTATTTGATTAGGAAGCATTTCTTTAAAAGTGTCCTTAAAAATATATTTAGTCTCAAGAAACTTCATCTTATAATCTGAAGGAAGTGTTTGAGTAAATTCTACAAGTATATGATCTAATAATGGAGATCTTGTCTCAAGTGAGTTTGCCATTGATGCAATATCCATTTTCATCATAAGGCATTCCGGCAGATATGAATTAAAATCTGTATATGTCATTTTTTTTATTAAATCTCCATCTATATCAAAAAAATTTTTGAGATAATTATAAGGAAGTTCACTTGATGTAAGAGATTTAAATTTATTGCTTTTTATCTCTTCTTTTTCTGGTAGATCAAAAAATGAAACTGTTGAAATATAAGATCTTAAAAGTTCTTTATTTTCCATAGATTTTAGAAATTTTCTAAAAAGCCATACTTTATTGAAAGGAGCATTTTTTTCTGGAAGTATCTTTGATATTTCATCCATTGTTTTTATTATAAATTGAGGAGTATATCTTTTGATATTTTCAATTATTTTTAAAGCAACATATCTTCTATATCCTGCAAAATTCTCATCACCACCATCACCATTTAAAGTAACTTTTAAATATCTTGAAGCAATCTTAGAAACATAGTAACTTGGAATTGCACTTGGATCAGCAAATGGCTCACCATAATTAACAATAAGATTATCTATTATATCTGTTAATTCTTCTTCAACAATAAATTCATAATGATCTGTTGAATACATTTTTGCAACTTGTCTTGCATAAGCAAGTTCATTAAATTTTTCTTCTTTAAATCCTATTGAAAAAGTTTTTACTTTTTTATTGGAATACTTACTCATTATTGCAACTACTATAGATGAGTCAATTCCTCCAGATAAAAATGCCCCAACCGCAACATCAGATACAAGTCTCAGTTTAACTGCTTCTTCTACTATTTGTTTTAATTTTTCTTTTGCATCGTTGTATGATATATTTTCAGTTTTTTTAGGTATCTCCCAGTATTTTTCAATACTAATTTTCCCATTACTAAACTCAAGTATTGATGACATTTCAAGTTTTTTTATTTCGTTGTATATCGTATATGGAGCTGGAATATATTGAAGTGTTAAATACATATCAAGTGCTTTTAGGTTTATTGAAAGAGAAATGTTTTTAAATGAAAGTATCGGATTTATTTCAGATGAAAATAAAAAGAAATTTGAATCATAATAATAAAAAAGTGGTTTTTTGCCTAAACGATCTCTTACAAGTATTAGTTTTTTTTCTTTTCTATCCCATATTGCTATAGCAAACATTCCTCTTAAGTATTTCACAAAATTTTTCCCATATTCTTCATACAAATGAATTATTGTTTCTGTATCTGAATTGGTTTTAAATATATGCCCTTTATTTATTAGTTCTTTTTTTAAGTCATAAAAATTGTATATCTCACCATTAAAGACAATAACTTTATCTTGGTTTTCATTAAATATTGGTTGTTTTCCTGTTTTTAGATCTATTATTGAAAGGCGTCTCATTGCAAGGGCAACATTGTTTTCAAGAAAAAAACCTTCTTCATCAGGACCTCTATGTATTAAAAGATCATTCATTTTTTTTATTTCTTCAAAATCAACCTTTTTATTTTTTGATATTATTCCACATATGCCACACATTTTTTTATTCCTTCCTTAATTTATAAAAAATATTTCTTAAACTTTCTTTCTCCATATAGATAAAAACTAATGCGGATGATGTTATTAGAATATAAGTAAGTAAATGGATTATTGTAGGAAATAAAACAGAGATATTTTTATCAAACTGCCATAAAATCATTACCCTTGATATTGCATACTCATAATTTCCAAAATATCCTGGCATTGATGGAATGCTTGCTGAAAGAGATCCAGCAAAAACTGTAGTTGCTGATTTAAAATAATTAAGATTTATATCCATTGATTTTGCTATAAAGAAATTATTTAGAAAATCAAAATTCCATTGAACAACTCCACTTAATATTGTCAAAAATAAAATATATGTTTTTTTAAAACATAGCCCGCCGTTTTTAATTTTTATTATTAGATCATAGATTTTTGGATGCTTTACTGATATATTTGAAAAAGAGCTAGAGTTAAGTATTTTTTCAATGTAAATAAAAAAGACAAAAACAGTGATAGAAACAAGTAAAAGTATTAGAATTATAAAATTTTTATTGACTCCAAGATTTATATTTCCAATATATGAATAGATAAGAAAAAGTCCAACGAGTATAAATGTATCAAGTAATCTTTCTACAAATACTGTTGAAAGAGAAGTTGTTTTTGAAAGAGAATAGTTTTTGGATAATAAAAACATTTTTGCAACTTCTCCCATTCTAAAAGGAAGTATGTTATTTATGCCAAGTGAAATTACCTCAAACTTGAATAATTTTAAAAAATCAACTTTTTTTAATGGGAGTATTATAAAATACCATTTTAGTGTTCTAAAGATAATTTCTAAAAAAGTTGAGATAAAAAAAGTAAATAGAAAACCAATTTTCAATTTTTTTATTACTGGAAAAACAATTTCAAAATCAAAGTTTTTAAATGTAGAGTATATTAGTATAAAACTTATTCCAAAACCCAAAAAGGCTATTAAAATATCTTTTTTTCTCATCAAATCCTTTCAAATTTTTTTAAAAGTTCATCAGATTTTATTTCTATTAAAGTTGGTCTGCCATGTGGGCAGTGAAGTGAATCTTTTGTATTTAAAAGATTTTCAAGTATACCTATTGCCTTTTCTTCATTTATTACTTCATTAAATTTTATTGATCTTTTACATGCTATATTTGCTATAATTTCTCTTTTAAAATCAATCGAGAGACTTTGCGGTTTAATAATCATTTCTTCAAGTTCATAAATAATTTCTCTTATATCATTTTTTGAAAAATCAAATAAAGTTGGAATGGTATATACCCTTATCATTGATGGACCTGCTTGCTCTATTTCAAAACCGCTTTCAGAAAGCCAATCTTTTATTTCAAGAATTTTTTCAATTTGCGATTTTTTAAATTCAATTTCAACAGGTATCAAAAGATTTTGTTTTGTTATTTTTTGATTTTTTAATTCATTTAAATATTTTTCATATGTTATTCTTTCACTTGCTGCATGCTGATCAAGTATTATTATAGAACTTTCAGTTTGAAATATTAAAAGTGATGTAAATGCTTGCCCTATAAATCGTATTGGTGGTTTATACCATGACGGTCTTTGTGTTTTAATTTCAGTTTTTTCAAAAAAACTTTCCGGGATATAATCTTTTACCTCAGTTGGAGTAGGTTTTTCTATAAAGATTAGTTTTTCATTTTTAATTTCAATTGATGGCTTTGATGGAATAGCATAATTTTTTGATGATAGATTTTTCTCAAGAGCATTTTTTATGCTTTTATATATAGAAGAGTATATAAAATGTTCATCCTCAAACTTAACTTCTCTTTTTTGTGGATGGACATTTACATCTATTTTTTGTGGACTTAATTCTATCATTATTATATAAAATGGATATTTTGAATAAAACTCACTATAAACTTTGTGTATTGCTTGAGATATTAATTTTGATTCAACAATTCTTTTGTTTACGTATATATACTGGTGATTTTTAAAGTTTATATTCTCAGATGGTTTGCTTATAAACCCTTTAATTGAAAGGTCATTAAAATTTTCTTGAAAATATATTAGATTTTCAAATATATCTTTATCAAAGATTTCTTTTATTCTTGATTTTACACTTTCATTAGCAGATAAGTTGTATATTTCTTTTCCATCAATCTTTATTTTAAATGATTTATCGTTATGTATTATTGAAAATTCTTCAAAAAGTTTTAGAATTGATGCTTTTATTGATGTGTCTGATTTAAGGAACTTAAATCTTGCAGGGGTATTAAAGAAAAGGTCTCTTACTTCTACTGTTGTTCCTTTTATAGGTGGAGCAGGTTTTATTTTTAATGTTGAAAAATCTCCACCAGATGCTTCAAGCATATATCCATGTTCAGAAAACCCATCATATGTTATTATTCTTATATTTGAAACTGCAAATATTGAAAAAAGTGCTTCTCCTCTAAAACCATATGTTAAGAGATTTTTAATATCATCAATATTTGATATTTTACTTGTTGCATAGCGATAAATAGAAAATTTAAGATCATTTTCATTCATTCCACATCCATCATCTTTTACGCTTATAAGTGTTTTCCCTGCATTTTTTATCTCTATTGATATATTTTTAGAACCAGCATCAATTGAGTTTTCAATAATTTCTTTTAGCACTGATACTGGAGATTCTATAACTTCTCCTGCAGCTATTTTAGAGTACGTATCTGGTTCAAGAATTTTTATTGGCATATATAAAATTTTAGCAATTTTTGGTATAATATAGATTACAGATTTTTATGGAGGATTTTTATGAAAACCGTTTTTCTTAATGCAAGCTTAAGAGAAAAAAGCGGAACAAGAAGTGTTCTAAGAGATATAAGAAATAAAGGTTTTGTTGCTGGCGTTGTCTATGGTGGGAATAAATCATCTATAAATGTAAGTGTTAATTTAAAAGATCTTTTAAAGATAATTAAAGAATCAAGAAACTCTCTTATAACTCTTAAAATGGAAAATGGCAGCGAGGATCTTGTTATTATAAAAGAGATACAGAAAGATGTAGTGACTGATAAGATAATACATGTTGATTTTAGCAGAATTTCAACTGATAGAAAGATAGATATTAAAGTACCTATAAAGTTTATTGGTGAACCATATGGAGTAAAAACGCAGGGTGGCATTGCAGAGTATGATATGAGAGAACTTACAGTAAGATGTTTTCCATCTGATATCCCGGATGAAATTACTATTGATGTATCATCATTAAAGATAGGTGATTCAATAAGGGTGAAAGATCTTAAATTTGATAAGTTTGAGATAAGAGAAAATCCTGAAAACCTTATCGTAAGTATAATTTCAACCTCAGAAGAAGTAGAATCAGCTCCTCAGGCACAACCTTCACAGCCTGAAGTTATAGAAAAAGGAAAGAAAGCAGAAACTGAAGGAGCAAAGAAAGAAGAGAAGAAAGAAGAAAAGAAAAAGTAATAGAGTTTTTAATTTAAAGATTTTAAATCTTAATGAAGTTCTGTTTTGTTGGGCTTGGCAATCCAGGAAAGGAATATTCTAATACGAGACATAACGCAGGATTTATTGCAATTGATAAACTTTCTTTTTATCTTAAAATAAATAATTTTAATAATTTTGAAGGAAAACTTTTATATGCTGAAACTGTTTTTAAAGATAATAGTATTTATCTTGCAAAACCATACAATTATATGAATAACTCAGGGATACCATTAAAAAGTTTTTGCAAATATAAAAATATAGATATTAATGATCTTATTTTGATATACGATGATATTGATACAGAGATTGGGAAATTAAGAATAAGAAAAACCGGATCAAGTGGAGGACATAAAGGCGTTGAATCAATTATAAAGGCTTTTGGAAGTAATGATATTAAAAGGATAAGAATAGGAATAGGTCCAAAGCCAGATCAAAAAATACTTAGTGAGTATGTTCTTTCTCCTTTTACAAAGAGTGAAATTTCTTCTTTAAATACTGTAATAGAAAAAATTCCTGAGATTTTTGAAAGCATTATTGAATGTGGTTTTGACTATACAATGAGTAAGTATAATTCTAATGTTTGATCTTTTCAGCATATATTTTTAAGCGGATGTTTATTATTGGTGTATTTTTTATTTCTGAATATATATCACCCACTTTTATTTCTCCAATATTACCATGTGTATTTATATGTGCTTGGGCTTTTGCATTTATTGTAATTAAATCTGGATATAATACATTTTTATGATTTATTTCAAATTGAAGTGGTGGTTTTGGATTTATTATTTCTTTTACTGCAAATATTACACCTTTATCATTTTTTAATGTTATGTATAGTATAGAATTTGGTTTTATTTTTTCTTTAAACTCTTTTGGAATATCAAAACTTCCTTTTATAAAAACTAATCTTTGTAGAAAATATGTTTTGTTTTCAATAATGAGAAATATAAAAATAAAAGTTAGAATGGTTATAAAAATTTTTCTCATTAATATATTTTATAAAAACTTTTTTATTTAAAAAGAATATTTAGATGATGTCACAAATTTCTCTGCCTTATATTTTTCGATAAGTTTTATGCTTGCATCATATAGCATTGATATATCAAATGGTTTGCCAAGAAAAAGATTTGCCCTACTATTATGAAATATTTATTTAACAAGGATTTAATAAAGATTTTATAGTTAATTGTGTAAAATATTTTAAGCAGAGAGGTTTTATGGAAAATGAGATAGAAAGAATTATTGAAGATATATCAAATATAGATACAGCAAGAATGAGCCTTAGATGGGCTCTTGAAAAGATAAATTCTCTTGAGAAAGAAAGGATTGAACTCAAAAAAAATCTTGAAAATCTTGAGAATGAAAGAAAAAGTCTTTCAGAGAAACTTTCATTATTAGAAAATACACTTTCTTCAAGGATAAAAAGTATTGAAGAAAAAGAGGAGTTTTATAAAAAACTTGAAGCAACAATGGCGCTTCTAAGTGAAGGGAAAATAAGCATTGATGATCTTATAAAGAAAGAAGCAAGGATTGAGATTTTGAGAAAAGAACTTGAGGATGAATATCAAAGAAGATTTGAGGAACTTGATATAAAACAAAGATCACTTGTAGAAAATTGGAATAAGAGATTACTTGAAGTTGAAACCCTTTATTCAAATAAATTGCTTGAGGTTCAAAAAAAATATGATGAGCTTAAGAAAAAATATGAGGAAGAGTATTTAAAGAAAGAAATTGAGATTGAAAATCATTATCGTGCAAAAGAAGAGGAACTAAAGAATAGAATAAAACAACTTGAGAACGATTTGAAGGAAAAAGAGGAAATTCTTGAGAAAGAAAAAGAGGAACTTGAGAAGAGATATTTATTGAGAAAAGAGGAACTTGAGGAGATATACAGAAAGAAGTATGAACTTTTAAACCATAATCTTTCAAAAAAGATAAATGCAGTGGAAGAAGAAAGGCGCAAAGAGATTGAACAAATACACGAGGCTTTTAATGTTGAGAGAGAAAGACTTATCACAAGATCCCAAGAGATTGAAAAGAAATATATTGAAAGTCAGAATAGAATTGCAGATCTTGAAAAAGAAATAGAAAACCTAAAAGAGAAATTTAGAGAAGAACTATTAAATCAAATTGCTTTAAGAGAAAAGGAATATAGAAATAATATACTTAAATTTGAAGAAGAAAAAGAAAAAGTAAGACAATTAAATGAAGAACTTACAAAGAAACTTTCTTTGATGGAAGAAAAAATTAGAAATGAAAGAGAAGAGTTATTAAAAAAGAATTCATTTGAGATTGCACAAATTGAAGAGAGATATCAAAAAAAGATTAATGAGATTCGTCAAAATTATGAAGAAGTTCTTTTGCAAAAAGATTATTTTTATAACAATCTTGTATCGGAGAAAGAATCCACAATAAAAGATATAGAAACAAGGTATATTCAATTACAAAGCAGTTTTGATCAAAAAGTTGTTGAGGTTGTAACTCTTAAAGAAAAAGAACTTTTAAAAGAAATAGAAAAATTAAATGAAGCAAAGGAATATTACAAGAGAGAAATAGATATTTTAAATGCTAAATTATTAGAAACTGAAAAAAAATATCTTTCTGATATTGAAGGTTTAAAAAATATACTAAGAGAAGAAAAAGAAAAAGAGATTGCCAATCTTAAAATTAATTATGAAAAGGAAATTGAAAAACTTCAAATTGAACTTAAGAAAGTAAAAGAAGATTATGAGAGAAAAATATCAGAATATAAAATACAAATTGATGATTTAAATATAAAGATTATTCAAAAAGAAAAGGAATTTGAAGAAAAACTTATTTCTTTCATTGAGAAAAGAGAAAAGGAATTAAAAGATGAGATCGAGAGACTTGAAAGTTTAAGGACTAAAGAGGTTGAAGAAATAAAAGAACTTAAAAATAAAATATTAGATATTGAACTTGAGTATCAGAAAAAAATAGAAGATCTTGAGAAAAATTATCATGAGATAATTAGAAATAAAGAAGTAGAGGCAGAAAATAGAGTAAAAGAAGTTTCGTCTATATATGAAAATAAAATAAAAGAAATTGAGTTCTATTATGAATCTAAGAAAGAGGAGATGATTCTTGATTTTGAATCAGAAAAACAAGCTATTTATGAAACATTTTCAAAAGAGATATCGCAAAAGGAATTAACAATTAATGATTTGCTTGCTAAACTTTCACAAAAACAATCTGAGTTTCAAAAATCAATTGATTTAATTAGAGAAGAAAAAGAAAAGGAATTTAAGAACTACATTGAAAAGATTCATCAAAACGAAGAAGAATATAGAAAAAATATTGAGAATTTAAAAAACTTAATGGAAGAAGAAAGAAAAAGATATGAATTAGAAATTGGTAAGAAAGAAAAAGAAATTTCTGAAAAATATGAATCTAAAATATCTGAGTATCTATCAAAGATTGATTCTTTGGTTAATCTTTTAGATAAAAAAGAAAAAGAGTATAGAGAAAATATATCTCTAATAATTGAGGAAAAGGAGAAAGAGTTTGCAGAAAGAGTTTTACACTTTGAAAAACTTAGGGAAGATTATATAAAACAGATTGATAAATTAAAAAATGAAATCCTTGAAAAAAATGAGAAATTTGAGATAGAAAAAAAAGAGTTAATTGATTATTATAATTCAAAAATAAAAGAAATTCAAGATAAATATGAATCAGATATTGATAATTTGAAAAAAGAACATTATGAATATGTAGAAAAACTAAGATTAGATTATAATCTCATTATAGAAAAGATGAAAGATGATTTTAGAAAAAAATATGAGGAATATAATGAAAAATTTGAAATTAAACTTAAAGAAAAAGAAGAGGAAGTAAATACTCTTAAGGAAAAGATAAAAAATATAGAAAGTGAGTATGATGCTAAGATTGTGGAAATAATTTTAAAAAAGCAAGAGGAATTAAATATTGAAATTTCGAGACTTGAGGAAGAAAAGAAAAAAATAAAAGATATTCTTATGCAAAAAGAAGAAGAGTATGAAAAGAAGGTAAATGATTTAAGAAAAGATTATGAAACTAAAATCAGAATTATAAGTGAGGAATTTTCAAAAGAATATGAAAGAAAGTTAAGCGATCTTAAAAATTCTTATTCTCTTAAAGAAGAGGAGTTGAGCAGAAAATATTCAGAGATACTTCAAAAAGAGAAGGAGGTTTGGGAGAGAGAAAAAAAAGATTACGAAGAATTGATTTTTGAATTAAAGGATATTTATCAAAAATCACAGCAAACAATTATGTCCCTTGTTGCAGAAAATAGTAATCTTTCTGCAAAAATTTCTGAGCTTGATATCGAGTATAATAAGAAAATTGCAGAAATAAGAGCATTGCTTGAAAATGATTTTAAAGAAAAATTAAATGAAGTGATAAAGATTGAAACCCAAAATATTACAAAAGAAAAAGAGATTCTTGAGAAAAATCTTTCTAATCTTAAAGAGAATATAAGATTTAAAGATGATGTGATAATGAGGCTTAAAAATAGTATAAACCAGATAAATATCGAATGGGAAACAAAACTTAAAGAAGTTGAAAAGAAAATATCTTCTAAAAAAGAAGAAGAATATATTGAGAAACTTAATGCTGAAATTATAAAACTTGAAGAGAAATATGCTTTATTAAAAGCTAATCTTATAGACGAGTATCAAAAAAAATTTAATGAGTTAAAACAATCATATGAAGAAAAAATTTCAAATTTAATTTCAGAAAAAGAGCAGTTTAAAGTTGAGAACTCTAAACTTTATAGCATAATAAGAAATCTTGAAGATGAAAATATAAGGATTAAAAATGAATTAATTGAAAAAGAGAAAAATTTTAATGAAGAGAAAAATAAACTTGAAATAGAATTTACTCAAAAATTTTATAATGAGATTGATAAAAAGTTAAACGAGAATACAGTGTTTTTTGAAAATAAAATTAATGATATAAAGAAACAATATGAAGCCGAGGTTTTAAAAATTAAAACTGAATATGAAAATAAGATATCTGAAAAAGAGAAAGAAGTTGAAAATTTAAAAAATGAGATATCAGATAATAAGAAAACTTATCAAGAAGAAATTTTAAGAATAGTTTCTTTAAAGGAAAATGAACTTAGAGAAAAATATGCATTAGAGATTGAAAATCTAAAAGAAAAATATAATCAGATTATTTCAAAAGAAAAAAATGAGAAAAAAGAATTAATAGCATCATATGAAGAAAAGATAAAAGAACTTAATGAAAAAATATCAAATATAGAATTGGAAAATAATAATAAACTAAAAGATATTGATTTAAGATATAAAAACTTGCTTGAGTTAACCATAAATGATTATGAAAAAAGAATTAATGAAATAAATCAAAAACTAAATCTTAAAGATGAGGAATTAATAGGAATTGTTTCAAGATATGAGAAAGAGATTAAAAAATTAAAAGATGAGATTAAGAATGTAAAGGAATTAAAAGATAATGAAAATAAAGAAATTGTTGAAAGATATGAATCCAAGATAAAATCAATTGAAAATGAATACTTGTCTAAGATTGAAAACTTAAGATTAGAATATGATAATAGGATTAATTTAAAAGAAGAGGAAATGAAAAATATTGAAGGGAAATATGAAAAATTGAGAAAGAGTTATGAAAATGAGAAAGATAAATTAAAGTTAGATTATGAATCCAAGCTAAGGGAGGTGATAGAGAGCAAAGAGGAGGAGATAAAGGGATTAGTAGAGAAGTATGAAGCAAAGATAATGGAGCTTAAAGGTAGCATAGAGTTGATAAGTGGTAGATATGAGAAGGAGATAGAGGAGATAAAGGAGAAGAAAGCGGAAGAGATAAAGGCGATGAAGGAAGCGATTGAGAAGGGATATGAGGAAAGGATGAAAGAGGAGATAGCAAAGAGGGAGAAGAAGATAGAGGAGATGAGAGGTAGTATTGAGGTATTGAATAAAGAGGTAGAGGATATAATTAGGAAGAAGGATGAAGAGATTAGGGGTTTGAGAGAATCTTATGAGAAGATGGTGATGGGAATAGAGAATGATGTAAGGGAGAGGTATGAGGGAGAGGTGAGGAGGATTAAGGCAGAGAATGATGAGAGGATAAAGAGATATGAAGAGATGATTGGGAAGATGAGAGGGGAGATGGGGGAAATAGTGAATAGGTATGAGGGAGAGATAAAGGGATTGAAGGATGTTATTGATAATATAAAAGGTGAAAAAGAAAAGGAGGTAAAGGAAGTTTCTTTGAGATATGAAGAAAAGATAAAGGATATAGAGAGTGAGTTTAAGAAGAAATATGAAGAGCTTAAGATTTCTTATTTTAATGATATAGAGAAAAGAGAAAATGAAATAAATAATCTAAGAGATGAAATAGAAAAAATAAAAATTGATAAAGAAAATAAAATTAATAGTTTGACAGCAAAATATGAGGAGAAAATAAAAGAGATTGTTTCTAAATATGAGGAAAAAGCGAAAAGTCTAGAAAATAATTATTTGGTAGAGATAGAAAATTTAAAGGTTTGGTATGATAAGAAAATAAATGAAAAGGAAAATGAAATAAATAATATAAAAGCTGAAGTTGAAAATATTAAAAAAGATTATGAAAGTAAGCTTAGAGAGATTATAGAGGTTAAAGATAAAGAAAGAAAAACACTTATTGATGAGTATGAGAAAAAACTTACCTTGAAAGAAAGAGAGGTAAAAGATATTATTGAAAAGTATGAATCGAAAATTGATGAACTTAAAAATAGTGTTAAAATTGTTGAGGATAAATATGAAGTTGAAATTAATGAAATCAAAAAATCATATGAAGATAAGATTTTAAAAATAAGATTAGAGATTGAAGAAGAGGTAAAAAAGAATTATCTTTTAGTTATTTCTGAATATGAAAATAAAGTAAAAAATTTTGAAGAAAAACTTTCAATAAAAAATACAGAAATCTCTGAAATGGTAATAAAATATGAGGAAGAAATTAAGAATTTGAAAGAATATATTGAAAATGTTAAAGAGAATTACAAGATTGAAATAGAAAAAATTAATTCTAAAGCAAGTAAAGAAAAGATAGAAATTAAAGAAAAATATGAAACTATAATATCTGCTTTGGAAAAGGAAATGATTGAAAAAGAAAAGTCCTATAATGAAAAGATTAATTTGTTGAGGAATCAACTTGAAGATATTTATGAAAAACGTCTTAATGAAGAGGTTATAAAATTTGAAAATGAAAGCAAAAAAATTAGAGAAAAATATGAAAAAGAGATTAATAAATACTTAGTTAAAATAGAAACTTTGAAATCTAATTATGAAAAGAATATAAATGAAATTTCCTTATATTACAAAGATCAGCTCTTTTTAAAAGAAGGGGAGATACAAAAATTAAAAGATATTATTAAAGATATGACATCAAAGATGATTGAAAAAGAAGAGTTCTTAAAAGATAATTATAAAAAAGAGATTGAGATTTTAAAATTAGATTATGAGAGAAAAATTAAAGAGATAGAGAGTTTAATGTCCGTTGAGACTAAAAAGTTAAAAGAAGATTTTGAAAAACAAAAAAATATGCTAAAAGATGAGTATGAGAAAAAAATTGAGGAAGAGATAAAGAGAAGAGAGATAATTTTAAAGGAACTTGAAATAAAATCCAAAGAGATTGAAGGAAAAGATAAGTTAATTTTGAAACTTGAGGATGAGATAAAGAAATTAAACCAAAATATTGAAAAGATTTCTTCCGAAAGAATAGTTTTAGAAAATGAGTTAAGTGAGAAAATAAAAGAAAAGTATATAAAAGATATTGAAAATATGTATTTAAAAATAAATGATCTTCAAAAAGTTATTGAAAATCTTGAAAAGACAATTGCACTTAAGGATAAACTGATATTAGAAGAAAAAAATAAAGTTATTAAAATGGAAGAAGAATTAAACGAAAAGATAAAAATTTATGAAGAGGAGATAAAAATTAAGAAAGAGGAACTCAAAGAAAAAGAGAGAGAACTTAATGAAAGAAGAATTGAACTTGAAAGAGAATACTCTTTAAAAAATAAAGAAATTGAGAATCTAAAAGCAGAGTTGATAAAAACAATAAACATTTATAAGAAAGATATGGGGAGTGAGAGGTGAAAATTTATGGAGATAAAAGGAATAAAGTGTATTCCTGAGGAGCTTTATCTGAAACTTAAGAACTTTCAAGATAAACTCTGGAATGATAAGAATCCTGCGTCTGTTGAACTGATTGCTATTATGGAGGAATTTTCATCAACAATTCAAGATGCCCAAGATATAATATATGCTAAAGAAAAGGAATCAGAAGAGAAATTAAAAAATCTTTCAAAAAAATATGAAAATCAGATTGAAAAATTAAAAGAAGAAATATCAAATTACAAAAAAATTATTGAGGAAGTTAAACTTGAAAAGGAAAAGTTAAAAAAAGAGAATATAGATTTAAAAAAGGAAATTGAAAAACAAAATGAGATGCTTGAAACGGAATTTATGAAGATAGCAAATGAAAGAGCAAAACTTATGAATGAGTATTCAAGAAAAACGCAAGAGCTTTATGAAAATATGAGAAAAAAAGAGGAAGAATTATTTTTAAGGTGGGAAAGTAAAAATAAAGAAATTGAAATGTTAAGAATAAAACTTGAAGAAGATTATAAAAAGAAAATAACAGAACTTGAAATAAAGAAGAAAGTACTTGAAGAAGAATACAAGAAAAAGAAAAAAGAGCTTGTTTCTGCTTTTGAAAAGTTAAAAAAAGAACTTGATGAGAGGGAAAAATCTATTTCTGAAAAAGAAAAAAAGATTGATTTAATGATAAAAAAATTGGGAGCAAATAAGGAGAAAAATGAAGAAGAATAAACTTGAAGATATTTTAAATGAACTTAAAAAAGAAACTGATTTTATGGAGCCTATTGAAAAAGAAACTGATGATTTTAAAAAATTTACCCAACAATCAGAATCAGAAAAAGATGTTATTAAAAATTATAATAATACTTTTTATGATTTAGATTATAAAAATGTATCTAGTAAATTTAATGTAGTTTGGGCAGAAAATAAAGAAACACTTCTTTTTTTTATGCTTTCTTCAATTATAGTAATAATGATAGGGTTTCTTTCAGGATATGATTATATAATTATTGGAGGTTTTTTTGCTTTCATTCTTTTTTCAGTTTTGATATTCTTTACATTTTTTAAATATATAACTGTCGTTTCTGCTAAAGCTAAGATTCCACAAGATCTTATAAATAAGATAGAAACTCTTGAGAGAAAAGTTGAATTTCTTTTAAGAAAAGATATAAAAACTCCTCAAGGAAAGGTTGAAAAAATAGAGGAAGAAGTTAGAGAAATTAAACTTGTATTAAAATCTGTGGTTGATTCAATTAAAAAGTAATAAATATTTGCTAAAATTTAGATATGGATAAGAAAATATTTACCTTTTTTTTAACTATAATTTTCTTATGTAATGTCTCAGTTTTTTCATTTGATTTATCTTCTATTGGAAAAATTGATGAGGAGTATTATATCTCACCAGGGGATATGCTTGGAATAAGGGTTTCTCCTGCTGATGAGTTTTCAAAGGATGTAATTGTTTCTCCAGATGGAAGTATTGAACTTCCGCTTGTGGGTGCCATTAAGGTAGCAGGAATGAAAGTTAAAGAACTTGAAAAAATTCTTGCAGAAAAGTTTTCAAAATATATTTTTAATCCGAAAGTAAGTATAAGTGTTAAAAAATTTTCATCTTATAGAGTTGCAGTTATAGGGCAGATTCAGAAGAGCGGTTATATTGAGTATTTTGAAGGAATGACACTTCTTGATTTAATTGCTTCAGCAGGGGGACCTCTTGATTATGCTGATAGTAAAAACATAAAGGTTTATAGAAAAACAAAAACAAGGGATGGAAGTTTAAAAGAGGAGATATTTACAGTGTCTATGGATAGTTTCTTTGAAGGCAATTTAAGTAACAATGTGAAACTTTTACCTGGTGATATTGTATATATTCCAAGAAAAAAATTTACATCTACAACTAAATGGGTAGGTGATAATATAATTCCATGGACAATGCTTGCTTCTTTTGGTATAAGTATAGGAATTATACTTAGCAAATAATTTTTTATGAATATAGAGGGAATGAATCTTTATGATTATTGGAGAATACTTAATAAAAGAAAATGGCCATTTATAGGTGTTTTTGTTGTAACTATATTTGCTGTGATGTTTTATACGAGTATAACTCCAAAGATTTTTTCTTCATCAGCGGTGATAAAAATACAGCCACCTCGTGTCTATACTCAGATGCCAGGCTCTGATATAATGGATATAGATCCTTGGGGATCTGTAAATACAGAACTTAGAGTTATAACATCTCTTGAAATTGCTAAAAAGGTTGTTTTGAAGTTAAATCTTGTTAAATCGAACAATGAGAGTGATATAAATTCAAAGGCACTTGAAATTCAATCAAAGTATAAAGCAGAAAGGGTTCCTGATACGAATTTAATATCTATAACTGCTTATGCTGAAAATCCATATCTCGCATATGATATAGTAAATGCTGTTATTGATGCGTATAAAGAATATGATCTTGAGCAAAAAAGTGCTCAGGCAAAAAAAACTTTTAATGATATATTTCAAAGAAAAATTGAAGTTGAAGATAAACTAAAATTATTAGAGAAACAAAAAAGGGACTTTATCCAAAAAAATCCTGTTTCTGGTATGGCAACAATAATAAGCGATCAAATAACAGATCTTGAGATGAAAAGAAAAGAATTACTTGAAAAATATACTCCTAATCATCCTGATGTTATAGCGATAGATAAAAAAATAGAAACACTTCAATCAAGATTAAAACAAATGCCTTATCAAGAACTTGAACTTTTAAGAATAGATAGAGAAATAAAACTTCAAGAAGAACTCTATACAACAATTAACAAACAGTATGAAGAAGCAAAACTTGGACTTTCATCTATAGTTTCATTTGTTAATGTTATAAACTCTCCAATTTTAAACCTTCAACCAATTCTTCCAAATAAAAGATTAAATCTAACAATAGGTATTTTGATGGGTCTTTTTTTAGGAATTGTTCTTGTTTTTATTCTTGAAAATATAGATATCTCAATTACAACAATAGAAGAAATTGAAAGTTTTATAAATGCTCCTGTTCTTGGAATAATACCATATATTTCATCTAAAAAAGTTGTTGATAACTGGTTTGGTGATATTTTTAAAAAAGAAAGATTTTCAATAGAAGGATTTAGAAGTGCTCTTATTTTTAATAGAGGAACTTCAACTAATATAATTGAGTCCTATCATACTCTTAGAGCAAATATAATTTCAAATATTGGAGAAAAAGGACCTGTTAGTGTTATGATAACTTCAAGTGGTGCTGCTGAGGGAAAAACACTTACTGCATTGAATCTTGCTTTTGCAAGCGCAAATTCTGGACTTAGAACACTTTTTATAGAATTAGATTTAAGAAGACCTGTTATACATGAGATTTTTTCTATTCCTAAAACTCCTGGTTTAACTGATCTTATTGTAAAGAAAGCAGATATTGAAAATGTTATAAGAAGTATTACTGATTTTGTTGGTGGAAGTATATCCTATGATTATCTTTTAAAATTTCCTGGAATAGATAATTTAAAAATTATAACAAGTGGTTCAACACCATACAATGTTGTTGATATATTAGATAATGCAGATTGGGTTAATATAATTGATAATTTGAAGTCTTATTTTGATTTTATAATTTTTGATGGGACACCAGTTCTTCTTTTTGTTGATAGTGTAATAGTTGGGAAAAGGGTTGATGGTGTTGTTATAGTATATAAAGCTGGAAAAATTGCAAGAAATGCCTTAAAAAGAGCAAAAGAACAAATTACAGGTGTCGGCGCTAAAATGCTTGGAATAGTTTTAAATGGTGTTAAAACTTCAGAGCTTGGACCAAAATATAGTTATTATTACGATTATTCGGAATATTCTCATAGATAATGTCTTTGTTAATAATAATATTATTTGGAGTTGTTTCTGTATTTGCAGCAAAATATGCTCTTTTTCTTGGAGTTAAAAAAGTTTTGATTTTGATTCTTTCATTCTTTATAATTTTTTTTAGTTTTAATTATCCTATTAAATCGATTTTTGTACTTATATTTTCAATGCTTTTGTCTCCTGAATTAGAGGTTGGAGAGGTTTCTGGTAGAAGTGTTGTAGTTAGATATGATGATTTGCTTTTGATAGTGATGTTTTTGACATGGATTTTTAGAACAGCGGTTGTTAAAAGAGAACCATTTTTGATAAAAACTCCAATAAATCTTCCACTTTTTGTATATACCTCGATATATTTTCTTTCAACATTTTTAGGGGTTATAAGGGGGAATCTTTTATGGAGCAAAGCAGTTTTCTATGTTTTGAAATACTTTGAGTATTATTTTATGTATTTTATGGTTATAAATATTTTAAAGGAAGAAAAGGATTTTTATTCTTATTTAAAAGCAGGATGGATTGTTCTCTTAATTGTTATTGCCTACAGTTATTATTACTATTTTAATGCTTCTGGAGAAATGATTAGAACAACAGCGCCATTTGAGGCACCTCTTGGAAAGCCAGAAGAATCTGAACCTGCTTCGCTTGGAGGATATTATCTTCTTGTTATGGGAATAATAATTAGTTTAATTTCTGAATTAAATGGATTTAAAGTGGTGATTTTGATTTTAACTTTCATATTTATGTATCCATCATTTCTTTTGACTTTTTCAAGGGCAAGTTATATGGGATTTATTGCACTTATTTTTTCTTTTATTGTTCTTTCAAGAAAAAGGACACTTTTTTTTCTAATAACAGGTTTTTTTGTTGTTATGTTTAGTTTTTATATTGGTGGAATTGGTGGTAAAGTGAAACAAAGAATTGAGTATACATACAAAGGGGATGAAGCAAGAAATATAGTTTTGACACCTTTTGGTATAGTAAAACTTGAGGACTCTGCATATCAAAGGTATCAATCAATTGAAAGGGTTATTACAAAGATTCTTCCAGAATATCCACTTTTAGGAGCAGGGGTTACTGGTATAGGTCTTGGTGATAATCAATACGCACTTGTTCTTGGAGAGACGGGAATTATAGGTTTTATAGCATTTGTGTGGCTTATTTATTCTGTAATTAATGTTTGTCTTTTTGTTTATAGATACAGCGATAATCCTTATGAAAAAGGACTTGGGCTTGGAGTTGCTTGTGCTGTTTTTTCTTTTCTTGTTCAAGGTTTAGGTGTAAATACATTTATTGTAGTTAGAATTATGGAGCCATTTTGGTTCTGCGTTGCACTGGTTAGTTTGAGTTATATGAAGATTAAAAACAAAGAAAAAATTGCTTATGCAGGGAATTAACTCATTTAAGATTTCTGTTATAATTCCTACTTATAATAGAGGTTATGTTTTAAAGAAAGTAATTAGTTCCTACTTTTCTGATAAAGTAAACGAAATTATAATAGTAGATGATGGAAGTAACGATAATACTTATGAAGTTGTTTCAAAATCTATTTTATCCTTCAGAAATATCAAGTATGTAAGACATGAAAAAAGAAAAGGGCTACCAGCAGCAAGAAATACAGGGATTAAGAATGTCTCGAGTAAAAGTGATTATATATTTTTTGGTGAGGATGATGTTTTTTTAGTTGAAAATTGCTATGATATAATGTTAGAGGTATTAAATCAAAATCAAGTGGAACTTGTATCTGCAAATGTTAAATATCTTTCTGAAGGAAGTGATTACAAAAAGTATCTTAAAAATGATATAAGTTTAGTTTATCCAAAAAGTTTGAACGACATTTTCAAATTTAAATCGATACATATGGCATTAAAATGCGTATATAATGATTTTAATTTTGATGAAGGTTATATATTAAATTCATATAGAGAGGAAACTGATTTTTATATACGTGTCAACCAGAAATATTCTATGGTATTAATAGAAAATTATCTTGCATTCAATCTTCCAAGAAATGTTTGTAATAAAGGGGGAGAATGGAGTTTTAATCCATTTATTTATGAGGTTTCAACAATTTATAATAATATGAGATTTCTTATTAAAAATAAAAAATATATAAAAATGAATTTTTTAAAGATTTTAGTTGAGCAAATAAAATTTAGTTTTGAAAGATTAAGAATTTTGAAGGCAAAAATTTGGAAGTAGTGTATGAATATACTTTTTTTATGTAGAGAATATGATAGAAAAGTAGGGTATGGTGGAATAGGGACATATGTAGATATTGTATCAAGATATTTAGCTAAAATAGGTCATAAAGTTTTTATAATTTGCTCAATACCAAGGAAAACTGAAGAAATAGTTGAAAAAGATAATTTAGTTATTTATTATGCAAAACAACTTCATATAAAAGGTGTAGCAAGACTGTTTAAGATTTTAGGTTTAGAATCTGTTTATTCAAGGTTAATGTGTGCTTTAACTAATTATTTAGCTTATAAAAAACTCTCAAAGAAATATAAAATAGACATTGTAGAAACACCAGAGTGGTATAACGAAGGATTATTTTTTTGTGTATTTCATCCTTTACCAATAGTGTGTAGATTACAGACACCATTGTATATTATAAATAAGTATAAAAAAACAAAGTTTTTAGAGTATAAAATTAACAATTTTTTTGAAAAACTAACTGTTACTAAATCAGATACTATTATCTCACCAACTAAAAATTTAATAAATGTTATTAACCAAGAGTTCAAATTAAAAAAATATACAATAATTCCTTATATGATAGAAATTCCGGATCTTCAACGAAAAAAGACTGTTTGTAAAAAAATATTGTTTGTTGGTAGGTTAGAACAGCGTAAAAATCCTTTAGTTATTATAAAAGCTATTCCATATATTGTAGGAAAATTTCCCGATATTAAATTTGTATTTGTAGGAAAAGAAGACAGAAATTATAAAAAAGAAATAGAAAAAATAGTAGAAAAATATTCTTTACAAAAATATATTGAGTTTCATCCTTGGTTAGAAAAAGAAAAACTTAAAGAATTATATAAAGAAGCATCTTTGATAGTTGTTCCATCTTTATCAGAAAGTTTTGGATATACATTAATAGAAGCGTTAAGTTGTGGTGTGCCTGTTGTATGTTCTAAAATAGATGTATTTAAAGAACTGGTATCTGATAAAAGTGTTTTATTTGCTGATCCCTATAATGAAAAAGAATGGGCTGAGTGTATAATTAAGCTGCTAACTGAAAATGAGTATGCTAAATCTTTGGCAGAAAATGCAAGGGCTGAAATTAAAGAAAAATATTCTGTAGAAGTTGTAGTAGAAAAACAGTTGAAGGTTTATGAAAGAACAATACAAATGTTTGAAGATAAAAGAATAATAAAAGAGGTAAGTGGATTCTATTTTGCATTACCTTCGGTTTATAAAAAGTATAAAATTCCGTTTAAATGGCGAAAATATTTGTTAGAGATGTCTAAAGATTATGTTGTATGGCCACATTTATATTTGGTTATAGCAAGGCAAATTTTAGATTGTATAAATTTTGATTTAAATAACAAAAAAGTTTTAGATTTAGGTTCTACACCAATTATCTCTATCCTTTTAGCTTTGTTGGGAGCAGAAGTTTGGATGGTAGATATCAGTGATGAAGAAATAGAGAAAGCAAAAGGTTTAATAAAATATTTTGGAGTAACAGATAAAGTGAAAGTAATAAAAGAAGATTTATTCAAAATTAACTATGAAAATGAATTTGATATTGTATTTAATTGTGGTGTAATTGAACATTTTAGAAATTCAGTAGAGATAATAAAGATAATGAAAAGAGCAGTAAAACCAAATGGATTAGTTATATGTCTTGTCCCTTACATTTTAACATTACATTCTTTATTTATTCGTTGTTATGTGAGATGGAAGCGAGGTTATAGTTGGGACTGGATGGGCGAAGAAAGATCTTATAGTCTTAATCAATTGAAAAAAGAATTTGTTCTTACAGGTTTGGATATTAAATATTATTCGGTTGGCAACCTTGCAAGAAATTTATGTGATGATTATATAATGAATTTTTTTGTGAACAGATTCCCTTTCCCTAAAACTGCTAAGAAGATAGTATATAAACTTTTAAATATATGTGATTTCTTAGAGAAATACACGTTCTTAAAAAGGTTCGGGTTTATATGTATAGTTTGTGGGATAAAAAATGGATAAAAATTTATTAAAAAATATTTCATATAACACTATTTCAAATTTTTTATCACTTATTTTAGGTTTTATATTAAATATTGTTATTGCAAGAAGTCTACAACCAAAACAGATGGGAGAGTATTCTTATTTCGTGTGGTTAATAAGTTTTTTTTCAATACTTATTTTATTAGGTGTACCAAATACATTAACAAAGTATATTTCTCAGTTTTATAATGAAAAATATAAAATTAAATTGTTGCTTTGCTTTTTGTTTAAAATAGTCTTTTTAACATTTATGTTTGTATCATTTGTAATTCTGATTTATTTTTTTATTTTTCAAAGAAACTTTAATTTTTTAATTTTTGTCATTTTAGGGTATCTCATTGCTTCATTGAATGGAATTTTGAAAAGTTATATTTCTGGAATTGAAGATTTTAAAACAATAACTATAAATACATTTGTCACATCATTTTTGCAACTGATACTAGTTATTACATTTTTAGAGAAGGAACCGTCTTCTAATAAGATGCTAAAAATATATTTGTTTAGTTTATTTGCTTCAACAATTCTTTTTTTTATTTCTTTGAAGAAAGAATTAAAAGAGATTTTTGTTACTACGGAACAAGTATTTTTAGAAAATGATGAAAAAAGGAGAATAAAAGAATACTTAATGTTTATTTCATTTCTGATAATAATAAATATGATTGTATGGGAACGTTCAGAGATTTTTTTCCTTAAAATTTTTTCTACTTCAGAAGGGTTAGCTTTTTATTCAATTGCTTTTACTTTAGGGTATTTACCAAATAAAATCTTAACATTTGGTAATGTTTTATTACCAAGAATGTCTAAATTTTATGCTGAAAAAGATTTTTCAAAAATTTCTATGTATTATAAACAATTGACTGAATTTATATCACTATTGATAATTCCGATTTATATTTTTGTGTTTATGTTTGCTTCAGATATAGTGAAAATTTTATATGGTGAAAGTTATCTACAAGTAAGTAGTATTTTAAGAATAATTATTTTTGCAGGGATTATTTCTGGGATAGCGACTATTGGGTCAGCTTTTATTCAGGCAGTAGAAAAAGTAGGTGTATCTTTTAAAATAGGGATATTTATTACAGTTATTAATATTTTTTTAGATTTTTTGTTAATACCTAAGTATCAAACTATAGGGGCTGCTTATGCAAACAGTATTTCTCAAATCTTAGGATGTTTTTTAGGTACTGGATATATTTTATATAGTTTTAAATTTAAGTTTCCATTTCTTAAAATTATAAAATTTTCAGTAATTTCTTACATTATATGTAAAATTGCAAAATTGTATTTTAGCAGTTTTTCTTTGATAAGTATGTTTATTTTATTTTTCGGTTACATTTTGTTATTTTCTATTTTTAATTACAAAGAAATTATTAAAAACATAAACTTTGTATATAAATCATAGATTTATGAACAAAAAAATCCTTGTGCTAACTTCAATCCTTCCATATCCTCCGGATGATGGGAGCAGACTTAGACCTTATCAAATTATAAAAGCGTTATATAAATTAGTTGATATAGAACTTGTAAGTTTTTACTTACCTAACGAGGATATAAACTCTACAAAAGAATTTTATAAAAGTTATTGTAAAAACTTATATTTTTTAGAACAGAAGAAAAATAAGAATTTGTTTGCTAAGTTTTGTGTGTATCATTCTAATAGAGAAAATAAAAAACTGATAAATAAAATTATCCAAGAAAATAATTATAATTTAATTATAGTTGAGAAAATAATAACGCTTTCTTATCTTGAAAAAAAAGTTTTTAAAAATTACAAAGTTGTAATTGACAGCTGGGGGATTGATAGTGAAATATCAAGACAGTTGTATGAGAATGAAAAAAATTTGTTTAAAAAATTTATTTTGTTCATTAAATATATCAGACATTTTTTTTGTGAACTTTGTTATTTATCAAAATGTAAATATTTTGTTGCAATTACAAACAAACAATTTAATTTTTACAAAAAGTTTTTTAAAAGAAAAAAATTGTTTCTTATACCTAATTTTGTTGATACAGATTATTTTAAACCAAATTATGAGAATTTTGAAGAAAAAAGTATAGTTTTTACTGGTATAATGAATTTTCTTCCAAACATAGATGCTATTATGTTCTTTGTTAATGAAGTTATGCCAAAACTAAAAGAAAAGGCAAATGTTAAATTTTATATTGTAGGTAAAAATCCAACAAAAGAAGTATTAATGCTCCATAATAATTTTGATATTATTGTAACTGGAGAAGTAAAAGATATAAAAGAATACATTTCAAAAGCAGAAGTGGTAGTTGTTCCATTGCGGATTGGATCAGGTTTGAGAAATAAAGTTCTTCATGCTATGGCGTGTGGTAAAACAGTTGTCGCAACGAGAGAAGCAGTTGAAGGAATAAATGTTAAAGATAAAGAAAATATTTTAATTGCTAACACTCCACAAGAGTTTGTTGAAAAAATACTTTTAGTTTTGAATAACAAAGAGTTGAATTTAAAAATTGCTAAAAATGCAAGAAAGTTTATTGAAGAAAATTTTTCTGAAAAAGTTATAGAAAAGAAATGGATTAATATGTATGAAGAGATATTCAGTAATAATAATAACAGCTGATAGAAATGAAGTTTTAAAAAATTGTTTAAATAAACTTTTTGAATATAAGACTGATGAAAAAGCAGAGATTATAGTTGTTGATGCTTCTAAAGAAGAATTAAATTATGAAAAAAAAGATAAAATTAAGTATATCAAAGTAGGACCTGAAAACAAAGGATTTTCAAACCAAAGAAATATTGGGATTAAAAATGCTTCTTGTGAGTTTGTAATATTTATAGATGACGATGTTGAGATTACAGAAAATTGGTTTGAGAAATTAACAACTATATTTGAAGACTATAAAGATAAAGTTTTTGGTGCAATGGGTGCAACTTTTCCTAAAAAAAATAATCTTATAAGTTTTGTTTGTGGAGTTTTAGGGCATCCTGGCGGCGGGTTTAGGTTACATAATCTTTCAAGAGGAAAAGTGATACTTTTAAATCAAGTTGCAACCTGTAATACTATATTTAACAAAAGAATAATAGAAGAAGTTGGATATTTTGATGTTGAAAACAAATTTGGTTCTGAAGATAGTGAGTTATGTTTACGAATTTTTAGAAAATATGGAAAAGATAAGTTTATCTTTGTCCCTGATTCTGTTGTATGGCATTATTCACCAGATACAATTTTTAAGTTTGTAAAATGGTATATAAGACGAGGAATTGCTGATATTGATATTTACTTAAGACATATTCTCCATTTAAATTATGTTTTAAAAACATTGGTGACAATAAAAATAATGTTTGTTTTGTTTATTTCTTTATTTTTAGGCATTAAATTCTTGTTTTTTATATGGTTTCTATACTATCTTTGGCAGTTGTATAGACATAAGTTTATGATGAGATACTTCAAATTTTATAAATTTCCAATTTTTAAAAAAGTGTTAATAATTTTTTGTTTCTCAATATTAAAACTAACGGCTGACCTTAGTTTTGATATTGGTAGGATAAAAAGAATTATTGAGAAAAAACTATGAAAATTTCAGCTGTACTTATTGTAAGAAACGAAGAAAAAAATATAGTAAGATGTCTTGAGAGTATAAAATGGGTAGATGAAATAATTTTAGTTGACCAATCTTCTACTGACAAAACAGTTGAACTTGCAAAAAAATACACAGATAAAATTTTTATTACTAGAAATAAACTGATATGTAATCCTGATAGAGAGTTTGGAATAGCAAAGGCAAATAATGATTGGATTTTATTAATAGAAGCAGATGAAGTTGTTGATGAAAATTTAAAACAAGAAATTGTAGATGTTATTGCTGAGAATAAACACGATGTGTTTTTTATTCCTGTTAAAACATTTTTTGTTGGCAAATGGATAAAAACCTGTGGTTGGTGGCCATCGTATATACCAAGGTTGTTTAAAAAAGGAACAATTAAGTTTCAATCATCAATACATACTAATGGCGAAATATTAAGTAAAAAAATTTGTTATCTTAAAAATCCAATTTTGCATTATTCTTATAACTCTATTGACGATTGGATTGATAAATTTAAAAGATACACTACAGCTACAGCGTATGAGTATTTAAATAAAGGAATGAAAATAAATTTTGGGAACACAATTAAAGAACTATTACTAAGACCGTTTTACTTTTTTATTTTAAAATTCTTTGTTTTGAAAGGATACAAAGATGGTTGGCGTGGGTTGTTTATAAGTTTATCCTCTGCTTTGACAATAATATTTAGTTATTTTAAACTAATTGAGTTGTATAATGAAAAAAATAAAAATTCTATATCTTGACATACCACTTGATCCGCCAGGTGGAGGACAGGTTAGTTTGTTTTATATTTTGAAAAATATAAATAAAGAAAAATTTGTAATAAAAGTTTTTGTACCATACGAATGTGAGTTTGTTAGATGGTTAAAAAACGAAAATATAGATATTGAAATTGTCCAACCTAAAAATTTGTTGTCAAAAATAAAAAAATTTAGTCCTGATATAATTCATTGTAACTCGCCCACAACAAGATATACTGCATATGCTGTGTTTTTTAGCCAAATTTTAAAAATATCATTTATTTGGCATAACAGGACTTTAGATACTGCTGGTTGGAAAGAAAAACTTATTGCAAAACTTGCTACAAAAATCGTTGTTATATCAGATGCTGTAAAAGAAAAGTTTAAAGGTTTTGAAGATAAAATTGTTAAGATTTACAATGCTGTTGATACAGAAGTGTTTAAACCAATAGATGTCTCTTATCTTAAAAAAGAACTAAAAATTTCTAAAGATAAAAAAATTGTTGGAAGTATATCAAGATTAGACTGGTGGAAGGGCTACGATTTGTTTTTAGAAGTTGCTAAAAAAATTACAAAGATAAATAATAATGTTTTATTTTTAATTGCTGGTGATGGACCCGAGAAAGAAAAAATAATAAATTTTATTGAAAAGCATAATTTGTCTTCAAAAATTATTTTTTTAGGTTTTCAAAAAAATATTGTTGAAATAATAAATTTGTGTGATATTGTTGTAAACTTATCAACTCAACCTGAACCTTTTGGAAGAACAATAATAGAAGCGATGTCGTGTGGTAAAGTTGTTATTGCTACAAACTTAGGTGGGCCAAAAGAAATTATTGAAAATGGTATAGATGGTTTCCTTGTTGAACCAAAAGTTGATGAAATTTGTGAACTTGTTTCACAAGTGTTGTCAGATAAAACATTGTATGAAAAAATTTCTTTATCTGCTATAAAAAAAGTTAAAGAAGAATTTTCGTTACAGAAACAAATTCAACAAATAGAAGAACTTTATTACCAGTTTTTGTAAATGAAAAAATATGTAAACAATTTTATTATATGTATTGTTTTTATTCTCATTATTTTAGTGAGGATAGTGTTTATATTTACACTTGAACTTCCTGTAGATAGTGATGAAGCAGTTTTTGGATTGATGACAAAATATATTTTTGATGGTAAGGACTATCCAATATTTGTATGGAAAGCACATTATGTAGGGACAGTTTCATGTTATATTTCAGCATTGTTATGGAAAATTTTTGGTGTATCAAATTATATATTAAGGTATACTATGATAACATGGGAAATTGTTGGGATTATATTTTTTCTTTGTTGTTTAACAAAGATATATTTTTGTTGATTCTATTAAGTTTTGTTTTTGTACCAATGAGAGTGATGTATTATACTAACTCTGCACTGTATTATGGCGAGTTGTTTACTTTAGGGATGATTTCTTTTTTTCTGTTGAAAACTTTTATAGAAAAAGAAAATAAAAATAAATTTTTATATTTTGTTTTTGGTCTTGTTAACGGATTTGGAGTATATCATCAACCGTTGTATATTCCATATTTTTTAACTTCTATGATATTATTTTTTAAACACAAGTTGTGGAGAAATAAGTATTCCAGGATATTAATTGAACTTGGATTTTTTTTAGGTTTGTTACCATTGGTTGTTTATAATATTCAAAATCCATTAGCTACTTTCAGAAGATTAGGAGGAAGGTTGATACTATCATCATCTGTAGAAAGTAAAATTTCTTTTTTAAATTTTGTTGGTTATGTTTTCAATGCTATAGAGTATTTATACGGAAGTTCATTTGTAATTTATTTTTTATTATTTATATTTGTATTTTTTATATGTAAGAAAAATAAATTTGTGAAAACATTGTTTTTTTACTTTTTATAATTTCGTTTATGTATTTTCTTGCAACATTTAATTGTGTGGTTGTACGGGGGAGATATTTATTGCCAACATTTTATGCAACAGTAGGATTTTTAGCTTTATTTTATACTGAATTATATAAAAAAAACAAATTAATAGTTTATTTTATTGTTTTAACAATAATAGTTGTTAACTCTTTAAATTTTAGTTCAGTATTTAAATTACCAACATCAAACTTTTTAGATTTAGTTTGTTTTCTTCAAAAAGAAAAAATACAATATGCATATTCTGACTATTGGACTGTATATCCTGTAGTGTTTTTGTCAAAAGAAAAAATTGTTGTTTCACCAATCATAGCAGATGTAAAAGGTTTTCATGATAGGACACCACAGTATAAAGAAATGGTTAGCAAATGTTATAAAAAATGTGTTATATTTAGTTCTGCAATGGAAAAAGATAGAATAAAATTAGTTGAAAAACTTAAAAATTTAAAAATAAATTTTGAACAAAAAAAATTAAAAGATAAGTTTAATATAATCGTTTTTAATTATAAAGATGATGATACAATTTTGCTAAGATGAAAGTATTAGTTGATTGTAGAGAGATTCAAAAAAATACTACTGGTATTGCAAGGTTTTTGTTGAGTTTATTTAAAGGGATAAAAAGTTTTAATGTAGAATATAAATTTTTACTTTTAGGTAATCAGTATACTGATTTTGGAAGAAAAGAACTTGATGGATATGAAAAAATTGTTGTTGAAGAAAAAAATACATTTTATTTTGACCAAGTTGTAATTTTACAGGTTATAAAAGAACAAAAAATAGATTTGTTTTTCTCACCATATTATAAATTTTCTGTTTTTACTAAAGTACCAGTTATAACTTCTATTTTTGATGTTATGTATCTTGTGCTTGATGAATACAAAAATGATATAAAAAATATTTATAGAAAGAACTTTATTAAACTTACTTATAAAAAAGTTAATAAAGTCATAACTTCATCAAAATTTGCTAAAAATGAAATAATGAAAGTTTTAAATTTACCAGATGAGAAAATTGATGTTGTTTATTTGTCAGTAGATGAGAAATTTAAGCCACAACCTGTAGAAAAAATAAAAGAAATTAAAGAAAAGTATGGAATAAATAAAGACTATATTCTTTATATAGGAAATGCTAAACCACATAAAAATTTGAGTCGTCTTTTATCAGCATGGCGGTTAATTGACGAAAAAATAAAAAAAGATTATATTCTTGTATTAGCAGGTGTAGGACAAAAGTTTTGTTACAAAGATGAGAATACTTTAATAATACCGTTTGTTTCAGAAGAAGAGTTGCCAGTATTATATACTGGAGCAACTGTTTTTGTTTTCCCTTCAATTTATGAAGGTTTTGGTTTACCACCATTGGAAGCAATGGCTTGTGGATGCCCTGTAATTAGTTCTAATACTTCAAGCATGCCAGAGGTTCTTGGAGATGCATGTTTGTATTTTAACCCTTACGATGTGAATGAAATTTCTAAAACAATATTAGAAATCCTGCATTCAAAAACTTTAAGAGAAAAGTTGCAAAAAGAAGGTTTTGAAAAAGTAAAATCTTATAGTTTAGAAAAAATGGTTAATTCTTTAATAAAAATTTTTGAGTCAATATGAAACACATATTAGTATTTTGCGAGTTTATAACAAGAGATGAAATCGGTGGTTCAGGAAGAGTAATTGAACAATATGTTGATGGATTAAAAAACAAAGGATTTAAAATAACAATTTTTACTTTGTTGAGAAAAAAAGGGCTTCAAAGATATGAAAAAATAAATGAAAATGTTTATGTTATCAGATACGGATATTTTTATTCTTTGAACATATTTTTTGCTT
>Ga0080004_1096650_pt1 | contig 62354 bp, 57 predicted proteins | sample WasSprMetagenome_FD_69207 | JGI IMG/M metagenome (GOLD analysis project Ga0080004, IMG submission 69207) | Sulfidic aquatic microbial communities from Washburn Spring, Yellowstone National Park, USA - WS (SPADES assembly) (version 2) | ecosystem: Environmental > Aquatic > Thermal springs > Hot...
CTTCTCTGCTATATTTAGAACAACAGCTGCTGTTCCTTGGTCTCCAGGTGTTCCACTACTTCTCCATGTTACTGAGTAGTTTTACCGATAACTGTTATCTCTTCGTATTCAGGCGCTCCTATATATGCTTGGAACTCTACCCTAATAACCTCTTTATCCCCTACATATCCAATACTGTAGCCTTTAATCCCTTTGCAGAAACCTTTCCCGATTTTTACACTGCCTATCTCTATCTCTTCTTCGGCATCTAGAGGCTCTTGCTCTTCTACAACTTTGGTTAACTGTAGATCTCCTGCATGGGCTATAAGGTAGATAGATTCTACATAACCGACATGACCTGTTAACTCTCCTCTTTTAAGCATATCTCTAACAACGTCTGTTTCCCTACCTATTCCAATCTTCTTCTTAAATGGTTCCCTCCTCTTGGATGCGTCAACACTTCTAACAGCTTTTACATATTTAACAGATGTAACAGAGGAAGCTATTACAGATGGGAGAGTATCTAAGAGAAACCCTGGATTAATACCTGTACCTATCACAGCAACTCCATTATCTTGTGCAATCTCATTTAGTTTAATAGCTAGGATTGGATACCTATAGTATGGATATGCAAGAGTTTCACATGTTGATACAGTGTCTACCCCCATACTGAGGACAGAGGCTATCTGGTTATAAACTTTATCTAGGTAGAATCCTGTAGCATGTATTACTACATCTGCATTAGCTAAAATATCTATATCATCTGTAACCTCTAGACCTACTGATCCTATCCCAAGCATATCCCCTACATCTTTCCCTAGGAGATCTCTATCTATATCAACAACACCTACAATCTCATGACCACGCTCAATTGCTTCTCTAGCTATTAACCTCCCTATGGATCCAAAACCATATACTCCTATATACATATTCCCACAGCAAAAAGAGATTAAATAAGAAGTATTAAAAACAAATTTTAGCTATGCAATTACTGGTAATTTACTAGTTTAAAAGTTGTATATGATCTTCTTAACGAAGTCTATAACCTTTGCTTGATCTCCTAGAGCTCTAAGCTTTTCAAGTTCATCTCTATATCTATAAATAGCTAGTGCTTTCTTCATGCAGTTTGTGAACAGTTCTTTCGATAGCCTTAAACCGTCAACAGGATCCATTCTGTATGTGAATTGGTCTAGGACATACCATCCACTGAACCCGGTATCTATTGTTGCGTAGAGGAAGTCTATTGATTGCCATAGATCTCCTGTTCCTACAACTCTGTCTTCGTCATTGCTATGTGTTTTAGCTGTGTTTATATGTATCGATAGCAGTGGGACATCTAGGAATTTCGCTAAGTATACAGTGAAAGCTGGTTCAACTGCATACATAAGCTCGTGTCCATAATCTATAGTTATACCTACAACCTTTTTACCGAGCTCATCGTTAATCTTCTTAGCTATAGCGATAGCAACATGTGTTGTCGGTAGAACCATATTACCTTCTTTAGGTTCTTTAAGTTTAGCCTCAATAGCTAACACGAATCCTCTACTAGCTACTTCCTCAGCTAGTTTCTTCAAACCTTCAGTAAACACGGATAGTAGTTTGCCATAGTTAACTTCAAAGCTATAATCCCAGCCATCTTGCCCAGGCCAGAAAGATACTGAATCAACACTCAACCTCTTAGCTATATCAAGACTTTTAACAAGTATATCCATTGCAAGTTTGCGGAGATCTGGATTAGGATTCGCTATAGACCCTAGCTTTAACTGTGGAACACCTGATAAATCAAATGCAAGACCGGCTATAACCATTCCATTCCTAGACGCATACTCCTTAACTTTGTCAACTAAATCCCATTTAATCTCAAACTTCTCATCAAAAAACTCAACATTTATTGGCACAAATGCTTTTATCCCAGCTTTCTTTATCCTCTCAACTCTGGAAAGGACATCTGATGGAAGACTGGGGAAGTATCCTCTAGCCATAAACCTATCGCTAAAACCTCCAGCTGCCCATGTACCGCTACCGAATTTTATTTTGAAAGTTTCAAGGAATTTGTCTACTGATTCCCCTTCTAGAAACCCTTTGAATTCATCTAATTTGCTAAAATCTAGGGTATCCACCCTTCAACACCTATTTTATATCTAGTGTTTTAAGAGGTATAAGAGGTTAACGCTTAGTGTTTTATCTTTAAATTTTATGGAGCCATTTCATTAATACTTATTATATCGTATTACAGAGCTTAGCTGTATCGATAGAAGAACTAGGTGAGTATAGTGAATATAGTTGTTCTTGTTAAACCTACGCCTGATATAACGAAAGTGAAGTTCGATATAGAGAAAGGTACTATAGATAGGTCTTCTGCAGAACTAGAGATAAACCCTTTCGATCTATATGCTATTGAGGTTGCTGTTAAAATTAAAAACTTGCTAGGAGGAACCGTTACCGCTATTTCCATGGCTCCACCTCACGGTGAAAAAACTCTTAGAGATGCTATTTCTAGAGGTGTTGATAAAGCTATCTTATTAACTGATAGAAAATTCGCTGGAGCAGATACCTTAGCAACATCGTATACCCTAGCCATGGCTATTAAAAAGCTAGAATCCTTCATAGGTAAAGTAGATCTTATCTTGTGCGGTGAGAAATCGGTTGATGGTGATACAGCTCATGTAGGTCCCGAGGTTGCTGAACACCTAGGTCTTCCACATGCATCTTTTGTTATACATATTGTTGACATATCTAGTGATAGAGTAGTTGTTGAAACTGATTACGGTGATTCCTACTACCAGCTAGAGCTCAAGCTGCCCACCGTCATTGCTGTTTCTAGACCTTTAATGTTTAGAGGAGCTCTTGTTGAGCCTAGGGTTCCAAGATTAAGCGATATCTTGAAAGCTAGGCGTGCGAAAATCGATATATGGAACGCTGACTATCTATCAGATGTAGCTGATATGAATAGGTTTGGTTTAGCTGGTTCACCTACGAGAGTTGTTAAAGCTTTCTACGCATTAACATCAACGAAAACACCTATTGTTATTAAAGGGGATGAAGGTGTGGATATTTTGATCAAGATTCTTAAAGAGAAAGGTGTTTTGAGATGAGTTGGAGAGGTATCCTGATCTATGCAGAGAACTATAGCGGTAAAGTCAATTCATCAGCATTCGAATTGCTAGGTAAAGCGAACGAGCTTAAGGTTAGGATAGGTGGAGAAGTTTCAGCTATTACACTAGCTAGAGTAGATGTTGATGCTGTTGTACAGCAGCTTATCTCCTACGGAGCTGATAGAGTTGTTGTATACAAAGTTTCTAGCGATGAAGAGTTAGCGAACCAGCTTATCCATAGAGATGCTATCGTAGATGCAGTCAACATGTTTAAACCTAAGCTTGTACTGATAAGCGCAACACCTTGGGGAAGAAGTTTAGGTCCTAGAGTAGCTGCTAAACTTGGAACAGGTATTACAGCTGATTGCCTAGATATATACGTAGATGAGCAAGGGGATATAGTACAGGTAAGACCTGCTTTCACAGGTAACATAATAGCTCATATAAAGACCTTGACCAACCCCGTTATAACAACTATACGCCCAAAGGTTTTCCCAATACCTCGACCAGATCCTTCGAAGAGAGGAGAAGTCGTGGTTAAGAATATCGAAGAGCTGAATCTATCAAACGATGCTAGGAACATTAAGGTGCTAGGGGTTGCCAAGGTTAAAGAGGTTAAGCTACCAGATGTACAGATCATAGTCTCTGTAGGGAGAGGTCTTAGGAGTAGAGAAGATATAGAGATATTCAAGGAGTTCGCGAAGATGTTGGGAGGAGAATTAGGGTGCTCTAAACCTTTAGTAGATATGGGTTGGTGCGAAAAAGATAGACAAGTAGGTTTCAGCGGAAACATAGTTAGACCTAGGATATACATAGCCTGCGGTATATCTGGAGCACCACAACATATAGCTGGTATGAAGGATTCTGAATACGTTATAGCTATAAATATCGATGAAACAGCCCCTATATCTAAATACAGCGACTTACTAATAGTAGGCAATATGTATGAAATCGTAGAGAAAGCTATCAAGAAGATCTCGGAGGTAAAGAAAGATATGTTAACAACATAGAGAAAACCTTTAGATGCACTATACCTAGATCTAGAACTTGTAGAAGCAGAGAACTCAGTATTTCAGCTAAATATATTGAAGAGTTACAGGTTTCGAATTATGTCTTTGGATAAGGAATATCATGAGGAGAAGATCCCTGTACTTCAGAAAGACATAGATTATCCTGTATATGAAGAACCTTACCCTGTTTTCTCTAGCAAAGTTGAAGAACGTAATTCTAAGTTCGAAGAACTACGTGAAGAATTTACACATAGTGATGAAGAAGAGAAGTATTTTAGGGGTGTTGTAGGTCCTTTAAGAGCTACTCTATGTGAGCTTCAGGATACTTCTCCTATTGGTAGTTATTGGCTTACAAAGCTTGTAATAGTTTTGAATATCCTTGTAGCTTTATTCACAGGTGGGGTACTTTTCATTACTGACGAATTTGCATACAAAACCTATCCATCAGCTGTATGTATAGCTACTGGAGGATGTTTCTTAGGGATAATATTCTCCATGTTTTCACATGCAAACTTTCTCCACCTCTTAGGCAATATGTTTTTCCTGTATATAGTTGGTGACAATATTGAGATTACTTTAGGTAGGCTAAGGTACCTCATAGTATATTCTGCATCAGGTATTGTAGGAGCTTATATCCAAGCGCTTATAATGCTTGCTTTCGATTTAGGAGGTGCACATATACCGATGGTCGGAGCTTCAGCAGCTATAAGTGGGTTGATAGGAGGTTATGTTCTTCTTTACCCAGGTTCAGCAATGTGTAAATGTGTAGGCTATAGATATGTGTATAAATGTTTTAAGATAAGAGCTAGTATCTATCTTGTGTTCTGGGTTTTACTCCAATTCTTCTACGTATTGATCTCCCCGTTTATAGCGGTATGGGCACATTTAGGAGGGTTCTTCACAGGGTTAGTACTAACGTATTTTCTAGCCGATAGGAGGAGGATTAAGGAGCTAAGGGAAGGTATCGCTAAAGGGAGGTACAGAGGTATTCCTCCGCGAACAGAAGATGTTGCTGAAGGATCTCTAGGATCTGTAGCAAGAGGTGTGATAGTGTTCGCTGCTACAGTACTACTTTTGCTAGTAATAACCTCAGCTATCATTGTGTTAACGAGCCTAGAAGGGTACTACATAGTCTACCTCAAATACATTAAAACATGTTTATGGAGTTGGGTCATGATGAGTGAGATATGCGGTCAAGACTTTGTTGGTGCAGACTATAACTTCACAAAAGTTTTGCCAAGTAGTTTAGAGGATATAGTGAGTGAGTTACCTTCGTTAGGAGATTCGAGGAGGATACTGATATATAAACCATTTGCTATTTACAACCTTTACAACGTTTCATTAACTGCTGTAGTGTTATCAGCTACAACAGTAGCTCTCTTCATATCAGTACTTTATATCATGGCTGGGAGGTATAGAGATGTTGAAGTAGTTTAGTTGTTAAAATCGATCATAAGTAGGCTTCTGAAAACCTTTAACCTCTCTTTACAGACGACTCCTTTAGATAACCGATACAGTACTTACATCTTTAGAGATAAGATTTTTAGCTATAGCTAGCAGTATCTTCTAGGTCTTCGGTATGGTTTTACCTAGACAGTTTATAGATGAGCTTAGGGGTGTTGTTGGAGATAAATGGGTTGTAGAGGATCTAGTTGCTATCGAGAGGTATCTATATGATGAAACAGCTCCTCCTGTTAGACCTTCTGCATCTAGAGAGATTATCGTTGTTAAACCTGGTTCTATAGATGAGGTTGCGAACGTTATTAAGATTGCTAATAAGTATAGAGTACCTGTTTACCCTAGAGGTGGTGGGACAAGTCTTGTTGGAGGAGCTGTACCTACGAAACCTGGTATCGTTTTATCTTTAGAGAGATTGGACCGTATCTATATAGATGTCGAGAGTATGGTTGCCGAGGTTGAGGCAGGGGTTACCCTCGGCAAGCTTATCGAGGAAGCTGAGGAACATGGATTGATGTTCCCAGCTCATCCAGGTGATGAAGGAGCTTATATAGGAGGTTTAATAGCTTGTAATGCAGGTGGTTCGAGAGCTGTTAGAACAGGTGTTATGAGGAACTATGTTCTAGGGCTTGAAGTTGTTCTACCTACAGGTGATATTCTTAAGCTTGGTGGGAAAACTATCAAGAATAATATGGGTTACAATCTTGCTCATCTATTCATAGGGTCTGAAGGTATTCTAGGGGTAATAGTTAAAGCTTATCTAAGACTATACCCGAAGTGGAGGTATACAGCTACAGCTGTAATACCTTTCAATAGCAGGTCATCTGCTTTTAGAACTGCTAGAAAAATCCTTTCCACAGGGCTTATACCTCTAGCTATAGAGTATTTCGATAGACAGGTTATAGAGACTTCAGCTAAGTATCTAGGGGTTTCATGGCCTATAGATATAGGTCAGTACTACATAATGATAATTTTAGCAGAACCTGTGGAGGAAACAGTTCTAGTGGAGTTAGAGCTTATAGATAGAGTGGCTAGAGAGGAAGGAGGTTTAGAGCCATTTGTATTCCAGAGAGAAGATGAGCAAAAGAATGTTTTGAAGATTAGGAGCGAGATATACTCAGCATTGAAATCTAGTACTTTCGATATCCTTGATACAACAGTTCCTATAGGTGTTATCGATAGTTTTATAGAGATGGTTAACAAGATCGAGGAGAAGTACATGATATGGCTACCTACCTACGGACATGTAGGCGATGGTAATGTGCATATACATATCCTCAACTACCCCAACTTTACCCAGGATACCTTGGAGAAGATAAGAGACGAGATATACGATATAGCTATCCAGCTAGGTGGGACTATCACAGGTGAGCACGGTATTGGCTATACGAGGAAAAGGTATGTAAGGAAACTTCTTGGCGATACATGGGTGAAAACTATGAAGATGTTGAAGCATGTTCTAGACCCTAACAACATTCTAAACCCTGATAAAGTTCTACCAGAAGATTAGAGAGCTGGAAACCATGTTAATCAAGTTCCCCTACGGAAAAGATTACGTAACACTAGATCTCCCAGAAGAGAGGACATTTGTTGTAGAGTCTAAGCTACCTGAAGGTGTTGAAGATGAGAAAGCTTTCGAACCCGTTTTAAAAGCTCTTAACAACCCTATAAACTCAGAACCTCTAGAACACCTAGTCCATACAGGAGTTAGATCTGTTACAATTCTTGTCACAGATAAAACACGTGCAACACCGAATAAACTACTACTCAAAGCTCTTCTACCTAAGCTCCATAGCTTAGGGCTGGGTAACGATGATATAGTTATAGTTGTTGCAACAGGTCTACATAAACCTCATACACATGAAGAACTTGTTGAGCTGCTGGGGAACGATATCGTTAAGAACTATACAGTTCTATCGCATAACTCAGACGATGTAGAGAACCACGTATTTCTAGGAAGAACATCTTACGGTACAGAGGTATATATAAATAAACATATCGTTTCTAGTGATCTTGTTATAGGTTTAGGGCTTATAGAACCCCATTTCTTTGCTGGGTATAGCGGGGGTAGGAAACTTATATTACCAGGTGTTACAGCAACAAAAACTGTTTATCAAAACCATGGATACAAAATGATTGCACATCCGAAAGCAGACTACGGTATTCTCGATGGCAACCCTGTTCACGAGGATATGGTTGAAGCTTCTAAAATGGTTAAGAACTACCGATTCATTTTACACGTGATCCTGGATAAGAGGAAGAGAGTTGTAAATGTTGTAGCTGGAGATCCCTACAAAGCTCATAGAGTAGGTGTTGAGGTATACGATAGATATGCAAGGGTTTCCGCTCCATACCTTGGAGATATCGTAGTGGTTACAAACGGAGGTTATCCACTTGATAGAGATCTATACCAAGCTGTTAAAGGTATGTGTACAGGTTCAAGAGTTACAAAACCGGGTGGAGTAGTTATAACTTTAGCTGAGTGTAGAGATGGTGTTGGACACGAATCTTTCAGAGAAATAGCTTCACTCGATAAAGACCCTAAGAAGATTTTGGAGTATATAGCTAGAAACGAACCTTTAAGAGATCAATGGGAAGTACAGAAACTCGAACAAGTTCTACTCAAGAACAAGGTTATAGTTGTTACAAAGAATATCAAGCATAGCGTATTAGAGAAGATGAACATTATCCCAGTATCAACACCTGAAGAAGCTCTAGAAATAGCCTGCAGATTAACAGAGTGCAATAGGATTGTAGCTATACCTGAAGGACCTTATGTAATACCTGAATATACACAGCTTTAGCTAAGCAGAATCCTATAACTAAACATACAACATATATACTACGGCTTGCGCTAGGATATGCTGAGGAATGTCTTATGGTTTACTGGGGTTTCGAGATCGGTGATAGGTATAGAGAGTTAAGAGATTTTGCTTTATCTATAGCTGTTCTAGGAATAGCTTTTTCTTGGAGATACCTTGTTGATAAGCTCTATAATTATGCTTTAACTGTTTTCGTCGCTATAAGTATAGGATTCTTGTTCCATGAACTAGCTCATAGGTTTACAGCTAGAAGATTTGGTGCGTATTCTAGGTATAGAGCTTGGTATCTAGGTTTAATACTAGCATTAGTGATATCTATAGCTAGTAGAGGTTCGGTTGTTTTCGCGGCTCCGGGAGCTGTTGAGGTATATCTTACTTGGTATGTTCCTAGAGCAGATCTCTTCATATCTTTAGCAGGTCCGTTAGCTAACATAGTTATAGCGTTGATAAGTACAGCTATCTATACCTATACACGTATGAGTTATGTCTATATAGTAGGCTATATCAACACTATCCTAGCTTTCTTCAATCTACTCCCTATACCACCTCTCGACGGCTACAAAGCTATACGGAGAAACATCTTTCTATGGTTAGTATCGTTTTTAGTATCGTTAGCTTTAACACTTCACTACATCTATCACTAGGTATATAATAGATGAAGCTATTTTAAGCTGTACCTATGTGTATAACCTTAGGTGATCTGCATGACGTACTCTATAGTTGCTGTTGATAGAGATAGAGGTGATATAGGTGTTGCAGTTGCTTCGAAATTTATAGCTGCTGGATCTATTGTTCCATGGGTTAAGGTAGGTGTTGGAGCAGTAGCGACACAGTCTTGGGCAAATGTTAAGTTTGGTCCTCTGATCCTGTACCTTTTAGAGAATAGGTATAACCCTAGGAAAGCTGTTGAAGTTGTTCTAGCTAGTGATGAGAAGAAAGAGTATAGGCAGATAGGTGTTGTAGATGCTAAAGGAGAGGCATACACATACACAGGTGGTAAGTGTATACCTTACGCAGGCCACATAGTAGGCGATGGATTTGCTGTACAAGGGAATATACTTGTAGGTGAAGAAGTTCTAGAAGCTATGGCTAAAGCTTTCGAAACAACTAAAGGAGAACTTGTAGATAAATTGTTAGCAGCTCTTAAAGCTGGTGATCAAGCTGGTGGAGATAAGAGAGGTAAGCAAAGTGCTGCTATAATAGTTGTAAGACCTTGTGGAGGCTACGGTGGGTGTCTAGAAGGTGTAGATAAATACGTAGACCTCAGAGTTGATGATCATCCAGACCCTGTTAACGAACTTATAAGGTTGTTCAAGATATGGGAGATAATGATACTCGAGAGAGAAGATCCATCAGATGTTTACGATCTTAAAGATGTTGCATACAATATCCAGCTAGCTCTAAAGAAGCTCGGTTTCTACAGAGGAGAGGTTACAGGTGTTTTAAACAACGAAACTCTAGAAGCTTTAGAGATGTGGATGGGTATAAACAATTTCGAGAATAAGATGAGGAGAGACGGTAAGATATGGGGAACTGTTTACAGATTTTTGCTAGAACAAGCAAGTATAAAAACGTAGAATAGCCTTGTTCTAGGTATAGCTATCGACATCTTTTTTCAATCTCTTTAATACACTCATCAATACAAACCCTGTAGCTATTCTCATTAAAAGATTTCTCTACGCAGTAATCTCTACAAACTCTGTATGGATGAGATCTAGAGTATTCATCGCATTCGATCTCCATACAGTATCGAGAACAGTAGTTTTGTTAAGAACTTAATTAAGTCTATCGCTTCCTCAACATCTTAACTACTCTAACCTTGTTTCACGTACGTCTTGATGTATTTACGAATTGTATCGAGGATTCTGCTAGGTTTATCTGCGGGTATACCTAATCTATAGCTTCTAGCTATAAGGTAAAGCCTGTTTGTCGCCATCATAGGTACGTAGCCTTGTCTATAAGTATCGACTAGGTACTCCAGATTATCATCTACAATAAGAGCGTTTCTCACATTTAATTTTTCAACACATTCTCTATACAGATCCCTTTTGATAGGGCCAGCACCGCTATCCCTTGCCATAACCTTATCTATAGCTTTACCCAGCTTCAGTATACTCAATGTTTTCTCAATAACTTTCATAGGTTGTTTAGATGCTACGCATATCTCTACATAGTTAGATAGATCCCTGACCATCTCCGGATCTATAAGAGGTTCTGCGTTGTCAATAGCTTTCTCTTCGTATACCTCGATAAGCTCTGATAACCTTTGATACCCATCTCTATCTCTATACCAATACCTAGTTAAAGCTCTTGTAATGGATTCCCACGGGTATAGAAAACCTCTAGCTATAAGCTCTTTCCTAACCTTAGACCAGTTAACAGGTAGATCAACTATAACACCATCGAAATCGAGTACTAGAGCTTTTCTATCTGCTGAAAAGAATTTCCTAAACCTCTCATACCATACGTTAAGCTGTTGTTTTGAGTAATCTAAGTATTTTCTCCAGAGATTCCTCTCTCTTCTAATCCTCTTGAAAGCAGTAGTTATCTGTACAATATTTCTAGAGATATCTGTTAAATCTACATCGCTTCTCAGAGGATTTCTAACAAAATAGTTTAGCTGGTACAGCCATATGTTAATCATCTTCGGTATATACCTGAAGCTATCGAGAAGCCATACAAATACCCCACTACCTACAGCTAACCTCTTCTTCAGATCTAGAACTTTCTCTAAACCGTATAGATGTAGTGCAAGGAATAGTGCTGAGAATCTGTAGTTAAGTGATTCAGGTAGATCTATACTTCCCCAGAACTTAGGGTTCAGCTCAAGTACGTAGTAAATCTCTTTCTCTTCGGAAAACCTTGTCTCAACCATAAGTATACCACTCCACTTAAGCTTCTCCACAATTCTCCTACCTATATTGATGAGTAGAGGATCTCTAACTATTCCACGAGCAGATAAACTAGGACCTCCTATAGGTGTGTATTCAACTATTCTCTGATGCGTGAATTCGAGGATCGGTACACCGTTGAAAGATAGTACGTAGTATCCTCTTGCAACACCTTCTACATACTCTTGAACAACAATAGGTGCTCTACTCTCTGCATCTTCTATAGCTGTAGCGTAGTCTAGATGGAATGTAGGGTTAGATGCATCTCCTACACCTTTAACTACTAGTGGTGGTGATAACTCGTAGACTTTCTCTATATCTCCTCTACTCTCAATGTATATCTGTCTAGGGAAAACAGCTACATCTCCTAGATATTCATAGCATTTAACTCTATCCGATGCCAACACAATACTCTCATGTTTAGGCGATGCAAGAGTTATCCCAAGGTCTTCGAATACGTAGCTATATTTCGAGAACATGTAGAAATCTATAAAATCTATAGGCAGGACAGCTACGCATCTATACTCTCTAGCTATACTAGCTACAGTATAGATCCACTCAACGTTACCTCTATCGATCTCAATAAGGTGAACTTTATCGAAATACCTAGAGTATATATGGGGGTGATGAGTATGGGCTACACCAATAACTTTGAAACCGAGGAGATCTTTAATAGATCTAGCTACCGCTACAGATTTTCTCGAAGCTATAGATGCTATAACTATACACTCTCTCAACATGCATCAATTTTATAACTCTGCGAGGCGGTATAAATGCTCCTCGTACTTACACATGATGTTGATTGGAGTAGGAAAGGTCCTCCTGATACACATGTACTAGATAGACTGCATAGGTTCGATCTATGGGATAGAGCTAGGTTCTTCGCGTTGAGGGAGAATCTTTACAACGGTATATCCCTGATAATAGAGTATGAGCAGAAACAAGGAGTTAAATCGACTTTCTTCTTCAGACCTCTATACGATGATAATACAAGTGTAAAGCTGTACAGCGATATTATTTCAGAGCTTAGGAGAAGTGGATGGGAAGTGGGTCTGCACTCGAACAGTGGGAATGATCTAGAAGCTATACGTAGAGAGAAGATAGCTATAGAGAGAATTTATTCAGAACCTGTAGTAAGTATGAGGGTTCATTACCTAAAGATAGATCTACGTATAATACCTAAGCTAAGCTCCATAGGAATAAAATTCGATAGCAGCTATATGAAAATGAAAACTGTTTTCACAAAAGAGAACAGCGGGTGTATAGTTTTCGGAGATGTTATTGAAATACCTATAACAATTATGGATACTTACATGTTTACATACTGGGGTGTAAACCCTTTAGAAACTTATAGAAAACTCGTAGTAATGCTAAGATCGCTCTACGTAGAAGGTGTTGAACTAGCTACAATACTTTGGCATACTAATAGCGTAAAAATGGCTGGTGGGAAAGAGTATCTAAGATTTATCGAGGATATATGGAGATATGAATGGATACAACCAGTAAAAGTTAAAGATATAGAGAAATACCTTAGGATACACAGTATATGTAAAGATTACCACAAAATATCTGCAGAACCACCGAAAAAAGGTAAGGCTTACTAAGAAAATAGATAGATCTAAAAATATCTTTATCTATTCAACGCTTGATTAAATCTTTTACATACTCTATTATCTTCATATGTATAGGGATATTAGTAGCTGATACAAGCGTTTTGAATTCTGGTACTGCGTTTACTTCGTTTACAATATAACCTTTTTCAGGATCTTCAAATACATCAATACCTAGAACCTCACCCCCAATAACTTTAGCAGTTCTTAAAGCCAATTCCTCAAGCTCTTGATCAATTTTAGCAGGTACAGCAACTCCTCCTCTTGCAGTATTCGTTATCCAATGATTACTCACTCTGTATATTGCTGTTATTATTTGGTTTCCTATTGTGAATATTCTTATGTCTCTGTTTGGTTTTTTTATGTATTGTTGTATCATGTTTATTTTTGTTGTTGGGTTTTGTATATAGTTTCTATGTTCTATCAATGCTCTTAACTCTTCTTCGTCTCTTGCTATTGCTATTAATCTTCCCCAACTACCGTCTATTGGTTTTAATACTACTGGATATCCAATTATTTTAGCAACCTCAACACTAGGTTCATAGCTAAGAGTCATATAAGTCCTTGGAATTGGAATATTGTTCTCGCTCAAAATTTTTAAAGTCCAAAGTTTATTCATAGCAATAGCTGTTGATAGCGAATTATTAACAACCCTTAGACCAAGAGATTCAAAAACAACTGTAGAATTAAAAGCAACAACATGACTAACACACCTCTGAATAACAATATCAACATCAAAATCACCAAAACCAACAGGAACAAACATAGAATGAAGATGTAGTAGTTTAATCTCTAGACCAAGCTCTTTAGCAGCCTCAATTAAAGCTTTCTCTTCCCATCTAAGAACTTCATAGGCTATGCCAACCCGGGCAATAAACCCCACCTTCTATTCTCCCCAGTCCTCGCCTACACCTTCATATGGCTGTAATTTTATGTTGTTATTCTCAATTATAACCTCTAGTGAAACCCCACATTCGTGCTCTATTATTTCACCATTCATGACGTCGTCTGGTAGCTCTACTACTCCTCCACAAATAGGACATTTTGCCTGAGGCATTTTCTCACCTATCTGTTATCGAATGTACACTTCGATACTCTTTTAATGCAGGGGTTATAAATGTAGCGTATCAACTGATGGTGCGAATCTAGATCAGAACTCTAACTAGGATCTATACTTGTTTTTAACGTAAATTTTGTAGACCTTTCTAATATGTTAATAAGCTGTATAAAGCTATATAAATGGTTTAATATCAACTTGTAAATCGATAGGGTGTAATCCTTGAGTAAGGTTAGGTTATGCATATTAGGAGGCTCTGGTTATACAGGTGGAGAACTGTTAAGGATTTTAGCTAGCCATCCTTATGCAGAAGTAGCTCTAATCACATCAAGAGAATACATAGGTAAACCTGTTCATCAAGTACACTTTAATCTTCGTGGTGTATATCGGAATCTAAAGTTTAGCTCTATAGATTTAGACAAGATATCATCTAGTTGTGAAGTTGTTTTCTCTGCTTTACCGCATGGTGTTTCTCTTGAATATGTCCCTAAGTTATTAGAAGTAGGCTTAAAGGTTATTGATCTGAGTGCTGACTTCAGATTGAAGAACGTAGAGCTGTATAAGATATGGTATGGTTTCCAGCATCCTTATCCTGAGTTGCTGAAGAAAGCTGTTTACGGATTACCTGAACTTCATAGGGATGAAATAAGGAACGCCACTTTGGTTGCTGTTCCAGGGTGTAACGCTACGGCATCTATTCTATCCCTTGTACCTCTGGTTAAACATAGCCTCATAGATTTAGATAGGATTGTAATCGATGTAAAAGTAGGTAGTAGTGAAGCAGGTTCTAAACCTTCTATAGCTGATCATCATCCCGAACGAGAAGGTTGCATAAGACCTTATGAAGCGGATGGACATAGACATGCCGCTGAAGTTGAGCAAGAGATTAGTATCCTAACTAAAAAAGATGTAAAAGTGTCAATGGTTCCACACGCCGTAGGAGCAATAAGAGGTGCACTAGCTTCAACACATGCTTGGATGATGAAAGATTTTGAGGATCTAGAAATATTGAGAGCTTACGTTGATGTCTATAAAGATGAGCCATTTATTAGGATAGTATACAAAGTTCCTCCTGGGTATCCAGATCCAAAATATGTTTTAGGTAGTAATTATGCTGATGTAGGTTTCGCCGTGGAGAAGAGAATGAAGAGAATAACATCGTTCTGCGCTATAGACAACCTTGTTAAAGGTGCAGCAGGTCAAGCAGTTCAAGTGTTCAATATAATGATGAACTTTGAGGAGACAACGGGTCTACGTTTTCCACCATTAAAACCTGTTTAAAGCATGGTGTAAGTAGAATGGTTATAGTAGTTAAAGCTGGTGGTAGAGCTCTCGCTCAGAACATGGACAGGATAGTGAAAGATCTAGTAAAGACGATGAAGCAGGATCAGTTAGTGTTTGTTCACGGTGGTGGTGATGAAGTTACAGAGATGTGTAAAAAACTAGGTATAGAGCCAAAGTTTGTCGTATCCCCGGAGGGGATAAGGAGTAGATACACTGATGAGAATGAACTAGAGGTTTACGTAATGGTTATGGCAGGAAAAATCAATAAAATAATAGTGTCTAAACTTATAGCATTAAATGTGAAAGCTATAGGTATAAGCGGTGCAGACGGTCCTACACTTATTGCCGAGAGGAAGAAGAGGATAGTGGTGATTGATGAAAGAGGGAGGAAAAGGGTTATAGACGGAGGTTATACAGGTAAGATAATTAAAGTAGAGATAGACCTTGGTACAAAGCTTTTAAATAATGGTTATGCAGTGGTTCTAGCACCTATAGCTATAGATACAGATGGAACACTTTTAAACGTAGACGGAGATCAAGCTGCTTACGCTATCGCAACTGCTCTTAAAGCACAGTGGTTAGTACTATTAACAGATGTAGAGGGTGTTATTATAGAGGGTACGGTTGCCAAGAAACTTCGGATCGCAGAGATTGAAGGATTACTGCATAAAATAGGTATAGGCATGAATAGAAAGGTTCTACTAGCTAAGAAAGCTGTTGAAGAAGGGGTTGAGAGGGTAGTGATATCGTCAGGACTATCTGAAGAGCCTATCACAAGTTCTTTGCAAGGATTAGGTACAGTAATAGAACCTTGATGATAGGTTATGCCTATAGATGATTTAGATCTAAAACTTCTCCAACTACTCAAAGAAAATGCACGGATGTCTTACTCAAAGTTAGCAAGAGAACTTGGAATAAGTGAAAGCGCTGTTAGGAAAAGAATATCCAAATTATTGAAAAGCAAAGTGATCAAAAAGATCACTATAGAGTACGAATTGGAGAACGAGATCAAGGCTATTATATTAGTAAAAACACAACCACCTACACCTGTTCCAGAAGTTTCTAAGAACATTATGAAGATCCCAGGCATCGATATTGTTTACGAAGTTACAGGAGAATATGATATAATTGTTGTTGCTAGAGCAACAGGTGTTGATATGATCAATAAGTTTATCGATGAGATAAGATCTATCCCAGGGGTGGTGAGCACATATACAATGATAGTACTTCGAACATGGATCTAGCTATCACCAACGAAAACATAATTAAATTGAGCTAACGTGCTCTAAGCATAGGTAAAAAATTTATATCTTTCAAAAATATAAATACCTACACTCAGACTACATAACAAGGGGTGGAGGTAAAGAGTTTATGAAGACAGTGAAGATAGTGATTATAGGGTTTGGAAACGTTGGAAGAGCTTTTGCCAGAGTTGTAGCTTTAAAGAAGAAGATTATAGGATCTAAATATGGGATTTCACTCTCGATAGTAGGGGTAGCTGATTCTAAAGGTATGGCGTTGAGAAGTGATGGGTTCACAGAATATGAACTGCTAAAGCTATGCGAAGTTCCAAGATCGAGTGTAAACCTCTTTTCTCCATACGCATATGACTATGTCGATCTCAGGTATATGTATGATCAAGTTCAACCAGATATTCATGTAGAGTTAACACCTGCAAATTATTTAACAGGCGAGCCAGGTTTATCTAACATAGTATTTGCTCTCAGTAGAAAAGTTCATGTAGTAACAGCAAACAAAGCTCCGATAGTCTTGAAGTACAGAGAACTTTCAGGAATAGCGAAGAAGAACTCACTACAACTACGCTTTAGATCGACAGTCATGGGTGGAACTCCTCTAATTGACACAATCATGAGTTTGAGAAGCGAGGAGATAGAGAAGATAGAGGGGATACTCAATGCAACTACAAATCTTATACTTACGGAGATGCATGATAAGCTCATAGACTTTGACGAAGCATTAAAGAGAGCTCAGATCATGGGGCTAGCGGAAGCAGATCCTTCTCTAGATATAGATGGAGTTGATGCAGCTGCAAAAATCGTTATACTATCTCATGTTATAGATCGTAGTATAGCATTGAATGATATTAAACGTGAGAGTTTATCTAAGGTAAAGCTTAGAGATGTTGTAGAAGCTATTAAAGAGGGTTTCACTATCAAGTATATAGCGTTATTCGATGTAAGCCGGAAAGAGGCATTTGTAAGAATTGTAAGGATTCCAAGGACTGATGTCTTTGCACAGATAGGTGGTACACTTAACGCTGTTAGAATAAAGACCGATGTTAGTGAACTTTTCTTTGTGGGTAAAGGTGGGGGAGGTACAGAAACCGCACATTCTGTGCTAGATGACGTTATTGCAATAGCCCTAGGTATCGAGGGTGATAAGAGATAGAGGATGTGGTTGTTAAGTTAGGTGGTTCTATTCTAAGATCAAGTAAAGAGTATATACATGCTGCTAAGAATATAAAGGAACTATTTATAGAAAGAAATCTGAGACCTATAGTTGTTGTATCTGCTTCGAAAGGGATAACAGATCTTCTACAAAATGTTGCTAGAGGACGTAAAGAAGCGTTTAAAGAAATAGAGGATAGATATATGGGTATAGCATTAGAACTAGGTTCTGTAAAGCTTGTAAAGAGAATTGAAGAAGAGCTCAGCAGGTTAAAGAAGATAGCAGAAGGTATAGAGGTAGCAGATTTAGCTTTAACAGATTTCATACTTTCCTATGGGGAAAAGATCAGCAAAATTATAATGGTTCAAGCTCTAGAGCTCAACGGCATCCGATCGTTTGAACTCAACGCAACAGACATAATAGTAACAAACAATACTCATGGTGATGCTGTGATAGACTATCCAACTACAGCTGTAGCCCTAGAGAAAGTATACAACGTAATAAGGGATTACAACTATGTCCCGGTTATAGAAGGGTTTATAGGGAAGTCCTTTGAGGAAGAAGTCACTACTATTGGGAGAGGAGGTTCAGACTATACAGCAACAACAATAGCAGCTCTTCTCAAGATACGCAATGTTTACTTGGTATCAGATGTCGATGGAATTATGACAACGGATCCCGATATTGTCCCTACAGCTAAGCTTATTAAGCACATGAGCTATGCAGAAGCTTTAGAGGCATCTATGTACGGTGCAAAAGGGATAAACCCGAAAGCTTTCGACCCTTTAATGAAGATCTACGGTTCGAGCATCTTAATTGGTTCTTGGAAAAAAATTGGGACAACTATCTCAAAAGAAATACCGAAGGAGTATGCAGGTCCTAAGGTAGTGATGTTTAAAGATGCAGGGGACTATGCTTATATAGCTGTAGTAGGTGAAGGTGTTTCAAGTGCGAAGTTTGTAAGGGATATTCTAGATATAGCTGTCCGGCTAGGTATAGATGTTAAAGGTATTCAAGCGCATGTCCACAGACCTTCAGCAATATTGTTCGTAGATAAAGGGAAAGGTCGTGAAATCTTAAAAATGTTCCACAAAGCTTTATTTGAAGAGGGTTCAAATTGAAGAAACGTGTAGCTGTACTTGGTGCTACAGGAATTGTTGGTCAAAGATTTGTATCACTCCTAGCTGAACATCCATGGTTTGAATTAGAGATGGTTACAGCATCTGAGAAAGTTGTAGGTAGAAGATATTTAGAAGCTGTTAAATGGGTTATAGAGAAGCCTATGCCTAAGAAAGTTGAGGATCTTATTATAGAGCCTTTAGATGTCAATATGATTTCTAAAGAGAAGATCGATATAGTTTTCACAGCTCTTCCAAAAGAAGTAGCGACTCTTGTTGAACAAGATCTTGCACGTAAAGGCTTAGTAGTTGTTTCAAATGCAAGTAATATGAGGTTAGAGCCCGATATCCCGCTTCTGAATCCTGAAGTAAACGCAGACCATATAGATGTTGTAGAGGCTCAGAGGAAGAATAGAGGGTGGAGTGGTTTTATAGCTAAGGTGCCGAACTGCACAACGGCTATCTTAACACTGACTCTCAAACCATTATACGATGAGTTTGGTATCAAGAGAGTTGTTGTATCAACAATGCAAGCTCTATCAGGTGCTGGTCTAACAGGTGTACCTTCAATGTTTATATTGGATAACTTAATACCATTTATAGAAGGTGAAGAGGAGAAGGTAGAGACCGAGTCAAGGAAGATCTTAGGTGAATTAGAGAAAGATAGAATAATGTTCAACGATAAGTTTAGAGTTACAGCTAGTTGCCATAGGGTAATGGTGCTTGAAGGACATTCAATGGCGGTTTTCGTTGAGATGGAGAAGATAGCCGATGTAGACGAGATTATCAAGGCTTTAGAAGAGTTTAAGGGTAATAAGATTAAGGGTATGGCTCTCCCGACGGCTCCTGAGAAACCTTTAATAGTTAGAAGAGAACCTGATAGACCACAGCCAAGGTTAGATAGACTGGCTGGTGATGGAATGAGCGTTGTTGTAGGTAGAATTAGAGAAGATAAGGTGTTGAATGGTGTGAAGTATTTTGCTATAGGTCATAATACATTGAGAGGGGCTGCAGGCACAGGCGTATTAATAGCAGAGCTTATTGTAAAGAAAAACCTAGTCTAAGTTTTTCATACTATGTCACGTTCTGAGCTTCGGTTTTCTCTTCTTTTCCTAATTTAGATTCAAGCTTAGATAGATAACTGCTTATCCTCTGGATTTGTTGCCCAAGTGCTGTAAGCATATTTTGGAATTGCTTTAGCTGATCATATATAGCCTTAATGTTTTCTACAAGTTTTTTACTCTCATCTAGAGCACTTGCCAAGCTTTGTTTTTGAATTACTAGCTGAGCTATCCTCTTTATAGTTGAGTACTTCTTAGCCCATTTAGGTATCACGCCTATTTTTCTTAGATCGTCTATTTTCTTCATAAGAGTTGCTACATCGATTCCAAGTTTTTCAGCCGCTTCGTCAGCTGTTGAGGTGGTGTATATCGCTTGTAAAATCTCTATATAGTCTGGTTTAATATATGGATTGAAGCTATAGAAAAGCTCTAAGTACTCGGTTAATGTTTCTTCGATAACGTCTCTAACAACAATATTTAGTTCCTCGCTTTCAACTAAAAAAACATCTGAAAGCTGAATAACTTGGACACCAAGTTTTTCAGCAAGCTCTTTAGCAGCATCATCAGCGAACCCTTTACACACTATTACAGGTTTTGCATTTAGTAGAAGTGCATTTATGTAAGCTTGGCGTACACCTGTGATATCTGCTTTACCTGCTTTAACTTCTACAGCGTATAAAGTTCCTTTATCGTCTACAGCTATTGCATCTACTTCTCCTATCTCTATATCGTTCAGAATTATCTTCTTCCTCGTTTCCAGAATTTTAAATCCTATAGTCTCTAATACTTCTTGAGCTATACGTTCGCTGCTTAGCCATCTCCTTCGAGCAGATATAGATGTCTGTGTACTACTCATAAGTGTAACCAAACAGTATATGTTTGCCAGAGTTTATAATCATAGAACTAAAATAGCTTTTCTATTAAGACCGAAGACCTTATATTAACAACTTAATTACTATACTACTTCTGGCTATAGCTATGGTAGCGATCAACAGGGTAAAAAATACGGTTTCAAGTCTTAGAGGTAGAAAAACATTTTCCTACTTGGCGATAGCTAGACAACTAGCTAAAGAAGGACTTGATGTCATTAATTTTGGCGTTGGACAACCTGATGTAGATACCCCTAAGCCTATTGTTGAAGAAGCTAAGAAAGCACTAGACGAAGGATTTACCAAGTATACAGAAGCATCAGGGATAAGAGAGCTAAGAGAAGCTGTTGCAGAATATTTAAACAGTAGGTTTTCCTCTAATGTAAAACAATCCGAGGTTTTAATAACTCCTGGAGCTCTACCAGCTATATTTCTTACATACATAAGCTATCTCGAGCCTGGGGATGAAATAGTAATAATAGAACCCTCGTACCCGCCTTATACAGAGCTTTCAATTATATTTAATGCAAAATCAATATACATCCCCCTATCCTGGAAAGGATCTGAGAAAGGTTTTGAGTTGAATTCAGAGCTTCTAGAAAAAGTAATCAGCCATAGAACAAAGCTCATAGTTTTAAACAATCCCCATAATCCAACGGGGTGTGTTATTCCTTTTAAACAAATCGAAGAAATAGTAGAATTAGCGAAAAAAGCTAACGCTGTAGTTCTCGTTGACGAAGTTTACAACGAGATAGTCTATGATAATACCAACTTCAAATCTATTCTAAGCCTAGATGAATGGAGAGATAATGTTATATATGTTAACAGTTTCTCAAAAACATTCTCTATGACTGGGTGGAGACTAGGCTACCTAGTAGCTAGGGAAGATATTGTAACAAAACTTGCTAACGTAGCTGTAAACATATGGTCGTGTGCAACATCATTCGTCCAAAGAGCAGGTGTAGTAGCTATTAGGAAAGGTGAGGTAATGGACTATGTAAAAATGATGGTAGAGCTTTTTAGAAGAAGAAGAGATTTCATGGTTGCAAAACTTAGAAGTATAAAAAGCATAGAAGTTTGGCCTAGCCAAGGAACGTTCTATCTGTTCCCATACATCGGAGGTTTTCTAGATAAACTAGGTATCGATGATGAGGTATTTGCTGAAAAGCTGTTGTACAACAAATATGTGGTTGTTATACCGGGTTCAGGTTTCCCCGATAAAGCTGGTAAAAAGTTCGTTAGACTAAGTTTTGCTGTAGATATAAACTTAATAGATAGAGGTATTGAAAGAATTAAACAGTTTATTGAAGAACTCAAGAATGGTGGTGTAGGTTATAATTAGGTTAGCAAATCAAATACACAAGCATTACCTAAGTAATGTTTACTTTATGTTAGGAAAGTTGTTAATTTAATTCATGATTTGGGATAAGATATGATTAATTGGATTATATCGTTTTCAGTGTCTATCTTAGGATATGTTATAGCTAGGATTAAGCATAATAGAGTAAGCGAAGTATTTATCGGCATCATCAATTCATCACTATTTTACCTAGCTGTACCTATAACTATTTTTGATGCAGTGTATAGTGAGAAGAATCTCCTCTTCTTTTCTTCATTAATAGCTGCTAGTATTGCTCATATGGTTCTTCTCTTTATTTTATCTTATGTTATTGTCTACATGCTCAATTTAAAAAACACTACTAGGATTTTAGCCTTGCTATTATCTGCTGCTATGCCGAACGCAGGTTTTGTTGCAATACCTTTAGCACTCATGGTCTTTGGCGATACTAAAATAATTATACCATATACGATTGCATTTAATATCTTAGTCCCAATAGTTGTAGTAACTCTAGGGTTTCTTAGCGGTAAAAATGAGAATAGGTTTAACTCTATAGCAAGGTCGATGTATACATCAATACCTTTCTTGATATCGTTTATATCTGCATTGGTATTGAATTTGATGAGATTAGAACTTTCGTTGGTAAGTACACTATTAAGTATTATTAAGTGGTATACAATCCTCTCCTTCTTAATTATAGGTTATGAACTAGCTAAAGTTATTGAAAAAACTAAGATAAGAAACTTAGGGGTGTTTCTAGGGATAATAGCTTTTGCAAGGTACATGTTTTCTCCAATTCTTATACTAGCTATGAATTTGATTATAAACTTCGGTAACTATCGTAGAGGTCTACTACTTCAAAGTATTATGCCCCCAGCGATAACGAACATCATCTTGGCTAAGAAGTATGATTTAGATATAGATATAGTAGTGTTATCTATCGCTGTATTTACACCGTTATCAATAATATTATCGCTAGTTCTTGGAATGGTGTATATGTTTTTGTAATTAGGGTATTTTCAGTTCTAGATCTTTCAAAGAGTAGTATATATGCATTCTTGCTTTAACAACTTCACAGTCTTTTTCCTGAATATCTTTGAAAATTGCTAAACCTGTTAAGAGGTACGGAGTTAAACCTTCGATGAACTCTGTATATGATATGTTTGTAGAACCTATAGCTACTTGACATCTATTTCTATGGAATACAATATTTGTATTGGAGCATACATATTTTTGCCCAAGTTTCCGTATAATCGAGTTTGTCCTTATGATGTTAAGCACCTTCTTCCTAATATCTTTTCCAATATCTTCTCCAATTCTAGCTGCCTCTCTAATCATTGTAGATAAGTATCTATGCTCTTCGTCAACTATTTTGAAAGACTTTGAGAAACCTATTTTTAAACTTCTTTTAATGAATAGATAAATAGTTTCCACATACATATTGATGTAACGAGCTACACTATTATTACTATGAACAAGTAGAGGTTCTTCTTCTCTACAAATATTTACAAAATCATACTTTACACCAAATTTACTAAGCTCATCTAGGTTTAGACCAGGAAAGAACTTTTTCATTAATGAGTTAGGGAAAGCTTTAGTTATGTGTAGGAAGAATGTATATTCATTATATAGTGGGAGTAGCGAGATGAGTATAGAGTAAAAACCTTTGATTAGCTTAGTAATCTCTAGAGGATTGCTAGACAACTGTTTTACAAGAATATCGATATTTACTAAGTCTCTTTGCTGATCTATTTTATCGAAAATCTCCACCTTGTTTAATACACTACTTAATATAATTGATATAGTCTTGATATCATCCAGCAATTTCCATCCAGGTACAAAGGAGATGGAAACGCTATCAACAACTTTTTCAAAGGGTATGCCAGCACTTATTCTCTTTACAGCTTCTTCACATTTAACGCATTTAATTCCTAATAACTTTGCGTATATTTGTTGAATATCCCTCCAATGCCCAATAGTATCTCTTCCTATAACTCCCATAACCATCTTCTTTATTAAAATATTAGAACTATCTGTAGTTATTCTGTTGTAGAGATCAAGAATTCTTTGGCTATAACCTAAAGCTCTTACAATATCTATCTCAAAATATTTTTTCCATCCTTCTCTATCAGCTATACGTGGTATTAAAATTATATTTTTCAACAACGATCCTCTACAAAGCTGGATATATCATACTGTTACCATTTTAGAGCTAAAATTTGTTTTATGTTATATTTAGAACTTTCCGCGAGACAGTACACGTGCTGTAACGATTAGAGGATGCCACACAGGAGCAGTTGCAGGCATGTAGCCCAAATCTGCAAGGAAGAGATCTTCTATAGTCATCTTCCTATCTATAGCTAAAGCAGCGACATCTACATAGTGAGCAACAGCTATATCTTTGCCTATAGCTTGGAGACCTATGATAACATCATTCTCGTCTACAACCATCTTTATCGTAACTTCTACTGATCCTGGGTAGTAGCGGGCTTTTGTCCTAGCTTTAATTGTTGTCGACCTACACTTCACCCCATTTTCAAGAGCTTCTCTTTCGCTTAACCCTGTCCTAGCTATATAGAGATCATAGAATTTTGTTACAGCTGTTCCAACAACACCTTTGAATGTTAGAAGTCTACCACCTACAGCATTAGCTCCTGCTACTTGACCTTCCTTATTCGCTGATGTAGCTAGAGGTACCCAGACCTTCTTATTCAACACCTTATGGAATTTCTCTACAACATCTCCAGCGGCATAGATATCTTCAATAGATGTCTCCATATATTCGTTGACAGCTATAGCACCTTCAACACCAAGTTTTACCCCAGCTTTCTTAGCTAGATCAGCATTAGGTTTAACACCTATAGCTATTACAACAGCATCTACAGTATACTCACCCTTAGGTGTAACTATTTTTCCTACAGTATTCTTACCGTTGATCTCTAGCACTGGTTCCGAAAGATGAAGCTCAACCCCTTTAGAGATCATTTCATCTTCAATAACCCTGGCTATATCAGGGTCTAATGCTTTAGGCATCAGCTGAGGATCTTTTTCAAAAAGCAAGACTTTTTTACCTATAGCTGTTAACGCTTCAGATATTTCGATACCTAGGTAACTACCCCCAACAACAGCTATATTCTTAGCAGATTCAATAATAACTTTGATTTTGTCAACATCTGCTGGATGTCTTAAAACCACAATATTCTCTTTATCAGCACTGCCTATAATAATTGGTTTAGCACCTGTTGCTACAACAAGTTTATCGAATTTAATCCTATCTATCTGTTTGCTCTTCTTCTCTACAACGATAATTTTTTTATCAATATCTACATCAATAGCTTTGGTATTTATTAAAACTTTTATCCCGCGATTTTTTTCAAGGTACTCAGCGCTATAGGTAACAAGATCGTTCTTATCTTTAACAATGCCTTCAATAAAATAAGGTATACCACATGGACCATGTGTAACCATATCTGTTACTTCTATCAGTATAACATTAGCCCTAGGATTCACTCTTTTCGCTCTAACAGCTGCTGAAGCTCCTGCAGCACCACCACCTACGACTACTACATCCATGGGTATCACCGCGACGTAAAGTAACGATGTTTTAAAAGGTTTTCTACTTTATAAATATTGATAGAACTTCGTATTTAAAATAGTTTTGATGTAAAAACTCTAAATTTTGATACTTATTTTCCAAGTTCTTTTAGTAGGTTCTTCTTAATAGCTTCAATGAAAGATTCTGTATCAACAATGAGTATATTCTGCTGATTAACAGACTTAGCAAGATCTTGAGTTACAATGCCATCCTCTATAGTTTTTACTGTAGCTTCCATAAGTACTTGTGCAAATTTCTTGAGATCCTCTAACTCATCTAGTTCAGCTCTTCTCTTCAAAGCTTTAGCCCATGTAAATATGATAGCTGTTGGGTTTGTAGAAGTTTTCTCACCTTTTAAGTATCGGTAGAAGTGTTTCTGTACAGTTCCATGTGCAGCTTCAGTAAGATAGTACCCCTCAGGCGACATAAGTTCTGAGGTCATCATAGCTAGGCTTCCTGAAAAAGCTGAAGCAATCATATCGGATAGAACGTCACCATCATAATTCTTTGCCGCCCATATAAATCCTCCTTCAGATCTTATAGCCCTTGCATAAGCATCATCAATCAAGTAGTAGTAATAATTTAAACCTTTGGCTTTAAACTCTTCTTTGAATTCTTTCTCAAAGATTCTAGCTAAGATCTCTTTATAGGTTGCATCATATACTTTAGATATAGTATCCTTAGCAGCAAACCATACATCCATAGATACCGTGAGAGCGTATCTGAAGACTGCTTTAGCGAAATTTTCTATAGATTTATTGAAATTGTAATAGACCTGTATAACCCCTGGTCCTTGGAAAGACCCTATCTTAACCCTAACCTCTTTACTGCTTACAGATCTGTAAACGATCTCAGCTTCTCCAGGTTCTTCAAATCTTAAACCAATGCCAGAGTATATATCCCCAACAGTATGTCTAGCTACAATTATTGGTTTCTTCCAGAGCCTTACAGCAGGAACTATATTCTTTACTAATATGGGAGCTCTAAATATAGTGCCATCGAGAATCTCTCTGATAGTAGCGTTAGGACTCCGCCACTCTTTCTTAAGGTTGTACTCTTTAACTCTCTCAGCATCTGGTGTTATAGTTGCGCATTTAACTCCTACACCCCATCTCTTAACAGCTTCAGCAGCTTTAACTGTTACCTGATCATTGGTTTCATCCCTTACCTTTATATGTAGATCGTAGTACTCTACCTTAAGATCTACGAAAGGCTCTATAAGCCTTTCTTTAACCCAGTGCCACATAACTCTAGCCATCTCATCCCCATCAATTTCAACTATAGGTTTATCCATAAGGATCTTTCTCATTTTAAGGCACCTTAACGCACTGATACTTAGTCATCATATATGGTCGAGATTGCAAGAGTATTTAAGTGTCTCAGCAATTAGAACACATAGTTTTACAGAATACATGATGTTGTGGAAACTAGATGATGAATGGGACCCTCGCCTAATTGATGAGGAGAGTCAGAGATGCTGATAGCGAATCCTTTCTAAGTCTTAGACGCTCTATACGAGAACGTTTCAGCAACTATAGGGATCTCCTCATATTTAAAAATGCTTACTAATAAATACTATACATGTTTATAAGGGTGTACTAGTGCATACACTTATAATGTTTCTAGGATCAAGTTTAACTAGGCTAAGAACGGTACAAAGGTGCATGTATGCTTTTCCGTACTTGCGGATCACTCGATAGTATTAGCCAGAGTTTCTCTGAACCTATCGTACTTCTCTCTGTAATTCTGAATAAAGATAAGAAGCTGGTAAAGATCCTACGTTCACAAGCTAGAGAACTTTCAAAGATAATAGCAGATATAGTAAGCACTTCGTCTGAAACAAATGTTATACACTATAGGTTAACCCTGGAGAATAAGGTTATCAGAGTTTTCGTAGTTAAAGATATTGTTGTATCATGTATTAAAGAGGATGAGGTAGGGCAGGTAATATCTTACGGTAGCCAAGCTTTAGATGAGTTTACTAAAATTCTTGACCTGGATGCACAGGTAGAGCTCCTAGTAGAGGAGATACCTCTAAAATCTTTAGATCACTCAACTAACAACCTAGTGCAGAAATGTGTTGAGGAAGCCGAGAAACCCTACATAATAATATGGCAGAATAAAGGATTGTATGGTTTTAAGTTAGAAAAGTTGATCAGTGATAAAGGTGGCTATACATATGTATTTAAGGCTCTGGATAGTGTTGGCGAGACTAAGGTTGTTAAGGTTTTTAAAGAAGAAGTTGTAGTGAATAGAGATTTCATGGATTTGATACGAGGTTACATCCAGAATATTGTAGTTAGTAGTTTAAGTGAAGCAGAATTCGAGGAAATAGCCAAAGCTACAGGTTATCATTTAGGTGTACTGAAGGAGCTTTACAAATATAAAAAATATCTATCGCCAATCAGAGCTTTGATAGTGATGAAAGAGAAACTAGATGAGAAAACATACCTACTATACCCCCCTGCTGTTGTCGAGGAATACGCAACCCTAGGAGATTTAGAGATGTACATCCAGAAGAACGGTATTAGAGTATTCGAAGAAGCTATGCACATTATCGTGAGGATCCTAGGTGCAATAGCATTAGCTCATCTAATCGAGGTACCTCATCTCGATATTAAGCCGAGGAATATACTTCTTTTCGAGGATCAGCAGGAGAACTATGGTTATGTACCGAAGTTAACAGATTTTAGCGGAGCTCTAGGTAATACTATTCGAGGATATAAAATCGTTAGATTAGCACCTGGCTATGCAGATCCTGTAGCACTTGCTAAAGGTGTTGCAGATTTTGGCTACGACGCTTACAGTATCTCTATGGTCCTAGCTTATATTTTGACAGGGGATATACCTAAACATAGACTAGCATTAAACATACTACTTCTCCAGAATGTGTATGGATACCCCATACCTATGGTGAAGATAAAGAACGAGGAAAAACCTATGAAGGAATTCTCGAAAAAAGCTCTAGACATGATACTACAGTTGAAAAATAAGACCTTGCCTTGGCATGAATTTGCTCAGAAAATTCGTGAGGAAATAGAGCCTCTAGATACTATCTACATGCCGTGGTTAAATGAGATTCCAAAATCTATAGCTACTGTTTTCAAGAAAGCTCTAACACTTAATCTAGAGCTTAGATATAAAAACTGTCTCGAGATGTGGGTAGAGTTAAGGGATGCACTTATCAAAGAAAATATGGAGAAAACACTGCTCTGAGTGCTGGGATGCAGAAATATGATGGTGGGTTTCGCTGATGTTAAGGATTTGAATAAATTCGTAGAGTATCTAAGCTCTGTAGGTATAGATGTTGAAGAGTATACACATGTTGTTCTAACAGATTCTTCGGAACTTGAGGTCATGGTATGTAGAAAAGGTGGGCAGGATATCGCTCACTTAGTTGTACACTACATAGATACACATTATGCAGCTCTATCTAAGTTAAGAGATGATGCTAGTGATAGAGAGATTCTCGAAGCTTTGTTTTTAGTAGATAAGAAGGATATATGGAGGATACCTGTAGAACCGCTAATATTTGTCACCAGAAGCTACGAATTTGTAAGGTTAGTTGGTATGTATAGAGATGATGTGCCAGAAGAAGGTAAGAGGTATCTAGAACAGTACCTTAGCTCACCTCTTACTGTAGTAAAGATAATAAACGTTGATTCACTATTAACTATAGCCTATAACTTTAAGGATTAGGTAGATATGGTTAAGCCCTACATAGTTAAATTCATATCGTCTAAATCTGACGTTGGAAAAACTCGTATAGCAAGTAGTGTTGTTAGTATTCTTAAAAGTAGAGGTTATGTTGTAGGAGTTGTTAAACACTGTAGTCAAGGTATAGATATTGAAGATAAAGATTCACATATATACTTAAGAAGCGGAGCAGATTTTGTTGTAGCTTCATCAAGAGATATAGGGATAGTATACTATAGCAAATGGGTGGATTCTCTACAGCATGTTATTGCATATATTGACACACCTATCATAATTGTTGAAGGATTTAAAGAGAGCTCTATTGGGGATACGGTAGTCGTATCGGAGAATATTAAAGAAGCTTTAACGATCGATACCGAACACAAGGCTATTGCATATGTGATTAAAGAACTTGGTGAAGAGTTAAACCAGATTTCCAATAATGTATATACTTTAAGCGATACTGAGAAGCTTTCTAATTTAATTGAAGAGAAAGCATTAAGCTATATCTATAGTCAATTACCGCAAATAAATTGCGGATACTGTGGGTTTAACACATGTATAGAACTTGCCTTAGCGTATGCAAAAGGGTTAGCAAGAGACTGCCCCATGAAAACCAATACAAAGGTTATTGTAAATAATAAAGAAATAGAGCTAAATCCATTTGTTAAAAGGATTTTAAAATCTATAATCCTTGGTTTTATCGGAGAACTCAAAGGAGTACCTAAAGAACGTAAAAACGTGATAATTAAGATAGAGGATGAAATCATCGGCTAAATGCCTTCTCATCATATATCAGTTCCAGGGGTACTCCTCATCAAGTATAGCTAGTGATTTAAAAAGAAAATATACTTACTTGTTCTACGATATATGTATAGCGAGTAAACCTTTGTATAAAAGACACGTTGATCATAAAGATCGTTCTATGCCAAGGTACCTACTAATCAAAGAGTTGATTCTAGAGCTTTTCATCAAATATTATAAAATATTCAACTCTTTACTGTTTTAAGAGGATAAATGTAGTCTACTAAATTTGACTATTAGATCAAACGTGTTAATGTTATATAAAATAGTTCTATACATAAATGAGGTTTAATGGATGATACGGTAGAGGTTGTTTACATCATAGTAATGGTTCCTACTTCAAGATTCTCAACCTCGAATTTCTATTTTATCGCTACAATAGTACTTAACTCTAGATATTATTAGGAAGGGATGTTTAATAACGGAACCCAGCTTTTATATAAGGTTTGTATAACTTGACATGTTTTCATCATATCATTTCTGTTTATTTCATTGTTTTTGGTATGCATTGTTGAGAATCTTCGTAGATACATCAGATTCCTGTATCTTGAGTATTTATAGCTTATTAATCCCGTATAATTCTGCTTTGATTTGGTGATCAGCTTTTGTGGCAGATGAAATTCGTGTAACGCCATGGGAAGCTGAAGCATTTGTAGATTATGAGAAATTGATAAAGATATTTGGTGTAAAACCTTTAACAGATAGTGAAATTATGTTGTTGAAACGTTATACAAAAGAGGATCATATAATGCTTAGACGACGTGTTTTCTATGCACATAGAGATCTTGATATTTACCTAAATAACTTTAGCTTAGGTCGTAGATGTGCATTATATACTGGTCGAGGTCCATCAGGGTCTATGCATCTAGGGCATTTACTACCGTGGATTTTTACTAAGTGGCTTCAGGATAAACTAGGTGTAGATCTTTTCTTTCAGATGACTGACGATGAGAAGTTCTTGCATTCAGAAGGTGGTAGTCTTGAGGAGTATAATAGATATGGTTATGAAAATATGCTTGATTTAATAGCTCTAGGGTTCAATCCAAAGAAAACCCATGTTATAATAGATACCGAGGATATAAGATATCTATATCCTATAGCAGTAAAAGTTGCAAAGAAGATCACGTTCTCTATTCAGAGAGCAACGTTCGGGTTTACAGAATCTACAAACGTAGGTATGATTTTTTACCCAGTGCTACAAATAGCTGTAGCATTCCTTCCAACAGAGCTATACGGAGAACAAGTAGATGTTTTGATACCAGCTGCAATAGATCAAGATCCGTACTGGCGATTAGCAAGAGATATAGCTCCATCACTTGGATACTCCAAGCCAGCACAAATACATTGTAAACTCTTACCAGGGCTAGACATAGGTGGGAAGATGTCATCTTCAAAACCTGAGTCAGCTGTGTATACAACTGACGAGCCTGAGACCGCCTATAGGAAGATTTTGAGAGCGTATACAGGCGGTCAACCAACAGCTGAGCTCCAAAGAAAACTCGGTGGAAATCCTGATGTATGTCCAGTTTATAAGATGTATGAAATGATGTTTGAGGAAAACGATGGTAAGCTGGCTGAGCGCTACAACGCATGTAGATCAGGAGTTCTTCTATGTGGGGAATGTAAGAGAGAACTAGCTGAAAGAGTTGCTAAGTTTATCAAAGAGCATCAAACTAAGAGGATGAAAGCTATCAATGAGATTGATAAGTACTTAATAAGGTATAAATTCGATGTTCCACGAGTCAAGAAAAACTTAAATTAGTAGAGTATTTCGAGAAGATATTCTTCAATGTTTCACCTGTTACGATAAGCGGCGAATTTTTAGGAACGTTAAAAACCTTTGACAAAACTTCACATTTTGTTCTAAGCAGATGAATAGAAGGAATCTTACCTACCTCTATATATGCTTCCATATTGGCTATACCTTTAGATACTACAAACCCTCTATCTATATAGTATATAGGAGATATGTTCCCAGGAGTTTCAATAATATCTATATTATCTACAACTTCGGAAATATCGTATTTAAGAACATCTATTTCATAGCTTTCTTTCCTAACAACTATGCTAACTTTGTAACCATTTATTTTAAACGCTTTCGCAAGGACAATATCTATAAGAGCTTCTCCAGCGTTATCTAGTACAACATATACTTCATTATCCCTAGGAATATCAACGAATTCTTCAACAACAGGTTCATCGAATAGAGATACCTCAAGATCTTTACCTTCGTATCCCAGAACACTTGTATCTACAATATTTGCTGCTGCTGATAGTCTCATAGCTTCTCTGAGATCCCATTTCTTCTCCTCTAGATATTTTTCTACAATTTTTGCAAGTTTTAAACCGATAATACTGAGAGACTTTTTTGTAGAGGCATAAGGATCACTATTATTTACAATATTCTTCACGAAATTGAATGTTTGTGTAAATGCTTGGGATCTCGAGCTTGTACTCTTAATTACATCGGCTAAGAAGTTAAGCATATCAGGTATCTTATCGTTTCTACCTAGGGTTACAAGGTCTTTTGTTCTTGAGTAAATTAGACATAGTATACAGAGACTGTTAATCCACAAATGTATTCACCACATTCACAACATTTTCGAGATCTTCCATACTTATATCACCCATAACCCCTACTCTGATTATCCTACCCTTTAGCTCTCCCAGTCCTCCTGCTATGATATATCCGCGGCTCTTCAATGTTTTTATAATTTCACTAGCTTTATTAGTGTAGAACGCTGCTACAGTACAGCTTCTATGTATACCTTCTGCAACAGGTTTAAGCTTTACCGATTTGTATAAAAACTCGATTTTTTCTCTATGTAGTTGTTGATAGGTACTTAAGCTCATGCCAAGTATTATATCTAGGGAAGCGTTCAATCCATAGAGCACATTTATCGGAGGTGTATAAGGCACATCCCCTTTACCTATTCCACCTAGGAATTTCTTGAGATCCATTGATGGTGGGACAGGAATCTCTGTTTTCGGGGTAATGTTTAAGTATAATATAGAGCCTCCAGGAGGTGCCATAAACGCTTTATGTGTTGCTGTTGCAATTACGTCGATCTTGCAGTTTATTGGTTCTGCTGGTAATGCTGAGACACTATCTACTATAAGTATAGCTCCAACGTTTTCTGCTGTTCTCTGGAGTTTGTCTAAGTATCTATTTGTCACACCTATGCTAGTTTCGTTATGAACAACTATTATAGCTTTAACTTTACCTATCTTACGTATATAGTCTTCTACAGCATCGGGGGGTGGTGGATATATTTTCGTCTCGATTCTATAAACCTTTGCTCCTCTAGATTCAGCTGACTGAGCCATTCTACTACCGAATTCGCCATGAATAATAGCTACTACAACGTCTCCAGGATCTATGAAATTATATATAGCCATATCAACAGCTAGAGTACCTGTTCCTGGAGCTATAACTGGGGTAGCATCGTAAATTTTGCTTAATTTCTCTAAAATATTTGTTAAAAGTTCTTTAAACTCTTCTGATCTATGGAATATCGGTTGTTTTGCAATAGCTTTTACAACTTCTCTAGGTAATTGAACAGGCCCTGGTGTTAAGAGTTTAAACACCATTTTATCGCCTCGAATATATTTTCAACAAGTTCATCAGCTAATCTATCCATTGCTTCAACTGTCTCTGCACCTATATGAGGTGTAACTATAACCTTAGGATGTTTTATCAATTCTATTAAGTGAGATGAACGTGGAGGTTCTTCTTCTAGAACATCTAGAGCAACACCTCCGAGTTTCTCGATATGTTTTAGCAATGCTCTATGGTCAATAATCTCACCTCTACTTGTATTAACTATGTAAGCTCCGTCTTTGACAAGACTCAAAGTCTTATCATTAAGCATATGATAGGTCTGTGGTGTTAACGGCACGTGTAAAGTGATGAAATCACTACTACTAAGCAAAGTCTCTAAGTCTACTTGTTTTCCTCCTACGATATCCATTACCATGGATAGATCTTTTACATCATATATGAGGACATCCATACCCATGGCTTTAGCGTAGACCCCTACTCTACTACCTATCCTTCCAAAACCAATGATGCCAAGTTTCTTTCCGTAAAGCTCTACACCTGTAAACATACCTTTACTCCATACACCTTTCTTTACGTAGTCTATATGGAGATGTAGATTTCTAGCAATAGCTATCATAAGCCCTATGGATAGTTCTGCAACACTAATGCAAGAAGCTTTCGGAGCATTTACTACAGCTATACCTTTCTTAATAGCATATTCAACATCAACATTGTCTAAACCAATCCCATACCTAGCTAAGATCTTTAATCTAGAGCCTCTATCAATAACCTCTTTATCTACCTTTAGCCTACTTCTAAAGATCAGTACATCATAGTTCTCTATGATCTTGAGAAGAGATTCACGATCAAGACCCGGTTTGTATTCAACTTCTATACTTGTCTTCTTTAGCTTATCTATGATTTTATCTGATACACGGTCTATAATCAAGGTACGCAGTTTATCGACAAAACCACCTCACCAAAATATGAGAACTAAAATCAAGAATTAGGATATAAATTTTTCGCTTGCATAAGTATAACAATACACAGACCTTTAATGGCTAGAAGATATTTTGATTTCATAAAATTTGTTTTATCAGAATTTTTTCCGAGGTGGGTATACAATATGTTAATAGCGGTGCGAAATCTGTCTTGGTTTATTCCATAACTCTGTTCTTAGTGAGCATCGGTATGCATATAAAGTTCTGTTGTAGTGGAGTTAAGTTAAAGTAATGCTTAGTACGCTAATGGTGTATAGATATGAGTAGAGATTTGGAAGGAGTGTTTTATAGAGATCTATATCCCTTCATAGATGTTCCTCGCATAGGTAGGGTAGCAGATAGATTTATCGAAGAAAATCTGAGTAAGATATATCTCACAGATACAACTCTTAGAGACGGTCAACAAGGTTGGAGACCTTTTACTGTTGAAGAATGTGAACGTATATACGAACTTCTTGTGGATATCGGAAAAGCTATTAGGAGTACTGAAGTTTTCTTGTATACTGATAAAGATAGAGAAGCTGTTAAAAGATTGTTGGACTATGGGTATGAGTATCCCAAGATTATCGGCTGGATTAGAGCTACGTATTCAGATCTTCAACTTGTGATAGATGCTCATCTAGATGAAGCAGTTATCTTAGCCTCTATATCGGATTACCATATAAAACATAAATTCAATGCACCTAGAGACATTGTTTTAAATAAGTATTTAGAGGTTATAGAGAAATCTCTTAGCTATGGTATAGTATCCAGGGTATCGCTTGAAGATATCACTAGGGCAGATGTAGAAGGTGTTGTAATACCTTTCGTAAAGAAACTTTTAAACCTAAGCGAGAGATACAAAGTACCTATAAAGATAAAGCTCCCAGACACTCTTGGCGTAGGTCTTCCGTTTTACGAAGTTCAGCTCCCTAGGAGTATCCCGAGAGTGGTTAAAGCTATTAGGGATGCAGGGGTGGATCCAGAAAACATAGAGTTTCATGCCCACAATGATCTAGGGTTAGCTGTAGCAAACCAGTTAGCTGCTTGGCTCTATGGAGCTGCTGCAGCTAACTGTACATTGCTGGGTATAGGGGAGAGAGCAGGGAACTGCCCGCTGGAGGTAATGGCTGTACACTATGCAGGTATAAAGAGTTCTAACGATATAAACTTGAAGGCTTTATCTAGAATAACTGATCTCTTCGAGAAGATGGGGTATAGAACAATAGACCATTACCCTATAATAGGTAGGAATGCTTTTAGAACGAAAGCAGGTATACATGTTGATGGTCTTATGAAGAATCCCGAGGTTTACTTACCCTTCGACCCTATGAAGGTTCTAGGAAAACCTTATTCTGTAGCTATAACTCCTTACTCAGGAAGAGCGGCTGTTGTACTGTGGATAAGGAATTACCTAGGTTATAATGGTATAAGCAAAGACGATACAAGAGTTATAGCTATTTATAACGAAATCATAGACTACTTCAATAAAATCAATAGAGTTGAGCCTTTAACAGATGAAGAAATGGCGAATTTCGTTAAAAAATACATGCCTGAACTTTTTAAGAAGTAGCCTACCTTTGGCAATACATCTAAAGTTAATAGGGTTGAGACTACATTGGGTTTAATAGATATCTTGTTATCCAAAGCTGTTGGAAAAGAAGTTTCACCAGGAGACATAGTTATCGTAGATCTTGACGCGATATATGCGCATGATGGAACCGCTCCTCTGGTTATCGAAGTACTAGAAAAAGAACTAGGAATAGAAAAGCTCTATGCAGTTAACAAAGCTTACTTCTTTATAGATCATTCGGCTCCTGCACCTCATACTGCGGCTGCACAAGTTCATAGAGAGATGAGGAGGTTCGCGAGTAGATATAGCATACATTTGTTTGATGTTGGATACGGAATATGTCACCAAGTTGTGGTTGAAGAAGGTATTGTTAGACCAGGTATGGTTGTTATGGGAGCTGATAGCCATACACCTACTATAGGAGCTCTTGCTCTATACTCTATAGGTGTTGGAAGTACAGATGCCGCAATAGCTATTGCTTATGGAAAACAGTGGGTAAGAGTACCCCCAACAGTAAAAATAACGCTAAGTGGGGTACCCCCTAGGGGGATTATGTCAAAAGACATTATACTCAGTATCATAGGAGAACTTGGGACAGATGGTATGCTCGGTAAAGCAGCAGAATTCCATGGAGATACTCTTAAACACCTTTCGATGGATTCAAGGCTTACATTAACAAATATGTGTACAGAAATGAGTGCTGAATCAGCTATAATACCATTAGATAGTATTGCTATGCAATGGCTAGAAAGTAAAGGTATAGCACCTTATCGATATGTAGACTACGACCCTAAGAGAACAGAATTTGTAGATGAGATTATTTTCGAGGTCGAAAAAATAGAGCCTGTTGTAGCTGCCCCACCAGATGTAGATAATGTGGTTAGCATAGGGGAGGTTGGGAATACCGAGGTAGACCAAGTGTTCATAGGTTCTTGTACTAACGGGAGATTAGAAGATATAGAGATAGCTACAAGAATTCTAAAGAGTAGGAGGGTTCATCCAAGAGTTAGATGTATAGTTGCACCAGCATCAAGAAATGTCTACAGAGAAGCCCAAAGAAGAGGTTATATAGATACATTATTGGAAGCTGGATGTACAGTTGCACCGCCAACATGCGGACCATGTGTAGGTGCTCACATGGGTCTGCTAGCCGAGGGCGAGGTAGCTGTATCAACATCTAATAGGAATTTCCCTGGACGCATGGGTCATAAAAATAGTAAAGTATACCTAGCATCACCTGCAGTAGCAGCAGCATCAGCTATAGAAGGCAGAATAGCAGATCCCCGTAAATATTTGTAAGGTGGCTGAAAATGATTAAAGGAAGATGCTGGAAACTTGGCGATAATATAAGCACAGACCACATTATATCAGGAAAATACAAGTTTAGTGCTATAGATAGCTTAGAGGCTATGGTACACCACGTACTTGAGGAAGTTATACCAGACTTCTATAAAAAAGTTAATAAAGGAGATGTGATAGTAAGTGGAAAGAACTTTGGAAAAGGGTCAAGTAGAGAGCATGCACCTAGATTACTAAAGTTAGCAGGTATCTCTGCTGTAGTAGCGAAAAGCTTTGCTCATATATTCTATAGAAATGCTATAAACATAGGTTTGCCTGTAATTGTAGCTCAATCAATACCAGATGTATCTGAAACTGGAGATATAATTGAGATAGATCTAGTGAACGGCATTATCAGGAACGTATCTAAAGGTATTGAGGAGAAGTTCAAGCCATTCCCTAAGGAACTAGCAATAATACTCGAATCTGGAGGTATCGTTGAATATATTAAACAACACGGTGTACCACCATGGGTAAGAAGTATAGAGTAGGAGTAATTAAGGGAGATGGAATAGGCCCTGAGATTATAGAGGCATCGCTTTATATAGTTCCATATCTTGGAGTAGACATGGAGATAATAGAACTTCAAGCAGGGTACGAGTACTATAGGAGAACAGGGAAAGTAGTTGAGGAGGAATTCTTTGACAAAATTAAGAAACTCGATGCAGTTCTTAAAGGACCTCTATATACACCTCCCCATGATCCGAACTTCCGAAGTGTAAACATCTTGATTAGGAAGGAGCTAGGTCTTTACGCAAATATAAGACCTTTCAAGAGTTTTAAGAGTATATCTCAAAAACAGTTCAACTTGGTTATATTTAGAGAAAATACGGAAGGAGAGTACGTAGGTATAGAAGGTATGTTTAACGATGTAGCGATATCTCTTAGAATAACGAGCAGAAGAGGCTCTGAAAGAATAGTTAGGCTCGCTTTCAACTACGCCAAAGCTGTTGGCTTCAATAAAGTAACGGTAGTTCATAAAGCTAATATCCTGAAAATCAGTGATGGATTGTTTAGGGATATGTTTTTCAAAATATCCAAAGAGTTTCCAGGTATCGTAGCTGGCGAAGTTATAGTTGATACAGCAGCTTACCAACTTGTTAAAAACCCTGAGAAATTCCAAGTGCTTGTAACACCCAACCTCTATGGAGATATATTATCTGATCTCGTTGGAGGTCTCATGGGTAGCCTAGGTTTGTGTGGTTCAGCACTTGTTGGCGATGGAGTAGGAGTTTTTGAGCCTATCCATGGTGTAGCACTTGATATAGTTGGCAAAGGTATAGCGAACCCTGTCGGGGTTTTAATGGCTTTAAAACTTATGCTTGAATACTTTGGACAGAAGTATGAAGATAAACAAGCTATGGGAGCATCTAAAGTACTTGAAGAAGCTATATACCGTGTTATAGATGAGAAACGTATCTGGACCCCAGACCTTGGCGGAGAGTATAAAACAATTGATATAACTAAAGCTGTAGCAGGAGAAGTAAAAGTCATACGAGAGGAAAGGAGCTAGAAAAGGAGACCATTTTTGTATTAGTTATGTATATACCTAGTTTTTTAACCTCTGTAAAGCAGATGTTTTCGAACGGTGGTCTTTGTGGAAACATAGCTGAAATATACTCGATGTATAAAATAGTTAAACCAAATGTAACATTGAAATGTGTTAAATGTGGACAAACTTACATACCAAAACCAAGGCTCTTCTTATGTCCTAAATGCGGTTCATTAATTGATGTAATTGTTAGAGTAGAAGAGTTTAAATGGGATAGAATAAAGGAGAGGAGATTTGGGGTTTGGAGATATAGAGAACTTCTGCCACTAAGAGATGGTATTGAACCTGTAACACTAGGTGAAGGAGGAACTCCGCTTATTAAATTGCAAAATATGTATGAGAAACGAATTATTAATTCAAGAAGTATTTATGTGAAATTTGAGGGTGCTAATCCTACAGGTAGTTTTAAAGATCGTGGAATGACCGTTGGTGTAACAATAGCTAAACATCTAGGGGTTGAAGGAGTTATAGTGGCGAGCACTGGGAATACTGCAGCTTCTGCAGCAGCTTATGCAGCTAGAGCTGGTTTGCGGTGTGTTGTTGTTCTACCTAAAGGTGGTGTAGCCAAGGGTAAACTAGCTCAAGCATTACTTCATGGTGCAGAGATTAGAGAGGTTGAAGGTTCATTCGATAAAGCTTTAGAGGAAGTTCTAGATGAGGTTATAGGTGGAAATCTTAATGAATACTATCCGCTGAACTCTTTTAATCCTTGGAGATTAGAAGGTCAAAAAACAATTGCTTATGAAATTATTGATGAACTGGGGGTTATACCAGATTACGTTGTTGTTCCTGTAGGTAATGCTGGGAATATTTCAGCTATATGGAAAGGATTCAAGGAATTATATGAGCTAGGCTTAATAAATGAGCTACCTAAGCTGGTAGGAGTACAAGCAGAAGGAGCCGCACCAATAGCTACTGCATGGCTACAAGGATTAACAGAGCCTTTATTTATTGAAAAACCAATCACCATAGCTTCAGCTATAAGAATAGGGAGACCTGTGAACTGGTTTAAAGCAATGAGAGCTATTAAAGAATCTGAAGGGATCTTTATCACCGTTAGTGATGAAGATATATTGAATGCTATGAAGATTCTCGCAAAATATGAAGGCATAGGAGTTGAACCAGCTAGTGCAACTACCTTAGCATCGTTAATAAAATGTGTAAACGAAGGAAGGATAGGTAGAGATGACATAGTGGTATTAGTAGCAACAGGTCATTCATTAAAGGATCCAGATACAGTGTTTAAAATATTACCTTCTTAAAATGTTCAAAAAGTTTTAAAATGTCCAGCTTTATATACATCAAGAGATAGGAGAATGTGGGTAAGAGCTATGTATATACCGAAGCTCATGTGTACACAACATCCAGATGCAACGGAGAGAGTAACAGCTCAGCAAGAAATTGATGAAGCCATCCAAGCTTATACTATGTATGGATGTGATGAAGTTATGAGTGATTATGAAGGTAAACTAACGCCATATGCACAGCCTAAGGATATAGTTATTAGAGCACTAAGCCTTGGAATACCCATTGGGGAAAAGACTTTTATAACACCTCGAATACCTAACCTGTCGCTAGAGGATTTCGATAGAGTTGACCTTTCTATAGAGGCAGGTCTCCTAGCTAACTACTATTCAATCAAACTAGCAGGAGTCCAAGCAGTTAGATGGCTTATATTACCGATGGTTGAAGATATAAACACTGTAAAATTAGTCCAAAGGTTGATACTTAAGAAATTAAGTATATTGAAAGAAGAGCTAGGCATAAACATAGACCCTATACAGCTTATCCCATTGCTAGAGGATGCTCAAAGTCATATGAATGTGAGATCCCATGTAAAGGTGTTGCTCTTAGTATTAAAAGACTTTAACACAGATTTAGATGTTCTAAGAGTTTTCCTAGGTAAAAGTGATGCAGCTGTTAAAGCAGGGCATATCGCTTCAGCTTTATCAGTTGTATATGCATTGAACGAACTCTATAAGTTATCCGAAGAGTTAGGGATAGAAGTGAAACCTATAATAGGTATGGGGGTTCCGCCATTTAGAGGTGCGCTAAACAACCCTGAGCTTGTTGTATATACTGTTCAAAGGTATAGAGGATTTAACACAGCTACGATTCAGTCTGCAATCAGGTATGATATACCTTTCAGAGACTATATAACAGTTAAGAATACAATCTTAGAGGCTACAGATTTGAAACCTGTAAACATTGATAATAATGCTGTTAAAATCGTTGAAAAAGCTAGCGAAAAATATAGAAGACTAGCCTCGAGATATATCAGTGCTATTCAGAAAGTAGCTGAAGCAGTGCCTAATACAAGAGATAGAGTTTCTTGGAAAGATTATGGAAGACTTTTACCAGCACAAAGCGAAAAGTTCTCAGTACCACGGGCGATAGTCTACACAGCTACATGGTACTCTGTAGGAGTACCCCCAATATATCTCGATGCTGATTTTATTGTAGATCTCTATAGAAGTGATGAGCTTGATTATATATTGAAGTTGCTACCTTATTTAGAGAAAGAATGGTTGTACGATTCAAAATTCTATGTGAGAAACATAGCTTTGAATAGACTCGATGAACATATTATTAAGAAAATTGATGAAGCTCTAGATATACTAGGAGTAAAACCAGAGCCTTCTGAAACTTATAGAGCTCTTATAGAGCTTAACCCGATTGAACCTCATATATCAGCCTTGGGAAGGATAAGAGGTTTTCTAGGCTAGCGGATAACCACTTTAACAATATTATACCCAGATGCTTTTCTAAGTCTATTCATTACAGTTAATCCTAAGCCTATCTCTGGAAAACCCTCTACTATACCCAAGTCAGCTCCTAGTCTATCAAGTTCCCTTAAGGTAGAGAAGAGATTTTTAGCAATCTCATAGATATTACTTCTAGAGCCTATGACAAGAGTTCTAAAACCCTTCTCTCTATATATATTCTCAGTCTCCCTAGAAACTACTAATATACACTTCCTATTTCTACACCTCTCCTCAACTACCTCAAGAACTTTCTCAGTATACTTAGCAACATTACTGTAATCCTCAGCTTCAACTAAGATTAGAGGAATTTTAGGTGCATAATGTTTATATCTCATACCGGGTGCTAAAGCTATAGAAGATTCTTTCAAACCTCTGGCTATGTCTGGTATAACTATGTTTTTGCCAATAATCTCTACTAGTTTTTCGTAAGGAATGGCTCCAGGTCTTAAAAGTTTTGGAGGATCTACTGTTAAATCTACAATCGTAGATTCAACTCCAAAGAATGTCTCGCCAGCATCTAAGATTATGTCTACACGACCAAACATATCAACGTAAACATGGTAAGGTTCTGTAGGGCTAGGTTTCCCAGAGATATTAGCGCTTGGAGCAGCTATAGGTCCTACACATTCAATAAACTTGAGAGCAACAGGATGAGCAGGAGATCTAACGGCAACTGTAGGTAGTCCACCAGAGACCTCTAGAGGAACTTCTCTACGTTTCCTTAAAACAACTGTTAGAGGACCTGGCCAGGAAATTTTAGCTATCTTAAAAACTATCTCAGGTATATCTTCAGCTACTTCGTAAACTTGATTTATATTCGCTATATGAATAATTAAAGGGTTGTCAGGAGGCCTACCTTTAGATATGAAGATTTTTTTCACAGCATCAATATTAAATACATAGGCTCCTAAACCGTAAACAGTTTCTGTGGGAAAAACAGCTATAGCACCTCTTCTTACCTCTTCGCAACAATGTTTTATGATATCTATACTTGGATTCAGAGGATCCACTATATAAACCTTGGTTACAGTGATCGAAGATCACCATAGAAAATATCTAATCTATGTGGAGTCCGTAGAAATTCTCAGCTATTTTAAGAGCTTCCCATAGATTTTTAGCTATTCGGACTCCTACTACTTCAAGATCTTCATCTATGTAATCTGTATCGCTTATACGATTCGATACCAAGTTTCTCAATACGATTATAGATTTTACACCGTTGATAATAGCTGCTATAGCGTCTAAAAGCTTATCGCCTATGAAGAGCACCTCGCTGGGTAGAACATTCATAGTTTTTACAGCTTTGGATACCTGCTCAATTCTTGTTGAAGAATCTTCTCTTGTAGATAAAATTCCCAGGTTGTTATTACATTTATCAATACCCAACTTACTAAGTATCTTTTCTGCTGCAGCTCTGCTCTGCATAGTTATAAAACCTACATCAATTCTCTGACAGATTCTCTTTAGAATATGTTCAGCATTATCAAGAACAACTAGATTATCAACAGCTTCAAGTTCTAGTAATTCGAGGTATCTATGGATACGCCAGAAAACATCTGTTCCATGGTATCTAGCTACAAACCCTAAGAATGTTGTTGTATTTACTCCTTCAGTTCTAATTCTAGATATTACGTTAGGCCAATCTATAGGCAATAAGACTATAGTTCCATCTATATCGAATAATAATTTCGATAGCTTCATTATGTAGTATTCACCTTGTTGGTTAAAGATTATATTTATCAAAAATTTTTATGTTTCTCTAGACTCTAACTAAGATGGATGAAGATTATGAGATTCAATCTATTCCGATCTTTATCCATACTAATAATAATAGTAACAATCATAGCACCTATAACTATTCTTGCTGAAGCCCAAGAATTAAAAGATTATGTGGTTGAAGTTCTAGTACAATATAGAGATAGAAGAAGCGTTGATATAGCAATAAAACTGGGTTGCTATGTAGAAAGAGAGTTCAAGTTGTTTAATATAACATTGATGTTATGCTTATCAAGTGTTGTAAATGAGCTGAAAGGAGTAGGGCTGAACGTTGTTAAAAATTTTGATGTAAAAATAGATACTGTTTTCAAAGAGTTCAAACCATTCAATCCATCAGTACTTCAACAAGGTCTAGAGCTAGCAATACCTCTATATTGGTCATGGGCTATATCCAGGGTATCAGCAGACATAGCTTTAAACTATCTTGGGGAAGATGGTTCAGATACAGTTATAGCTGTACTTGATACAGGTATAGACCCTACGCATCCTCTCCTAGCCGGTAAAATCGTTGCATGGATAGAATTTGATGCTAAAGGTAAACCTGTATGTTCAAAACCCCACGATACACATGGCCATGGGACATGGGTATCGAGTATAGCTGTAGGTGGAGATGGAAAAAGATATATATTTGGAGTTGCACCAAACGCGAAGATAATGGCCGCCTTAGTTCTACACTATGGGAGAGGTACAGCTGCACAAATTCTAGCAGGGCTTGAATGGGTTCTACAGCCATACGATCCATGTACAAATACCAAGCTTGATATAAAACCAAACGCTGTCTCTATGAGTTTTGGAGCTACTGGAAACTACTCCAATGTTTTTCTACCGGCGATAAAGAAGCTTATAGAAAATGGAATTGTTGCAGTAGCAGCTATAGGTAATAGTGGTCCTTATACTAGTGCTAACCCTGGAAATATATGGGGTGTTATAGGGGTAGGAGCAACAGACTACGATAACGATATAGCATCTTTTAGTAGCTATGAAGATGTAGAATGGCCTAATCCTCCAAGCGAATGGCCTTTTAAAGATCGTTACCCTTCTCAATATAGGAAACCAGATGTTGTTGCACCAGGAGTTGATGTTCCTGGAGCTTTCCCAGGAGGACTTCTAGCGATTGCTAGTGGCACCAGTGCATCTACACCAATTGTAGCAGGTGTAGTAGCTATTGTAAGCGCAAAACTTAAGAATCAAGGTTTATCAGGAGCTAAGCTTGTTGAAAGAGTCTACGACATAATAACGACTACATCTACTCGATTAACCAATCCTGGCGCAGGTTACGGGCTTATAGATGCTTATCTTTCTATAGCTAGTGCTAAGAATATAGATGTTAGAATTGTAAACCTAGATGTTTACCCATTGACAACAAATCCGTTAAGTAATGCAACTCTTAACATAATTGGCGTTATCCTCGGTGTAAATATTGATATATATGTATCAGGATCGAAAGTGTATAGTGGAACTATAAGATCGAGATACATAACTTTACCAATACCTTTAACACACGGTGGAGGAAACACTATTACGATCATCAGCAGAAATGGGCTTATCTACGGTAAAACCTTGGTCCAAGTAGTTCCTACTATATTCTCTGAGAGATTGTGTTACTGGGGAAAGATATGCAAAGTCCTTATCTCAGGTGTAGGTATAGGAGATACTATGGGTATCTATTTCGGATCCAATATTATGACATTGTATTCATCAAATCTTAGAGGCTCGTTTAATGCTTCATTTATAACACCTATAGTAGAAGAGGGGTACTACTTAGTAACAGCTATAGATTTCTCAAGACCAGAAATAACTTTGCAAACACAAATTTATGTCTATCCTACTCAATTATTAAAACCTATTATAACGAACAACACGCTCATTATAAATAATACCTATATCATAACGAAGAACCAAACATACAATACTATTATAAATAATACCTATATCCATGTACTACCTCTGTATGTAAGATCTAAAGAATTCTATATAGCTAATACCATTGATTTCCTTGATATATACATATATAACGGTTCAATAAACAGAATTGCTATAGATAAGAAAATCCTCGATACTATCGATATCAGCATCTTAAATATATCGAGAACAGAAGATGGAGTTTACAGGATATGGATTAGAATAGGTTCTGTAAAGGTGGATGAAGTCTACGTAAGGTTGAACATAACGATAATATTTGAGAATATTGTTGTTCCCTACATAATAACAATAAAAATCCTTAAAGAGGATCCGAATAAATTAACAGTTGAAAAAGTTTCACAGCTAAGCGATATTGTAGAAAAATACATGAGAATAGTTAATAGCTTAGAGGGGGAAATTAGCAATATGAATAAAAGCATTACAAATCTAGATAAAAACTTAGGTAACTTAAACAGTAATTTGAATAGTTTCTCGAGAGAAGTTAATGATAGGATAGAATTTCTTAGTAATAGTTTAGATAACATTGAACAACGTTCAATGTTATTACAGACAATGTTATTAGTTGCGATAATGTTGAGTATTGTTGCAATATTGTTAAGTATAATCACAGTTTTTAAGATTCGCCATCGATAAGTTTACCATAGTGATGAATATTGATTAAGGTTTGCGTAGGTAGTAAGAACCCTTCTAAACTTCGGGGAGTTGATAAAGCATTTAAGGCGTTGGTAGGGGAGATCATTATAGAAAGCTATCCTATTAAAGGATTGGAAGATCAACCAATAGGATTGAAGTCTATAATGGATTCAGCTAAGTATAGAGCGAGAAAAATCATGGAAATAAATGCTGAATGCGATTTTTATATAGGGGTTGAAGCAGGGTTATTAGAGGTTAAAGAGTTAGGGTATTTCGATATTCATGTAGCTTGCATAATAGATAAGAATAACCATGAATACTACGGTTTTTCTCCTGCTTTTAATGTTCCTAAAAAATTTGTGGAAAAGATATTATCTGGAGAATTTAGAGAACTTGAGGAAATAGTTGATTTTTACTACGGTACTAGGGATATAGGGGAAAAAGGAGGATTTATAAGCTTACTAACAAAAGGAGTTATTGATAGAGAAGAGCTAGTGTACTATTCAGTGATAACAGCATTAATACCTATAATTAATAGCCAGCTATATACTTAAACCTTTACCAAGATATATGATATATAAGGGGTTCTTTACTTTATTGATGATATAACTTCTTTTACACCTGAGATAAACATATCAACAGCAAAAGCCGCTATTATAATTGACATAAACCTGCCTAATCCATGGATAAATGTTGAGCCTAAAAGACGCAGGATTTTCATCGAAATACGTAATATAATGTATGTTGCAATAAAGGCTATGTACGAGGCTATTAAAGTGTTTAAAACTCCATAGATTTTAGAAGATGTAATAAGGAGTGTCATAGTCCCTGGTCCTACTATCAACGGGGTAGCGATAGGAACTATTATGTATTCACCTAGGTTGATGTTCTCTGGTTTGTGTCCTGTTATCAATGTATCTATAGATACAGCCATTAGAACAACTCCGGCGGCCATTCTCAAAGATGGGATATCTATGCCTAGAAGAGCTAAGATGTAGCTTCCTATTGTTGAGAACAACGTTAGTAGAAGAAATATAGCTATAGAAGCTCTATTTATAAGAGTTCTACAATCTTTTTCATTAAATCCTGAAAGAGCTTGGGTTAATGTTGGTATAGCTGCTAGAGGATCCATTATAGCGAATATCTGTATAGATAGTGTTGCTATAGCTGTAAAATCTATATACTGCATACATTATACCTGTTACATCAAGGTTAACCATTTTGAGGAGGTTTTAAGTTGTTTAGCTTCAAGAATAAGGAGAAACTAGTACATATAATGTTATTCGTAGTAGCTATGATGAGCATAGGGTCAGCGTCTATTCTTGTAAAGCTGTCTTCAGCAAGTGGTGTTGCGTGTGCTTTCTGGCGTTTATTTATATCCTCAGTGTTGATACTGATCGTTATGCTTGTAAATCGAGGAGGTATGCCAAGGTTAGCTAATTTTCTAGATAATAAAGTTTTCTTCATGTTAACTATATCAGGATTTGCTTTAGCATTACATTTTATACTATGGATGGAGTCTCTTTTCAAAATTTTAGTAGCTGTTAGTACAACAATTGTTGTTGCTTATCCTCTTCACCTAGCTTTAATTGAATTAGTGTTCGGAAAGGAAAGAGCAAGCGTTGTTTCTGTTGTAGGGCTTTTAATAGGTTTTCTAGGTATTATACTATTGTTTTGGGATGCGTTCATAGGGAAAGAGCTAGATTTTTTAGGTATTTTAGAAAGCTTTACAGCATCTATATTCGCTGCTATTTATTTCTATATCGGTAGAATAGCTAGAAAGGGGATCGATGTATATACATACTCTTTCTATGTATATACGATAGCTTTTCTAGTTGTATTAAGCTATTCACTAGCAATAAAGGAGAATATCTTTAAATACATTGAAAAGTCATGGGTATGGTTTCTACTCTTAGCTTTAATCCCTATGCTAGGTGGTCATACTGTAATGAACTACTTGCTAAAATTCTATCGAAGCTCTATTGTAACATCTATAGCTTTTGCTGAACCTATTATAGCATCTATCCTAGCAGCTACTATACTAGGAGAAATAGTTTCATTAAAACAGTTGATATGCTTAGCAATGGTTCTAACAGGTGTAGGTATATCATTAACATCGGAGCTCAGAAGTAGAGGAAATATTGGAAGAGGTTGACAAGGTATTAAATCCATGGGATATGTGGTGGTATATAGGGGAACTCTTCTTCAACAATATCTCTATCCTTGGATACTACAATGAATACTGATGAGAATGTTATTATAGATGATATTAATGCTAATGGTCTAACTATATACTTACCTGTATCACCTGCAACATCTTGGGATACTAGCTCAACATTATCTATTAAGAGTCTTTCTCCTCTTTCAGCTATTGTAATACCGAATATACTACGGATATTTATAACATAAGTATCTATTTGACCATCGAATTTCACAAGAACACATTTATCGTCGTAACTACCAATACCTTTAATCACTGTGTCTACAGCAACATTAGTACCGGGCATCTGTACCCTTACTGAGCGAGAAATCTCTATGTTTTCAGCGTTACAATATCTTGTTGAAGGTGCTTGTATTATGTTAGACCAAACTATTCTATTGAAAGCTATTCTAGGGAGATCTTTTGAAGGAGATATATTTTCACCATTTATAGGTGTATACACACCTTCATCTGTTTCACATGTGCCTTTAGAACAAGCTGATATCTTGACGTTGTATACGCTCGAAGCTTGAGGGGCTATATACAGTGAATATATAGCTCCGCTTAGAACTGCTAACAATAGTATGGATAGAACGAGCTTGGTAACTTTTCCTAACCCTCTTACAGTACCATGTTCAAAAGGTATAGGTGTTATTAAGGTCCAGGGAGTGTATTGATAGACTTTTCTCTTTTTCAGTACATACACCAAGCTTAACCCAGCAATAAAACCACCAACATGTGCAAAAAATGCTATTCCACCAAATCTAAGATAACCGTAGATAACTTGTGTTGCAAACCAGAACAACAGGAAAAATGCTGCTGTTGTTGTAAAACATAGCGGTACAAAGAAGAAAAACCAGCACAAGCTCAATCTTCTCCTTGGATATGTTAAGAGGTAAGCACCTAGCAGACCACTAATAGCTCCAGAAGCCCCTAGAGCTGGTGTTATTAAGCTAATTGAACCTACTATAGGAGTAAACGCTGTATGAAAAATTGTGGCAGAGATACCTGAGACAATGTACAAAGCGAGGTACTTCTTCATACCGAGTAGCAATTCTATTTCTCTCCCGAACCAGTATAAGAATAGCATATTGAAGAATATATGGAATAGATCCCCGTGGAGAAACATACTGGTTATAACTCTATACCACTGTAAGGGGTTGATCATGAGTATAGGTACATAGGAGAAAGTATCTACCCATTCATTTGAAATTTCAGCAAAGTAGTTTTGATAAGAAGACGCAAAGTACATAATTATGTTTACAGCGATCAAAGCATATGTAGCTATAGGTCTTACTTTCTTAGGAGTCCAAGTCCATTCATGGACCAAATTTTGAAACCTCAAATACCTTACTCTGTAATAGCTTGTGTAGCTTAAAATAGTTAGCGCACAAAATATTTGCTTACCTTGATAACAGCTTTACCTAGAGGAACACCTAAATCTCTTGCAACAGGAGTACACTTAGCTACAAGAGCATAGATTATAGGTATTCCTATGATAGATTCTATCTCTGTTATATATTCATAATTAGCCATACCTTTAGCTAATACAATATCGAATTTTCTTAAATTCTCTAAAAAATCTTCTCCAACTTCCTCTATAAATATACTTGACGCATCTGTACCTGTACTAAGAACTGCATCAAAACTCTTCATTAGCTCAGCATACTCAGCTTCTGAATACGTTATATCGTTTTGAAACGGAGCTCCTTTAACTATAGCGACAATGTACTTACCTTCAGCTTTCAAAACATCACCTAGTATACGATCGAAAACAGCTTCACCAGTGTTGTCCATGACAATAGCAATTTTTTTAGATTTTGTGAGTAGATCGAGACTTTCTGACACATCGCCAAGAATATCCATAGAATTTATTAGCTCAGTGATTTTACTTAACTCAGGAGCATTATAGTTAGCAACACCGAGATCTATAAGATTACCTGCTAAAGATATCTTTAGGGCTAGGAAGAGTCTCTTCTTTAAATCGCTAAGCTGGAAAACTATCTTCTTTAGATTTTCGTAGATTTTCAAAGCTTCTCTATTAGCTAAATTCTTCTCTTCTCTATAAGGATCATCAATACCTGTAGCACTTTTCACTAATCTAAATAAGTTTGTCGAAATAATTGTCGGTATACATTGGCCATCGTATCTAGAGCTACATCTACTAAGGATATCGTTCAAATGCTCAACAACTTTCTTCATCACTTCTACACGCTTATCCTCGTTATCGATAATCTTCTGGATATCTCTAAAGCGAACTTGTACTTGGCAAGCTATACACTCAGCATAGAGTTTCATAAATGATCACGCTTTTGTATTTTTATAGGAGGACTAGCTCTGTTTTAAGCTATAGGGTGTTAAAACCTATGGATAACTCTAAGTATACGTCATGGATATTTACACTCGGTACAGAGTTAACCCAAGGAAGAGTTGTTAATACTAATGCATCGTTTATTGGGAGAAGATTAACACTTCTAGGGTTCAATGTATTAGGAGTCATAACATTGATAGACGATGTTGACCTCATATCAAAGTACATATCCCAAGTATTAAACGATAAACCTAAAGTCATAGTTACAACAGGAGGTCTTGGTCCAACATATGATGATAGAACTCTAGAGGCTATAGCCAAAGCTATTAATAGAAAGCTTGTTTTAAATCAGAAAGCATTTGAGATGGTGAAGAAAAAATACGAATTGAGGAAATTAGAATTAACACCTGAAAGAATTAAAATGGCTTACCTCCCTGAGGGAGGTATACCTATACATAACCCCGTGGGAACCGCTCCAGGATGCTGGCTTGAGGTAGATGGAACTATAATAATCTCTCTTCCTGGCGTACCTAAAGAGATGGAGTCTATGTGGATCACATGGATTGAACCAAGGTTGAAACAAGTTGGCCCAGGACTCTCTATAGTTGAAAGACTTATGGTTACTCTAGGAGTATCTGAGTCGTCTATAGTACCTATCATCAAAGCTGTTATGAAGCAATACCCTGGAGTCTATATCAAGACTCACCCTGAGTTAAGTGAAACTGGGGAACCTTTACTAAGGATATACATTATGTATTCACATAAGAATGAGAAAATAGCTTACGACGTTGTTGAGAATGTTCTAAAGAGTATTGAAGCTAAGTATAGAGAGTCGTACGGTAAAGAACTAAAGGTTTTAGAGATTAAAGAAACAGGAGAGTTATCTACTTAACTATATCGATGGATATGAAGTGATCACGTATAAGCTGGTATGGTATAAAGTATCTCTTATTGTTTAAATCTATAGTAAATCCTCCTAAACAGTACTCCTCAACTTCAGCAATACCTTCAAGATTATTTAACATCTCTCTATCATAAATAATATAGCTCTTCTCCATATCATCGAAGCAACTATCGTAAAACCTTATAACAGGTATAAAATCTTTCCCCCTATCAATACCTATACTATTTAAAAAAGGTTTAACATGCCTTGAGAATATTGCTATAAAACTCTTTAAATGATCTTCAAAATTCCTTGATTTAACTCTTTTAATCCAGTCAAGTCTCTCAAAAACTGTTGCACGATCTTTCACATAGAAACTTGAAAGTTTTTTCTCAATATTTCTAGCGAGAGCTGCATTTTCAACAAAAGTAATTATAGATCCATAGATGAAAATTTGTTCATATAATCTGACAATATTTTTTATCGCATTAGCTATACCTACTTTTAGGCTAGAACCCCCTATGTAGAGTAAATAGACCATGTGCGGCACTAAAGCAAGACCTACACCTTGGAGATATTCTTTCAATCCGTAGATAAACAATAGATATTTACTATACTCAGAACTTGTATGTATTGGACAAAAACTATCATCTACAACTCTATTACAAAATGAAATAGATCTATGTACATAGATAATGCCCTCCTGAACATTGTTTACCGTGGAGACCAGGTTTTCGCCAAGACATGATTTCCCTCTAACGAAAGGAGAGTATATTCTTATACTATTTCCAGCAGTTAAACGCTCTATATATCCTTCTCTATTAAGTAAATTTAAATACCAGTAAGTAGGTTCTACAATCTGCTCTACTACTCCATTAACATGTTTATCAAATAGAGATACATAGGTAGAAAATCTATGCTCAATTATGTCTACAATTCTTGTTGATACGTCAATACCTTTTACTGCGTACATAAATCCTCTTCACCAAAATTAACAATTTAATAAAGTATTTAATCTATACGCTAAATCAAGTAAACTTAATCACATACGCTTTAAACCGACTGAAAATCAATGGTATTTCTGGATGATGTAAATTGGTCTTTAATGATAGATGATTAAGGGAGCGAACTCTGACACCACAAATTTTCTCTATAATGAGTAAGTTTACAACTAGTTGCAATATATTGAAGTAGTACAACGATTTTAACTCAATGAATTGTTTATTTGTAAACATTTAGAACGTATTGTAAGAGATGCTCATAGATATTTGTAACACTAAATTTAATATTTAGTGATAGTATTCAAGAAGCTCTCAAAGAAGTATAGGGTTATAGAATGAATAAGCTAGTAATAGTGATGATAGCTATTGTTGTAATTGTAGCAGTCGTAACTAGCATAATATTCTTTACTACACCCTTAAATATTCCCTCTACCACTCCTTCTACTACTCCTAAGCAGAAACCCAAGCTAAGGGTTGGTACATCGCCTGATTTCCCGCCTTTCGAATATACTGATGAAGCAGGAAATGTTGTTGGAATAGATATTGACTTGATTAAATCCATCGCTGCTAAGCTTGGTTATGAAGTTGAGATTGTGCAGATACAGTTCTCAGGTTTAATAGAGGCTCTAGAGCAAGGAGTAATAGATATAGCTATATCAGGTATAACCATTACAGAAGATAGAGCTAAAAGAGTCGATTTCACTAATCCCTACTGGGAAGCAGATCAAGCGATTCTCGTAGCCAAAGGGTCTTCATTTAAACCTAGGAGTCTTAAAGATCTTGAAGGTAAAGTCGTAGGAGTTCAAACAGGAACAACTGCAGCAAGTCTCTTAGATGAACTTAAAGCGAATGGTACTAACGTTGAGATCAAAAGCTATACCTCCTATACCCTAGCGGTTCAAGATCTTGTTAATGGTAGAGTTGACGCTGTAGTAGTAGATTCACCTGTTGCTAGAACACTAGCCGCGAAGTATAATGTCGAAGTTGCTTCTATAATTCCCACAGGTGAGAAATACGGTATAGCTGTGAAGAAAGGGAATACAGAGCTTTTAGAGAAGATAAATAAGGTATTGCAAGAGATACTGAATGGCGATGAATGGCAGAAAATAATTTCGAAGTACTTAGGGTAAAACTCGTTATGGAGTTGAGCAATCTTTTTCAAACCGTAGTATTTATTGTTTCGAAAGGTTTAGTAGCATCTATTTACTTAACTATTGGTAGCTTCTTCATAGGATTAGGGCTTGGATCAATTATAGCTTTTCTTCAAATTATTGTAGGGGGTATCACTTCTAAAATTCTCAACATCATTGTTAGGATCCTGAGAAGTATTCCGCCAATTCTTGTACTATTCTTGATATTCTATGGTCTTAAAATAAATAGTTACGAAGCTGCAATAATAGGTTTAGGTTTGATAAGCGCCTCATATCAATCCCAAATCCTTCGCGGAGTTGTTGAATCTGTTATTGCTAGACAGTTTGAAGCTGCTTTATCCATAGGATTTAGCAGATGGGAAGCGTATATATACATTGTAGTTCCTCAAGCACTTTTAGCATCTATTCCAGCTCTTCTTAACGAATTTGCAACTCTTTTAAAAGATACATCGATAGCCTATGCCATAGGTGCTAAAGAGATGTTCACCTTAGCTATAAATATAGCCAATGCTAGGATGGAATATGCAGTACCATTAATATCTGTATCTATTATATACTTAGCTATATGTTTATTCATATCCTCTGTATCGAACTATCTAGTAGACAAGTTGAAGTACATAGGGCTAGGGGTATCATGGTAGATACGCTACTTGAAGCTATAGATATACATAAATTTTTCGGTAAACAACATGTGTTAAAAGGTATAAGTCTTGATGTTAAGATAGGCGAGACAAAGGTTATAATAGGTCCTTCTGGTTCAGGGAAATCGACATTTCTAAGATGTTTAAATCTTCTTATTAAACCTGATAGAGGTAAAATATTTTTTGAAGGAATAGATATCGTTAGTGGTAGGGTAGATCTCCATATAATAAGACAGAAAATAGGTTTTGTATTCCAGCAGTTCAACTTATTTACACATTTAACAGCTCTTGAAAACATTATGATAGGGCTTACAAAAGTTAAGAAGTTAAGCAAACAAGATGCTTTGAGAATAGCAAAAGAATCACTTCTATCTGTTGGAATAACCGAAGATCTATGGAATAAGTATCCTGCACAGTTATCAGGCGGTCAACAGCAAAGAGTTGCAATTGCACGTGCAATAGCTATGGAGCCTAGACTTCTACTACTAGATGAACCTACATCTGCTCTTGATCCAGAGCTAACAGTAGAAGTTCTAAAAGTTTTAGAAAAACTTTCAAAGAATAGGATAACAATGATTATAGTTACCCATGAACTTGGATTCGCTATGAGGGTTGCAGATGAGGTTATTTTTATGGAGGATGGGAAGATTGTTGAAAGAGGTTCTCCTGATAAAGTACTTTTAAACCCTGAGAAAGATAGGACAAAGATATTCATTTCTAAGCTTATGGAGTTATACAAAATGGAGAGGAGTAGAGCGTGACGAACCTAATCGATATAATTGTTAACTATGGGCCAAGCTTAGCGGAAGCTTTTAAATTAACATTAGAACTATCATTCATATCTTTTTTGCTAGGGTTCCTAGGAGGTATAGCATTAGCTACATTAAACTTGTTATCACCTAAACATCTAAAGATCTTCATAAGGATTTTAATCGATCTTATCAGAGGAACCCCAATGACAGTACAGCTCTTCTTCATATACTATGCACTACCAACATTTGGAATCAAACTAGATCCGTTCATATCAGCATTAATAGCTATGAGTATAAACTCATCTGTATATCAATCAGAATACCTTCGTACAGCAATAAACTCTATACCAAGAACCCAGTGGGAAGCTGCTTTATCGCTTGGTTTCACAAAATTCAGCTCATGGATCCATATAGTGATACACCAAGTACTTAGGATAGCTCTACCTGCTTTAACAAACGAGCTTATATACATAATAAAATTTAGCTCTATAGCATACTTTGTAACACTACCAGAGCTCGTTTATGTAGCAGAATTGATCGGCTCAAAAACATTTGCTTATATAGAAGTATACATGGTAGTAGCATTTTTCTATATAACTGTAGCATTCATTTTAAGCGAAATTATGGAACATATATATAAAAAGCTAAGTGTACAAGGTCTAACAACATCATTAACATAGTTTTCAATAGCTCAGCTAGGGTGTCCTACATCATGCTTCAGATAGCTCGAAAATCATCACTGCATCAAATCTAGGAATATCTATAGTAAACCTTATGAACTAATTAAGTCCATGGGATTACTTAAATTATCGCTACATACGTAGGGGTATTATCATTAAAGTATTAATTGTTGTGCTATAAAACACTTGATATCAATATCCAAATAGTTTAGTGCTAGAGGTGCTGAAGATTAGATGACTAGTGAAGGATTAGCTATAACATTATTTATAATGAGTATAACTATAGCTATTATATTGATATTTAGAGGTATAAATATTGCTTTAGCTATTCTTGTAGCGTATCTTATCTATACAATACCTGTGCTTGGCATAGATTCCATGAAAACTGTTATCCAAACAATAGATATCTCAACGTTAAATACTTTATCATCTTTAATATTGGCTATGATGTTAGCTGAACTATATAGAGAGTTAAGAATATCGGAAGAAGTTATTAAAGCTCTTGAGAAAGCTGATATTAAGCTAGCATCTATAGCTATTCCAATGATCATAGGATTAATACCCATGCCTGGTGGAGCATATATTTCAGCTGTAATGGTCAATCCTATCTATGATTCTATAGGTTTAAGACCTGAGGAGAAAACTTTTGTAAACTTCTGGTTTAGGCATGTATGGGTTTCTGTTTGGCCTTTATACCAAGCAATTATATTATCTAGTGCAATACTTGGTGTAAATTTCATCGAGATAATTAAATATACATGGATTGTAGCCCTAGCTACCATGACCTCAGGTCTAATTATTACTCAGAAGATGTTCCCCAAAGCTAAGTTTTTTTACAATGGTGGTAGGTATAGAGACTTAGTTCATGTATGGCCTTTTATAGTGTTAGCAGTATTATCGCTAGCAACACCGATACCATTACCTATATCGATAATTCTACTTATTGCAATACTTGTAGCCGTCTATAGGCCAAACGTAGAAACTATATACAAAGCTTTGAGATATTCTCTTAACTACACGTTTATAGCATTCATAATCCTATCTCTAATGTTCAGCAATTCTATTAAGATATCAGGTCTAGCTGAAACGTTAATCAAATATCTACAAAACTTTACAACTATATCCGTAGCCTTAATACCATTTTCAGTAATCATAGCAACAGGATTTGAATTTACATTCGTTGCATTAACCTTTCCAATATTAAAACCGCTACTACAAGGATACAATCTTACGCTAGCATTTCTAGGTGGTGTTATAGGATCTATGTTATCACCAACACATGCATGCTTAGTACTATCATCACAATATTTTAAGTCGCCTATAAAGAAAGTGTACAAATATACAATACCGGCATCTATTCTATCTATTATAATCACAACAACTATTTTATTGTTCTATAACTCAATAGTTATAATGAGATGAAGTGGAGATAAATATATGTAGAGATTAAAGGTATTCATGATTTGTTGAGGTAAGACTTCTGCAAATAATAATTCTTTTAATATTTTCGATTGTTGTAGCTAAGCATCTGGCAGGAGCTATCTGGTAATTCTTTTAGGTGTGAAGTTGTCTAGTCATGATCTATTTTCGTTGAGCTAATTATAGAACATGACGAAGAGATTTACCTCTTAAAAATGTTTTTGTTAGCAATAGCGAAAATGGTGCAATTAGATGGCATTATGGATTACAGTTTTGTCGATAAGCTATGGGTTTGTTATGCTGTTAGATCCTTTGATGTATACATTCATTGCGTACAAATTGAATATATCTAGTGTGTATCTAGGGTTATGTAGTGCACTGTGGAGTGTTTTCTATATAGTTGTATCGATGCTTTTCGGGTCTCTTGCGGATAAGGGGAGAAGCAGGGTTCTCATATTAATATCTTTATTTTGTTTAACGATATCATGGTTATTGATGCTTTCGTTCAATCTTATTACAGTATTTACATCTTACATGTTTCATGCTATTTCTATGGCCTCCGCAAATTTAGCATTAAATGCAGCAATATTCGATAATGTTGATAGCTACTACTGGAGTAGAGCAATATTGTTTACAAGGTTTATCGGAAACACTATAAGGGGTTTTGCATTCATAGTTTTGGCGATCGTGAACTATTTCGACGTAGTTATAGTGCTTCAGATAACTATACTATCGCTATTGTTATCAGTAATGCTTATACCATCGATATCACTTATCCCTGAAAGAAGTATCTATAGGTTGTACAGATTGACTAGGGGTATAGGTTCATATGTAAAAGCTTCTGCATCTCTTTTATATATCGATAACCCTGGTGTAGCTCAAGATGTATTTCAAAAAGTATGGAGTAGAAACGTAAATTCAAATTTAGGTACTAGTAGAATTGCTACTGTAATAATGCTAGTAACATGTGTTGGTGACTATATTCTATCTTTTTTACCACTTATCATTAAAAACAAAGTTAGTCTACAAATACTATGGATTGCCTACGGAATTGCAGCATTATTCTCAATTGTGATATTATATAAGTTAAGAGAAGCTGAAATAAACAACAAAATTCTAGCTATAATATTGATACTAATTAGATCAACTGTACTAATACTTGGCATCAATGTTATAAATGATATGATATCTCTAACTCTTTACCTTATTGCTAACTCAGTACTATTCTCTATTATAGATTTAGTGTTTTATAATATATTCGTATCGTCAACAGCAGGCTATGGAACATCACTATACTATACACTAAGAGAACTAGGATCTATCATAGGTCCAGTTTTAGGGGGATTTCTATTAGCAGTAGATATGAAGATATACACAGCTATAGCTATAGCTATAACAATAGCTTCTGTTCTCTTAGCTTTATAAAACGATATAGTGATACAAAATAAATTTGACTATGTACTGCATTATAATCTTCTAATATATGAACCTAGTATGTAATCCTCAGCTACTCTGTATATATTTCACTATGAATTACATCATTTAGTATTAACATGTTTAAATGAGGATGGTTTACGGAGGTTTTACTTCTTTAAATTTTTCGCTAGCTATTTCTCCACCTACCCCCCAACTTTCTTTGGGCACTTCAATGATTACTACTTCAACTGCATGTCCAGGGATACCAGCTTTTTCAAATACTTCAGTAATACCTGAGACAATCTTCTTCTTGGCATCGGTAGAAACTCCACTCCACATATACACTACTACAACAGGCATTATCTACACCCATAAATATTTATAACTGCAGAGTTAAAATATTTAAGGATTTTCAATAGTTTCTAGATAATAAGATAACATATACAATTATTTATAGAGATCCAGTTATCATTGTGGTTAAGTCTGCAATCTCTTTAACAAAAACATTATTTCACTAGTTTTACTGTAGTTTATTACCTTTTAAATCTAGGTTTTGGATTAGTCTCTAAGTTTTAAAGGTGTACTATTGTGATAAAGATTGGGGTTGTTGGAGTAGGTGCCATGGGTGTAAACCATGCTAGAGTATTTTTTGAGCTTTCTCAGCAAGGTTTAGTTGAGCTTGTAGGAGTTGTGGATATAAATTATGAGAGAGCTTTACAAGTTGCTAGAAAGTTTAATACGAAGGGGTTCAACAACCATAGAGAGTTAATAGGGAGAGTAGATGCTGTTAGTATAGCTGTCCCAACAAAAGTTCACAAATCTGTTGCACTAGATTTCATAGAGGCAGGGATTCATATCCTAGTAGAGAAGCCTATAGCTGATAACTCTCTAGATGCTATAGAGATTATTAAAGCTGCTGAGAGGAGGAACATTACAGTTGCTGTAGGGCATATAGAGAGATTTAACCCTGCTGTTGCAAAACTTAAAGAAGTTGTTGATAAAGGTTTACTAGGAGAGATAATAACTATGAGCGCTAAGAGAGTAGGACCTTTCGCTCCAAGGGTATCAGATGTAAGTGTTCTAATAGATTTAGCTGTCCATGATGTAGATGTTATGAGGTATATAGGTGGTAGTGAGGTAAATAAAGTCTATGCTCGAGGGAGAAAGATAAGAACCGATAGTCTTGCAGAAGATTATGGATTGATAGTGCTGACCTTCAATAACGGTGCTGATGGTCTTGTTGAAACAAATAGGTTAACTCCATACAAGGTTAGAGAGCTAGTTGTCGTAGGGACTAAGGGTATAGCCTACCTCAATTATATAGACCAAAGGTTAACTTTGTACGATAATGAATGGGTTAGAGAAGCAAAAATAGTTAAAGAAGAACCTCTGAAGCTCGAACTTCTAGATTTTATAGAGGCTGTATCTAGAAGTAAGAAACCTAAAGTAACAGCATACGATGGGCTTATAGCTCTAAAAATAGCTGAAGAAGCTCATAGAAGTATAGAATTAGGTCAGGTGGTTAGCGTAAAGTATGATGTATAAATTAATTATAGTTTTAGGAGTACCGAGATTAATTAAGATGGTGTAGAGATCGATTGTAGCAGGATATTCCTCACAGTTTTTAATTAAGAGGTCTCTATGTATCTAGCTGAAAACAATTAGGTGCTATACGTGTATGAGTAGAGATGTTGAAGAGCTTTGGGGTGCAGCTAGAAGCGCTATCGTCCTCTCTATAGGTGATATACTCTACAATTTCTTTCTATTCCTAGGCTACGTAGTTATACAAAGACTTCTAGGACGCGAAGGCTATGGATTGTATAGTTTAGTACTATCAGTACCTATGATAATCTTATCGTTTATCAGTTTAAGCATAGATACAGCGATTACTAGGTATACGAAGTTTTACATAGCTAAAGGTTCGGCTAAAGAGGTAGAGAAAGTTATTAAAGCTTCTCTATATATGAAAACGCTAGTCGGGATTGGGGCTACAGCTATATGTTTTCTATTTGCAGAACAGTTATCGGTAGTACTAATTAGCAGACCTGATGCTTATAACTATGTCAAGTTGATATCGATTACAGCTATACTTTACAGTCTTTACACATATTTGTTATCAGTATTCGTAGGTTTTGAAGAAGTTTGGAGGAATACAATACTGAAGATCGTCTATAGCGTTAGCAGATTGATCTCCGTCGTACCTCTTCTATTGCTAGGATTTCGAGTTCTAGGAGCTTTAGCTTCCTATATAATCAGCCTCTATATATCAGTGGTGATAGGTTTCGTATACTGGTTCTCATCTATGAAAAAGAATGCTACTTCTGTTGGGGATGGGGATAGATTGTTAGATTATGGTTATATTGTGCACAAACTTGTGCTATACAGTCTTCCACTACATATATCTACAACAATATCCACGCTATTATCTATGTACCAGACAATGTTGTTGTCTAGAGCTTTAACAAACGTAGAGATCGGTGAGTATAGAGCTGTGCTTAATTTACAGACACTGTTGACCGTGATTACAGGCCCTATATCGTTAGCTCTTCTACCTATGTATACAAAGGTTAACGCTAGAGGGGATAGAGAGGGTTTATCTAAAGTATTCTCCATAAGCAATAGGTATATAGCACTTGTCATGATACCGTTAACAACAGCCCTTATGACACTCTCAAAAGAAATTATCTACATAGTCTACGGATCAGAGTATGTATCAGCATACATATACGCATCTCTAATATTCGCCCCAAACTTACTCACAGGGTTTGGATCTATAGCAATACCACAGCTATTCAATGCTGTAGGTGAAACAAAACTCAATCTGTATACCTCGTTAATCTCAACCATAGTGTTTATACCTATATCCTATGTACTAACGATCGTTCTTAACTACAGATTATGGGGATTTTTAATAGCATCGCTAATAGCTAGTATGGTTGGGGTTATCCTTCAAAATATCTACGTAATCAAGATGTTTAAGGAAGCACTTGACATTAAATCCGTTATACCTGTATACATATCATCAGCTTTAGCTATAGTATCTGTACTGCTAATCTATAGAATACCTCTACCTAGACCAGTATCTATTACAAGAGTTGTCTTAGGTGTGATAGCGTATCTACTGACATATGTATCTCTCTGCATCGTTATGAAGGCTTTGGATGAACATGATCTAGAGTTTTTCGAGAAAGCTTTCAGCGGAATACCATTCCTTAACATATTCATAGAGATGTTACTCCTAGTTGCTAGGAAAATCATGAAGTTTGTAAATAGCTTGAGGTTATCTTTGTAATATGTATTCCCTAAGCTTATCTATATACTTCTTCCAGCTAAGCTGTTCTCTATAAGCTAGGTGAGGTTTAAACTTTGTTTTCACGTTCTCTATACTTTCGCCTACAACCCTAATTTTGTTTACATCGATTTCTCCATAACCCCACAGAGATAGAATATATAGGTAGCCTACATCTTTCGGATTGAACCCCATAGCATACGTAACTACTACATCGAGATTAACAGGATTTGTAGATGCAAATATAGCTCCCCATCTCTTAGGTATTCCCGAAACCGGTCCATTACCCTCCATACCTTCAATACCATCTACAACACCTAGATCAGGCATTAGGTGTGTAGCTAGTTTAGCTATAGCGTGGTTTATAGATAGATAACCTCTGTGTATCTCGTACCTCGCCCCCTTTTTTATGCTTCCTACAACAACGTTTTTT
>Ga0080004_1127386_pt1 | contig 62281 bp, 45 predicted proteins | sample WasSprMetagenome_FD_69207 | JGI IMG/M metagenome (GOLD analysis project Ga0080004, IMG submission 69207) | Sulfidic aquatic microbial communities from Washburn Spring, Yellowstone National Park, USA - WS (SPADES assembly) (version 2) | ecosystem: Environmental > Aquatic > Thermal springs > Hot...
GTTATCGGTTCATGACCCCTGCGATGGCTGCTGGGTTAACGGATCATCCTTGGTCTGTCAAAGAGCTATTGACGGTTTTGCCGTTGCCAAGTATTAGCAACACTTAATGGGGAGACTACCGGAATTTTGGATTTGCCAGAATTATCTGATGATGCCGACAAATTAGATATCGCTGAATTGATTAAGGAAAAAGTTGTTGGGCAAGACCATGCTGCCGAGGAATTGGCAAACGTGATTATTACATCAACATTTCGCTATGGAAGAGAAGAAAGGAAAGGGCCGAGAGCCATTATCCTTTTCTTGGGTCCTCCTGGGGTAGGCAAAAGTTACATGGCTCAAGTGCTATCCGAAATCCTCTTTCCAGGGCGCGATAGCCTTTTAGTCTTAGATATGACGGAATTTGGCGGGAGCAGCGCTCACGCAGGAGAACATGCCCGCTGGCGGTTGTTTGGACCACCGCCGCCATATGTTGGGTGGGAAACGGGAGGATTGCTTACCAGACATGCTTTACAACATCCAGTATCTGTGGTGCTCATCGATGAATTTGAAAAGGCCGATCCTGAAGCAAGAAATGTCTTACTCAAAATTTTTGAGGAGGGATTGGCCCAAGATGGTCGTGGACGAGTTATTTCTTTTAGAGGAGTTTATTTTATTCTAACAGCAAATGTTAATACACGGCAAGGGATTAATAGAATAGGTTTTGAGCATTATAATGGAAATGAGATAATTACAGGAAGAGTTTCACAAGAACATTTGAAAAAAATGTTACTTAAAAAAGGATTTACGCCCGAATTGTTGAGTCGAATTGGTGCTCATATCATCATGTTCAATCCACTAAGTGAGGAAAATTTAAAAGAGATCGCTCGCCGTAAATTAGCATGGCTGCGCGATTGTGTTTTAACGGAAGATTTTGTGTTATTGGACTACGACGAGGAAGAACTGTCAGGATGGTTAGTGAAACAGTGTGGCGGACATTCAGATTGCCGATGGCTAACAGCGGTATTTGAGACTTTTATTGAGACGCCTTTAGCAAAGTGGCGAATGAATTATCGTTATCGTATTAATACTCCAGCTATTTTGATACTTAAACCAATTGAGGATAAAGTGCAATTCACTATAAGTGAAGAACGCGTAGTACCGAAACTTTTCGAGCAAGTTGCCGCAGTATTTGAGCATAAAGAGCAGCGTAGGCAACGCCAGCAAGCAGCCCGCGTTCTCTTAGGAACAACGGGCTAAAACTTCAAAAAGGAGGGAGCAAAGATGTGGGTAGAAAGGATGGTCGCTTTTAATCAGCAGCAGGAGTTCGGAGCTGTGGATGTGAATTTTGGATGGAAAGGAGGCGTGGAATATAAAGGGGACTTCAATGCCTTCTATCCCGAAGTCCTTGTCGGCCTCAACTTCAAAACACCAGCGCTTTATGAATTGCTGTGGAACTCCGTAGCAGCACTTCCAGAGAAAGAGGATATCTTTCATACTATGAAGGTGACAGGAGACCTGCTTCCTGAAGTGAATGTCCTGGAGGAGGAATTGCCTCATGCGGAGGAAATACTTACCTTTCTGAGCAAGGCATAAGATGGCAATATTGAAGCAGTTGAAAAATAACAAAAGGAGGGGGAGAAAGTATGTGGGTGCTTGGTAAACCTGATCCTATGGATGTTGTTGAGAATGCACTAAGAAACCGTAATTGGAAGTATGCAAGGTTGGATGCCAATACCATCTTAACCGGTGTGCAAACTGTTTCTGGACGAGTTTATTTTATCGCCATTCGGCATGAAGTACAGAGAAGGACAGTATTGTTTTTGTTTAACCCATTGATCCGAGGCGCTGCAGACGCCCTTCAGGCTCTGGCAGGGGGACGACCTCCTTTTCTTCGAGTTCACACAAATGAAGGACATTCCTCACAGCAAGTAGCAGAGATCTGCCAATCCCTTATGTACAAGAACTACCAAATAGTGTTGGGCTGTTTTGAGAGAGACGATAGTGATGGCGAGATTCGTTTCCGAATAGCAGTTCCCTATTGTGATACGAAGCTAACTGTTGCACAAGTCGATTGGTGCATTGACGTTGCTGTTAGCACTATGGAAGTAGCTATGCCGGAAATAGAGAGGGTGATGGATTCTGGAAGAATGACAGTATAATTTCCAAATCAAGATAATCTATACTTGGAAACAATTACGATAAAGGAGCGAGAGGTATGTATGAGGGTATAATGAGTGAATCATTAAGAATTGGCATTATTGCCTCACAAGAGGAAGTAATTATACTTAAGCATTTGCTTCCAGAAGTGGAGTGGTATTGCTATGAAGATTTAGAACAAATCTTAAGATATGGCGGAAGTGATAAAATTGAGATTGTAATTATAGATTATGAAAAAATTGGGAAAAGTAAGAAAGAGGAAGATAGGAGATTAAATTTATTAGAATCAATATGTGGATGTTTCCCAATAATAGTTCTCATTGAATCTTGTGCTATTATACCCAGGTGGGTAAAAATGAGAGATCTAAGTGTGATTAGAAAGCCGGTGGATGCTGAGACCTTAGAGAAAATGATTCAAGTGATAAGATTAAGGCGGTTATTCCAAGAGGTAGCTGCTACTTATGTACCAAGTTTTAAGGGATAGGAGGGATAAAACATGGAAGGTCCGGAGAAAATATTTCCTGATATGACGACATTAGAATGGGCGATATATCTTGGCCGTCTCCTTATTCAGTATCAAAAGCAGATCAAAGAGGATTTAAAGAATCGGGACTGTGATCGGGAGTTCTCCGATAAGATCGCTGATTGGCGGGAAACCCTACCCCCTGATTACGAGGAAGCTAATTATGAAGAAGCCGCAAGGAGGCTCTTTGAGATTTGCTATCAATGTGGGGTAATTGAATTTATGATAAATAGCAGGTTAATATCAATTGATACCCTGCCTATATTAAGGGTAAGGGGAGTTCACACAGTGTATGAAGATTTTAAAGAAATAATGGAAAAAGTAGTAGAATTATTTAGTTAACTAAAAGCTATCTCATAAATTCGATTCTGGTATATGATAATACTTGCCCTGACCATGAAAGGGGTAAGCACAATGGATCTGGCCACGAAGGGAAGTTATGTAAATGAGGATGTTAACCAAGAATGAAGAAGAAAGATTAATTGAAGAAGCAAGGAGAGGGTGTAATAATGCCTTTGGCGCTCTTGTAGAACATTATCGGGATGCACTTAAAGGATTCATTAGTTCCCATTTATCTCCAATACAAAGGAACAATGATCTTGAAGATCTCGTTCAAGAAACATTGTTGGAGGCCTTGAAAAGAAGATGCACTTATGATCCTAATAAAGGGAAATTCTATACATGGTTGCTTATTTGGGCAAGATATGCTTTGGCGCGTTATTTTAAAGAAAGGCAACAAAATTTAGATAGGATAATCATTATGTCAGAGATTCAGATACAATACGGAAATGGGAAAATTGACGATAATATTTATAATGAATTGATAGAAATCTTAACAACTGATCAGCCATCAAGTTATAATCCTCAAGAAATTTCTGAAATGCTTGATAAATTTTATTGCTTTCTTTGTATCGCTTTTGGAAAAAGGAGTGGTCGTCCGCATCAGCAGATTGCTTTTGGCTATATTAAGTTATTGGGATGGGAACCCAGAAGAATTGTTGCTGAGTTATCCGGAAAATCATTGGAAGAATTAGCAGAAAACTTAGAAAATGAATATGTGGAGAGCTTAGAATATGCAGAAAAAGAGAAAGCACGTAAGTGTTTTGAGCCATTGCGCGAGAGAATGGAAGAGAGGCTAAGCGATGTTGACACGATAGTTGGAGAGACGAAGTTAAGCGACTATTGGGGTGATAGACCGGAGGATAACCTTTCTAACTGGTGTTACCGAGTCCGGCAAAGGGTGATTGAGGAAGTAAGAAAACGACAGAGAAAACGGCAGATAGACTGTTGACCTACCTGATAGGGTCAAGTGCGAGAAATCTTTAAAAGAAGTGTAAAATTACAAGGAGGTGTCTGGGATGAAGTCACAAGTATGGCAGCATTTGTCAGGCTCCGATGTAGAGAAATACCTTGCGAATGAGATTAGCGAAGAAGAAGCACTTCGTATGAATGTTCACATGAGCGAATGTAAAGAATGTGCCGAAAAGGTGCGAACAATGCGAAGATTGAATTTCTTGTTCAATCAATGGACAGCAAAAGCACATGCTGAATTGCTGTATCAATATCAAATGGCACATATAACTGGTGCTCTAAATCAAGCAGCAGAGTTACATCCTAATTTGAAAGACCGTCTTCATAATTGGCTGGAACATTGGCAAGGTAAGGCTGAAGCAGCGCTGCGAGTAGTATTAAAAGTGCATGGCGAAGCCACTCAAATTATCTTTAAGGGCTGGGAAGCAGTGGTGAAACCTGAACCACATCTGAAATTTGACTATGCTGTAGTCGGCATGCGCTCTCGTGGAGTTCGTGGTGTCACAAAGATAGATAAAACAATAGATAAAACAATAGATAAAACAAAGGTAAGAGCAGAAGGCACCTTTAGTGTAGAAGTTTCTGTGAATGAAATCAACAATGAAGTTATTGTTCGAATTGAAGGCATTAGACCCGACCAAAAAGCACCGTTGATTCTATTAATTCCTGATGCTAAAGAACAAGAACCTCTCTTATCCCAGCCAGAGCGAGAGAGCGGGACAAACTATTATGTTGCTCGTTTCCAAAAAGTCCCAGCAGGCAGATATACTTTAGTATTTGAACCGTTTAAACCAGTAGAATAAACTTAGTTTACTTATATTCCATGGATCTTGTTAATATAATGAAATGAAGGGATTGCGATGACGAGGTAAAGGAAGGTTAATTTGTTATTCGGTGACATAGAAGGAGATCTAAAAAGATAGAAAGGAGGTGCTGTGTTGAACAACTGGGGTCCGAGGAGCTATAATAGCGGTGGGGGGATCGATAATGAGAGAGGAGAAAAGACCCGATAGAAACTGGAAGGAATACAATGAAAAGCTCGTCCAAAGGGGGGAGATACTCCTTGCAGTGGAGAGCTTGAAGGGATGGAAAGAGGAGCTTAAGGGGATGAACTTTAAGAAGAATGGAAGGCCTTTCCTTTACCCTCATAGTCTGATATTGTTCTTTGGGATACTTAGGGTTGTCTTCAGCCTTCCTTATCGTCAACTCGAAGGATTTGGGAGGGGATTGGGGAAGCTTCTCTCCATCCCCTCTCCAGACTACAGCACCCTTAGCCTACGTTCCCCGAAACTTGACCTCGATACAGGTTATGAGCCAAGGGGAGGAGGTGGTGATAGCGGTAGACAGCACAGGGATAAAGGTGACCAACAGAGGGGGATGGATGAGGAGGAAGAGGAAGGGCTATATCAAGATCCATGTTGCAGTTGATACGGGGTTGTTGACTTAGGGAGCAAGGAGGAGATTCTTTGGTGTTTACCTGGTTAACAATAATGATTGCAAAGAGAGCACTTAACCGAGGAGAAGCACTTAGCAAAAGGGGATACTACGAATCTGCAGAGCAACAATATAAGAAGGCTATCCGCTGGGTGGAAAATGCAGCCGAACGCGGGGTTGCCGATGCTCAGAGGGTAGCAGGTTATGCATATCTGGGGGCTGGTAGAGTTTATTTAAAGGTCGGTCAAGTTGCGGATGCTGTTAGCAATCTTAACTATGCGTGCAATATGCTGCCAGAGTCGTCTGAGGCTTTATACTGGCGAGGTTGTGCTTATGGCTGGTCGGGTAACTACCCGAAGGCGGAAGAAAGTTTCACCGCTGCCCTTGCGCTCGTACCGGCCGAAGCGTCCATCTATCTCCAGCGTGGTCATGCGAGGTTTAAGGGAGGACGGCTGGATGAAGCTCTGGCTGATTATTTACAGGTGCAACGCCTCGGTGCGCTACAGGGAATAGATAGCCTGGCATTGGCGGTGTTGTACCTACATAAAGGCGAATATACAAACGCCGAGAGACTTCTTCGAACACTGGTTAAGCAAGAATGTTTAGACGCCTATTTACTATTGGGCTATGCCTTGGAGAAGCAGGAAAAGTGGGCCGATGCTGTAAACGTCTACGAAAAGGCAGCAGGTATAAAGGAGGTAGCATCTGAGGCATGTGAACGGTTGGGCGTTGTTTACACGAAATTGCAGCAGTATGAACAGGCCTGCTCCTGGTTAGAGCAAGCGGCGAGGCAAGGGCGTGAGACCGACACAGTGTTATTCTATTATGGCTGGGCATGTTATCAACTACGTCGGTTTGAGCAGTGTATTAACATATGGACACGGCTAAGCCAACGTTATCCACAGCGCCAGAGGTTGAAGGCACTTGTGCAAAAAGCAAAATATGCTTGGGGCTGCGATTTGGTGCGAGCTGGCAATTACAAAGTAGCTATTCCATTATGGACAGATTACTACTCCGGCCGAGAAAGCGATGAACGATTGACACAAGCCCTTGCCGAATTGCATTTACGTGCAGCAGCCCAAGCGCTCGAAGAGGCAGGGTCTGATGGATTAGACAGGGTCAAGGAACACATAAAGAAAGGACGTGAACTTGCTCCAGATGACAACCGGTTCCCATTCTACTTGGCGCTTCTCGCAATGTTGGACGGTGATTTTGAGCAAGCCAGACTGCTCTTGCGTGAAGCTATCGCTCTTGACCCCCAGGCTCTTCGCCTTCGTTATTACTTAGCACTTTGCGCGTGGGAGAATAGGGACCTTAATCAGGCAGAGGAAGAACTGAAGACGGTAATCGCCATGGACAGCGGAAATCTCTGGGGACATCGAGCAACCGAATCGTTGGTAGCACTTTACATTGAGCAAGGGCGTTGGTCAGAAGCAGCAGATATACTCTTGCAAAGGATACACAAAGCGGAGATTTCCGGCTCCCCGCTGCTGGGGGAGGAAGGTGAAACTTAGTGATGCGAGAATCTCGTAGTGACTTAGCGCCTCTGGAACGAAATGCTGATATCTTGAGGACAAGAGAGCAGGAATTGTTAATGGCATGCCTCTTGCATGCTGGGCGGCTGGCGGAGTTGGAGAACCTGTCATCTAAGAATATGGGTGCGGGTTATTGGCAAGCGCTCGCATACGCTCATCAAGGGCTTTTTGATAAGGCAGTCGCAACGCTTCGTAGGGTGCTGATACAGAATCCAGAGCATGAGCAAGCAAAGGAGGCTTTGGCAGTGCTTCTTAAGCAAATAGCTGTGAGGAAAGCCTCTGAAGGGGATTGGCAGACGGCCGCTGATGCGCTGAAGGAGATGAAAGCGGTTCAACTGCCCGAAGGCGTTCGCCAATCGTTGTTTCTTGACGTAGACACATACTTGGTAGAGGCGCTTATCTTCTTGCTGGCGGGAGAGCGATGGGAGGTTATTAGCCTTTTAGAAGAAGCACTCCGACAAAATCCAAGGAACGGGGTGGTAGCCCATAGCCTTGGATTAGCTTCTTATCACACGACTCGTATGTTGCAAGAGCAGGGTCGGTGGAGGGAAGCTGAATATTTCTGGCAGAGAGCTGTCGCCGCCTGGGTCATGATACTTAATGATGATGCCTTCTGGGAAGCATGGCGACAGCAGGCACGAAAACGGTATCAGGAGGAAGTAGTGACTCAGGACATAGCTTCGTTGCGGAAAAAGATCGAAGAGCACTTCATTATCCATGAGGACCGGGAAGGATGGCACGAGCAACTGTTCCAGCGGGAATTGAAGGCAGCAGTGGCACTTAAGGAACTCGGAGGATTCCCCTTGCCAGGAATGGCTAACGAGAAATTGGTTTGCGGTCCGCTGATGATTCAGGTTCTGGGTTTGCATAAGGAGTTTGGTCAGTTTGTTTCCGAACTGCAGGTTCAGGAGGAAGCCCCGATCCAAAACGTCATAGAATTCCTACACATTTTATTCGGCAAGGAATTAGAGCACCCTGCTGAGCGCCTACCGGACTTAGAGCAAAAGAAGCGGTTAATGCGCTATTTCTCCAGACTTGGCATCACTCAGGCGCTTCTGGATTTATCACGACCACAGGAGGCGCTGGAAGCTCTATCTTATGCTGCTTGTGAGCGTTGCCGTGAGGCAGCGATGAGCCGTCAGCCGAGTGGTCTTTCCCAGCAAAAGCAGCTTGTCGTATGTTCTGAGGCTTGCGAAGACTTTGACTATTATAACCCAGGTTATGCTATGTTGCCAGACAAGGGAGTGCGCTTTAGGGAGGATGCTATAGAGCTGGCAATAGAAGCCCATTTATCTTTGGCTCAGTCGGAAATCACCATCATACCGATGGACATCCAAGCAGCTTGCAATAATTGGCGGGAGGCAATTACACTGTCCAAAGAATTGGGTTCAGAGGCGAGTGAACAGACGCAGCGTCGCATCGTTGAAATGACGCTGGGGAGGGTGCAGGTTTTAGAACGCGGTGGGAAACTCGACGAAGCCATATCTTTGCTGGAGAGGGCGGAAGGAATCTGTGATGACCGATTTGATCGCGATTTGGTAGGTCGGCTCGCCGAGCTTCTGACCGACCGTGGAGTTAAAGCGGGCAACGAAAAGCCACCACGCTGTGAGGAGGCGGTTAGGGACTTGCGGCGAGCAGTGGCTTTGAACCCGTATGCTGCCCGTCCCCGAGTCAACCTTTGCATTGCCTTGCGCATGTGGGCAGCTCAATGCTATAGTGAAGGGCGAGAAGATGAAGCGATAGAAAGGCTTAAAGAAGCAGTGCGGCAGGCAAAGGAAGGAACAACCGTCATTCCCAACTATCCAGAATTGCAGCAACAAATGGGGCAAGCACAGTCCGAATTAAGCATACTTTATAACAGCCGAGGTGTGCACAAAGCGGAGGGGGAGGATTGGGAAGGGGCTTTAAACGACATAGAGATGGCCCTTGATCTAGACCCTAATAACATTGTAGCTGAGGAAAACCTCTGTAGAGTTTATAATGCCTACGGGGTCAGTTTGGCCAATAAAGGGCAGTTTGAGCAGGCAATAAAAGTGCTGGAGCGAGGGCTTCGTCATTGCCCAGACGATGAGCAGATAAAAGAGAACCTCGCCCAAATTAAGCTAATAATGAATCTGTTAAGGCGAAAGCAATGGTAATTAACTTCTGGTAAGGAGGTGATTAAATGATGACTGAATGTGAGGAACTTAGGATTCGGGTCTGGAAAATTGGCACCGGAAGATATTTCATCTTGGCTAACGGACCGAAAACAGCAAGTGCGGTTACCACTTTGAAGAAGCCACCCGAGTTCTATCTGAATGGACTTAATGAGCTGCTGAAAGAAGAATTTAAACGTGTGCCTCCAAGTAAGACGCCAGTTAGGCAAAGGCTACAGGAGCTTGGGAGGGAACTCTTTGAGTTCTTTTTCCCAAAATCAATCTATGATTGCTTGGATGGAAGTTTGGGATTTGCAGTCAATCAATATCAACAAAGAAAGCTGAGGCTTAGGTTCCACTTAGATCCTGAGCTTGTGTCTCTTCCTTTAGAGATCCTTTGCGCTCCGGCTAACAACCCATTAGGCTTTTTAGCTTTGCATCCTAATATATCGCTCGTCCGTTCTCTGCCAGGATGCCCACCGAATCAGCTTAGGTTGCCAAGACCCAAGGACCTACCTGAAACGTTAACTGTGCTTGTCATCTGGGCTTCTCCTAGAGACCGGGATCAGATAGACGTCCAAGGAGAGGTAAAAAAACTGAGGGAAAGATTACAGGACCTTATAGATCTTAAATTCGTTTCCTTAGAAGAGATCGAACATGCTACAAGGGACAAGTTGACGAACACACTGGGCAGAGTGCGTGGGCCATGTGCAGTTCTTATCATCAGCCATGGCGAATACGATAAGGAAACGATGCAAGGATATGTAATACTGGAAGATGCCAACGGTTCTTCTGACCAAGTAGCCAGCGACATACTTGCAAATTTGCTCTTAAATGCTTCGGGGTTGCGTTTTGTTGTTCTCAACTTATGCAAGGGTGGCCAGACGAGCCCCTATGATCCATTCTCGGGGGTGGCCCAGAGACTGATAGCGAGTGGTATCCCCATTGTCGTAGCATTGCAATCTGAGGTAAGCGACGAAGCAGCAATTGAGTTTAGCCCTGCCTTATTCAACTGCATTTCCCAGAATCAGATAGTTGACGTAGCTTGCGCAAGTGCTCGTGATATGATGGCGAGCATGAAGCAAGGCACGACTATTGAGTGGTGCACACCTGTGCTTTTCTTTCACGAGGCATGCAGTTATGCATGGCTTTTTAAAGTTCCTGAGATTACAAGAAAAACCGCTTCGCCTGACCCACTGAAAGAAGCAGAAAATATTCTAAGAAGCGGGAGTTTATCTTTAGAGGATCTGGTTGTTGTCATCCGTTATCTTAAGACACAAGGAAATTGGAAGCGTGCCTTGAGCTTTGCTCAGGCTGGTCTGAAGGTAGATGCAAATGATGCTGTCCTACGGAGTATGTGGGTAGAGGCTTACGTTGAATTCAATCTGATCGAGTTGTGTAGGGAGATTTGTGAGGAGCTTGCTCGTGAGGGCGACTGCGACTGTCAGAAAGCACGGCAAACTATGGAGGAACTGGAGAAACTCGGCAATCAGCTCGACCCTTCTGCGGCTGGCGAGGTTCTGAGAGATCTGAGAGAAGAGATTAACAAGGCTTCTGAACTCCAAAACAAATACAACCAGGCTTTGCGGAAGGAGAAGAGGGAAAACTGGCAGGAAGTCATTCGCATATACAGTCAAATCCTGGAGGAGCGCCCCGCCGGCTACCGGGATGTGATAGAAAGGCTTGAACGGGCAAAGACGGAGAAACAGCTTTTACAGTGGTATAACAAGGCAAAGAAGGCAGAAGACAAGAGAAACTGGAAAGAGGCCGTTCAACTATATGAAGGTATCTTGAAAGTCCGTTGTGCAGGTTGTAGGGACACAGAACATCGTCTGAAGCAGGCGAAAGAGGAGTTAACCCTGCAGACAGCATATAGCGAAGCGATAGATTTGGAGCGTGCAGGAAACTTCCAAGAGGCGCTGAAGAAGTATGAGCAAATTTTGGAAATCAGACCTGGCTACGAAGATGCATCTGAAAGGTATTCTTACTGCCGAGGGCGTGTGGCAGAAGAGGAGGACAGGTGGGCTGATGCAAGAGAAGCATATAGGCTTGTTACTATGCACCTCTACCCAGACGCGTCAGACCGTTTGAAATATGCACAGGGGCGAGCTGCGGAGCAAAAAAACGAATGGTCGGATGCAGTGGTAGCCTATGAAAGCCTTCCTGAAGATTACAAAGATAGGCAAATGCGCCTGCTGTATGCAAACGGAAGAGCAGCAGAGCAAGAGGAGAAATGGTCAGAGGCAGTTGCGGCATATGAACAGATCCCGATCCCGGATTGGGAAGATGTGCCAAAGCGTTTGCCTTACGCTCAGGGACGGGCAGCAGAGCAAGAGGAGAAATGGGAAGAGGCAGAAGCGGCATACAAAAAACTCGAGCGAGACTACGAAGATGTCTCGGAGCGACTTCCATACTGTTGTGGCCGGGCCGCCGAGGAACGAGAAGACTGGCAAGGGGTCATTGATGGGTTTGGATCGCTGTTAGATACTTACCGAGATGTAGGGCCCCGTCGGTATTATGCACGGGGGCGGAAGGCGGAAGCAGAGGGGAAGTGGGATGAAGCAATTAAGGAAGGTTTTGCAAAGCTGCCCGATGACTACCGAGATGGTGATGTAGGTAAGAGGCTTTGCTATGCTACCGGTCGGCTGGCAGCAGAGCAGGGGGACTGGGAAAGGGTGATACGGGGGTTTGGGGAATTGCCGGATGACTACTACCCATTGCCGATTTTCCAAGACAATAAGGTAGGGGATTGGCGCCGCTATGCCAGAGGGAGAATTGCTGAAGCAGAGGAGAAATGGGAGGAAGCTACGGAAGCTTACAAGGACCTCCCCGAGGATTTTGAGGATACAAAAGAACGATGTGCCTATGCAAGGGGAAGAATGGCAGAACAGCATGAGAACTGGGAGGAGGTTATCGCTGCGTTCCAGGTACTTCCTGATACCTATAGGGATGGAGATGTGGGGAAAAGGAAAGCATATGCGACAGGCAGAATAGCAGTCCAAAAGGGCCAGTGGGCGGAGGCCGAGAAAGCGTTCGAATCTCTGCACGACTTCCAAGATGCGCTGCAATTCTTCCACTATGCCAAAGGCAGGTTAGCAGGAGATGCTAATGATTGGACCACGGCGCTTGACACTTTTAAGAAACTTCCCAAAGGATGGAGAGACGAAGAGGTTTACAATTGGTGTTCTTATGCTCAGGGAAGGGTCTATGAACAGTTGGGGGAGTGGCGAGCGGCACTGAAGGCATATCAACCCCTTCACGATGGATTCCAGGATATTACGCAGCGGCGCGAGCGGCTCACGCAATTATTACGAGTTGCTCCTTGGATAGATGGGCTGACACGTGCCCATCTGGTGCGAGACCCAGCCTGCTATGAGGACGGGGTGTTCCCTTACGATGTGCTTTCACCTGCAGGAATTACGGCGGACTCGCCTCAGAGGGATGTTAAAGATGCTTCTTTCACCCTCATGGAGGAGGGGTTAATGACCCCCGAAGGGAGGCTTGCTTGGGACCAACTTCGCAGTGTTCCAGAGCGTCTTAAGGTGGATGCGCTAATGTATCGCCTTCGTGGAGTTAAGGACCTCCGAAGTCTCCAGCAGAGGCTTGAGCCGTTGCCTAAATCAGAATTGGTTCGCCAGGTGTGCAATGAGGTGCCTGAGGATGCGCCGCTGATGCTCCTCCTTAGTGGTCGCCGAGAGGAGGCAATTTCTGCGTGGGAGGAACAACAGCGCCAAAAGCCCGGCGATATGTCGGTTGCACATTCTCTTGCTATTGCCTACCTTTACTGGGCGAAAGAGTTAGAGACTGGGGGAGCTTACGAGAAAGCAGAAGTGGCTTGGGAGCATGCCATCGCTAACTGGGCTTTTCTTCTCGCTGACGACGCTTATTGGCTCTCCTGGCGACGTGATAGGGAAGCCTGTTACAAAGAGGTGGTCAGCGAAGGAGACATTTCAAAATTACGCAGCGAACTAAATGGGCATATCGCCAAAGAACTTGCTCAATACGCCAACCGCTATGAGGCGGAGGGAAGAAAGGAAAGAGCGACGAAGTATCAGCAGTTGGCATTGACATTTGAGGTGGAGTTAGAGGGTGTGAGAGCGCTTAAAGAAGTTGGCGGGCTTCTGTGGCAAGAAGGCGGCGACCTCCACCTGTGCTGTGGCTTGGTTCTTTTGCGGAATCTTCAATTGGAGCAAGCACTGGCAAAGTTCATCCTGGATTTGGAGAGGGGCCTTGAAAGGGAGGTGGAGGAACCTGTTGATGTTATCGCCGCTTTAGAGGCTGTCCTCGAGAGAGCAGAAGGACAGAGGCAGCCGACTGTTACCCCGGAAATCCTACTCCGACTTCGTTATGCCTTCTCCGAATTAGGTAAACCATTTGTCCTGCTGGAGCGCCGCCGCTATGAGGAGGCTTTACAAGCCTTGCCTGCTGAGTATTATCGCCTCAAAATATCTCAACTCCCGCCTGACTGTGACTTGAGCCAGCATATAGAGCCAGGCCACATTGAGCGGTGTGAACGCTGTCAGATGTTTATGCGCTCCAACCCCGCTTATCTCTGCCTTCCTCACAGGGGGGCGAGGCTATCCCGAGATGCTGTGGAACTGGCAGTAGGCATACATCTGGCGATAGCAGAAGATGCCATCACAAGCGGTGAGGGTGATTTGAACGAAGTACTCAGACACTGGGAGCAAGCCATTAATATCTCCTGTAACGCTGGGAAACAGGTTCGAACCAAGCAAGCCATTGCCCAAGTGGCACTTGGGCGTGCTCATGCATTAGAGCAAGAACGAGGACCACAGCGTGGGCAGCGACTGACGGAGGCAATTAACCTCCTTGAAGCAGTTCGAGGGCTAATCGGCGGTGTTGATGAAGCGCAATTAAAGGGGAAGCAGAGCGAACTACTGGCTGACCGAGGCGTTTGGTATGGATATGGTTGCCACCAGTGGCAAGACCCAGACTACGAGAAAGCCGCAAACGACTTGCGGTGGGCGCTGGAACTTAATCCAAACTCATTGCACACACGAGATAATCTTGCTCGTGCTCTTGTCTTTCATGCGGTTAACCTTCATCACAACGGTCTACACAGGCGACCTATGCAATTGTTTAACGAAGCGTTGTCTGTTCTTGATGAAGGGCTTCGCCGGTTTGCTAATCCTCCTCAACTTCAAGCAACCTTACGAACGGCTCTGGAAGAATTGGAAGAAGTGCTCCTCAGTGACCAGAGCAGGGAAGAGGCCCTACGCCGGCTGGACGAGGTATTGCGAAGCCCAGGGCCGTCTTCAGGTGCGGCGAAGCCAAGCGTTCAGGAGCTAATCAGCCTTGCTAAGGAGAAGCTGGAAGCAAACGACGTATCAGGAGCTATTCTTGATCTCATTAAGGCGGTCCGAATTGACCCAACCGATGAACCTGCTCGGGGGGAGCTGCTTCTTGCTATGCAGCGCCAAGTGGGTAGTAAAATTGAGGAGGGGTAAGCGATGGTAAAGGACCCTTTAACTAAGTGGGACGGTCTGTTCCCTTACGATGCCTTAGCCCCAGTGGGGATCACACCAAATTCCAGCATGAGGGAGGTAATGGATGCTTCATTTGAGTTGATGGTACAAGGGTTGATGACCCCTGAGATTCGAGCGGCGTGGGATGAATTGAGAATCAAGCAGAAGCGCCTTTTCGTAGACTTCTTCTTATATCAATTTGACCTTGACGAGGAATTCAACAAGGCTATGGAAGCGCTAAATGGAAGACTTGCCGAGTTAACAAAGGTGCCGGATGTTTCATACCTGTTGAGGATCGACCATAAGGAACTAAGCCAAATGCAGCAGGATTTCCAAGAAATCACCATGCGGGATGTTGAAGTCCGCTTTATTCCAGAGTTTGAGGATGAGCCAAAATTACCAAATATAGATTTCATTCAGTTCGACAAGTGACCGCCGGCTTAGAGGATTGTCGGCATGAAAAAGGAGGGAAGCAAAATGGGTAAAAATCCTATCGTGGAACAATCTGAGAAGTTGCTGGAGGCTTTTGACTTTGCTGGAACAATGGCAGAGATGGAAAAGGAGCACGAAAAGCAGATGCGCTCACTGCTGCTTTCTTTTCTTGAAGTTAAGGATTCTTTTGACCGCTTTTTCACTTATGTAAAATGTGTGAAGGAACCTAAACCTGAGCAGGTTGCTAATTGGCTAAACACATTTCGGATTATCGGCAAACAACTTGAAATTGCACTAAGAAAGGCAGATGTTATACCCATAGCTTGTATAGGTAAAATATTTGACCCTAATATTCATGAGGTTATGGAAGTGAAAGAAACAGAAGAGATTGAAGAAGAAACAATCATTGAGGAGGTTAGGGCTGGCTATGAATGGAGAGGTAAAATACTGCGACGACCGCAAGTTGTCGTCGCCAAGAAACCTAAATCAAAGGAGGGATAACTATGGCAGTCATAGGAATTGACTTAGGAACAACCAACTCCTGCGCGGCATATTGCCGTCCCGGCACGAGAGACCCTAAAATCTTGCCCACCAGAGCTGGGGAGAACTTGACGCCATCGGTGGTGAGCTTCCGGCGTTCACGACGCGATCCTAACCAGGGTGAGATCTTGGTTGGGAGGGCAGCGCTCAACAATGCCTCAAACGCTCCAGAGGATACAATCTTTTCCATCAAGCGTCTAATGGGGCGCACATACGATGAAGAAAAGGTAGCGGACGTGCGGGGGAAGTTTAACTACACTATTGAAAAGGCACCCGGGGAAGATCCCGGAGTGCGTGTTAAACTGGGCGGCAAGGTTTACACCCCGGTGGAAATTTCCGCCATGATTCTGAAGCAAATCAAAGAGGACGCAGAGAGGGCACTTGGTGAGGAGGTCACACACGCAGTTATCACCGTTCCCGCATACTTTGAAGAGCGCCAGAGGGCAGCCACAAGGAAAGCAGGAGAGTTAGCAGGGCTCGTCGTCAAGAAAATCATCGATGAGCCAACCGCTGCTGCTATTGCTTTCGGTATTCGGTCGCTTTCAGGTGAGCGCCACCGTGTCTTAGTTTACGACCTTGGCGGAGGCACTTTCGACATCTCTATCTTGCAGATGGTCAAGGACAAAGAGGGAAGAGACCAGGTGCAGGTATTGCAAACCGAAGGAGATAACTGGTTAGGTGGTGATGACTTCGACCGCAAGATTGTGGAGAAGATACTGGACTGGGTGAAAGGCGAATATAACATAGACCTTTCGGCAGACAAATCGTTCCTTTTGCTGGCGAAACAGCATGCCGAAGGAGCAAAGCGGGTGCTAAGTGAAGCTACCGCGACGGACATTGTCATCCCATCAGCCGTGAAGACTCCGGATGGACAGATGGTGGATGTGGAGGTTGACCTGACCCGGGAAGAGTTTGAGTTAATGATTGCGGAATACGTGGATCGCACTATGGAGTTAGTTCAAAAGGCGCTTCGGGAGCAGAACCTAACCCCTGAAGACATCTCCGACGTTCTACTCGTTGGTGGTGCTACTCTCACGCCGATGGTCTATGAAACGGTTGAGAAATTCTTCGGTAAGGGAAAAGTCAAGCGCACCATTAACCCGATGGAATGTGTTGCGCTCGGTGCTGCTGTACTGGCGGCAACTCTTAAAGGTATAGAATGCCCTGAATGTAGAACTGTAAATGACGAAGAAGCGGCTGAATGTGTAAAGTGCGGGGCAAGTTTGGCAGCTGCCCGCTCGGTGGGTGACACAGGCCTTACCGAAGTGACTACAAGGTCACTGGGCATCGCTGCGGTCAGGGGCAAGAAGGCAGATGTCTTTGTCCCCATCATCCCCAAGGGGACACCTTATCCACTGCGAGAGCCACGAAAAGCAATCTTCTTTCCAACCAGTGGGAGGTTTATCCGAGTCCCAGTCTATGAAGGGGATGACCCGGTAGCGAGCAGAAATGAGGAGCAGGGCGTCATAGAGTATGAGTTGCCTGAGGAGATCGATGTAAGCACCCCTGTCGAGGTCAGTTTTAACTATGACCGAAATCGTCAACTTACGGTGACCATTTGGGTCCAAGGAACCAATCTCATCAAGACCGAGACACTTCGCCGTGACCGTCCAAGAACTGCTCGTCCCGTTGCACCGGTAGAGGAGGAAGAAGAGTTCTGGCAGCCGGAACTTGACCATCTCATTAGCTTCATACAGGGTTTTCTGGAGCGATACGGTCAATACATGGAGGCTAATCAACGGCAGAGGGTGGAGGATGATATTAAGCGTGCTCAACAATTGCTCTTCTTCCCTGACGAGGTGGAAGGAAGGCGCATGGTTAAGATGCTCCAGAGGCATGTCTTTAACTCGGGACTTGCCAGCCAAATATTCTTAGCGGAGCATATGATGGATCGCGCAGAACCTGAGGTGTCCTGTCGTATTGGGGAAGCAATCAACGAGATTCGTAAAGCACACACATCTGGTGACATGGTTAGAGTGCAGGCAATCACTAATGCTCTCAGGCCTTTAGTTGCTCAAGTTATGGCGCGCCGCGCAGACGTCAAGGGACTTGTTGACCAGGAAGACTACGGTGGACTTTTGCGCACCTTAGAAGATTAGTTTGCCTATGTAAAGGAGGACGAAATGGCGCAATCAATTAATATAGGTTTAGACTTTGGCAGCTTGTCCTGGCGAATCACATACATTATGGAAGACCAAATAGTCATAGTCCCAACAAATGAGGAGCAAACGCAGCCTGGAAGGTGGCTACTGTGTGAGCCTTCACACACCAACGGTATTGGGATGGCGTTTCCCAGCATCAAAAGTAAAATCGGGACCGGTGCGAAAATCTTGGTGACCGGGGAAACTCGCACCCCAGACGAGCTGGTCACAGAGGAATTCCGCTCGGTTAAGGAGCGAGTAGAAGCTCATTCTTCGCAGACAGTCGGCCAGGTGGTTATTAGTGTGCCTGCTGGTTATTCATCTTCCCGCCGGGCAGCCCTGCGAGATGCAGCGTTGAAAGCGGGTTTTGCCGATGCACACCTTTTGAATGACTCGATAGCAGCAGTTATAGATTACACCGACCAAAGCAAGCGACCTGCCACTTTGCTGGTATATAGCATGGGATATGCGGGCTTTGAGATAGGTCTGGTGCGTGCTGTTCGGGGACACTACCGAGCTTTGAGTTATGAGGCAGGTGATTCCCCCTGTGGAGCATCTCTGGATGAGTTAATACTGCGGGCTTGGTTAACAGCGCTCGCAGAGCGCAGCCTTGTTCTTGACCCACATCCAAAGCAATGGGGTGCAGCACAATGGATGGAGATGCGTTTGGCTGCACAGCAAGTGAAGGAAGCCCTGTCAACAACCAATGAGGTTGTATTCCCTATCAAAATCCAGATCCGTGGTTCATCACAGCCGTTATCGTTTCATTTCCTCCGTCCTCAGTTTGAAGAAGCGATTGCTCCATCAGTCAGCGCTACGCTTGACCTGGCAGAAAAAATGCTGAAGGAGAAGAACCTCTCACCTGAAGACTTGGATGCAGTGCTACTAATAGGTGGTAGCACTCATATCCCGCTCGTTCCTGCCCTTATAGAAAAGCGGCTCGGCAAGAAACCAGTTTCACTGGAAACAGATGCATTGGCTAAAGGCGCTGCCCTGTATGCCATGCGGCTGGAAAGGATGCCCCTAACGACTACTGCGCTTGGCGAGGAAGTTAGTGAACCGTCGGAGATGGCAAAAATCCCTGCCGATGAGTCTAAAATAGTGGCGACTGTCACCACTTCGGAAGTAGAGCCTACTCAGCCTCTTAGTGAAGCAACTCTGGCTGCGGTGCCTTCATCAGGAAGGCAGGTCATCCCTGCTATACCTCAACAAGATGCTACGGTCACTGGGAGGGAGATGGTTCTTCGGCAAGCAAGACGGCTTATTGAGCAAGGGGAATACAGACAAGCAGAATTGTTCTTGCGAGGGCTGATTGAAGATGCCGAAAAATTGCTCGACAGTATTCGTAGCCGTCCCCAGCCAACAACTCCCCAAGATGCAGAGCAGGCAATTTCTAAGGCTTATCAGCTGCTTAAGCAGGGCAGATATGAACAGGCTATTGCCCAATCTCACTTAGCTTGGAAACTTGCACCAGATAGTCCGGACATATTTGACCAGATGATTGACATCCACTGTCAGGCAGCGATGGCGAAGACCAAAATTGAGGATTATGCTCTATCGTGCCGATGGCTGGAGTGTGCCTACAACTATGACCAGAGCAACACGAAGGTCCAACAGTTGCTGGCAGAGCGCCATTACATACAGGCAAAACAACTGGCACAGCGCGGACGCCGAAAAGAAGCCCTTAAAGCCATTGACCGATGCTTATACTGGAACCCGGAGCATAAGGAAGGGAATCAATTGAAGAATGCGTTAAGCGCATCATGACCATGATGGATACCAAAGGGGAGCAAAAGATTGCTGGAGAGGAGGGATACAACCAACCGTGGCTCCGGTGATTAAAATTCTCCTCACCCATCTAACTGGGAATAGATATCAAAGCGATGTTCTGGATGAGCGGGGGCGGAGGATTGTGCTCAATGATTTTGACCTCGATCCACAAGAATATGAAAAATATGAGCAACACATTGAATATGACGCTTTCTATAAGGATAGTCAGGACAAGAAGATGATCGGGAGATGCGGGGAATTCCTACACAAATGCCTGTTCGGAAACGGAGCAGATAATATTAGAACGGAGTTGCAGAGGCCTGAGTATCAAAATGGGGTTACATTTGAGATCCATCTGCCAATAGATTGTCCGAAACTGTGGCAAGTGCCATGGGAATTCGCATGGGACGGGAGCAGGCAGATGCCCTATGCCTTACGCCCAAGATACACTTTTCGCCGGATTCCTCGCGGACTCAGTAGGACAGCGCCCCCTGTCCCCCAAGGTCACATGAGGGTATTATTGGCCATCTCTAATCCTATAGACCTGGAAGACCGGGGATTACAGGAACTGGATACAGAAGCTGAGATTAACGCCATCAATTACGCGTGTGAGAAAGCTGTGAGGGATGGACGGATCCAGCTCAAGTTGCTTGAGGAATGTAATTTGACCTCGCTTAGAAGACTGGTGTGTCAATTTGACCCACATGTCATCCAGATTACCTCTCATGGAGAGACTATGAATGGAATCCCCTACCTGCTGCTCGAAGACGGAGATGGAGGTAGTAAACTTGCCACGGCTAATGACCTTTGGAGTGCTATTGGATACAGCGAAAGCCTCCGCTTGGTATTTTTGCCGGGTTGTTTGACTGGGCAAGTGCCTCCAACCGATGTGTTCAGCGGGTTAGCAACGGGATTGCTGAGGGAACGAGAGATGGCTGTAGTATCGATACAATATCCTATTTCGGACAGAGCTGGCAACAGGTTGGCGGAGGAACTGTATGGTAGGTTAGCAGAGGGTGCGACTGTGGAGGATGCTGTGGCTCAAGCTCGCCAAGTGCTCAGGAATGTTGGAGGTATAGAACGTGCTGCCTGGGGAATTGTGGCTTTTTATACGCGTTTTGAGGGGGGTTGTAAACTCATTGACCTGAATAAGCCCTGCTTTAAGCCAAACCCAGAGGCTGGCCCATACACCCCTCTTCCTGTAGAACCAGCATATGTGAAGCCCAACGAGCCCTACAGGAAACTTAAGGCAGAAATTAGAGGGAAAGCGCCTTTTGTGTTCCTAACAGGGGAAGATGGTATCGGCAAGACAGCACTGGTTGCTAAGGTTTTGGAACGGTTGCATGAGGAGAAGGAGATAGATGACTCTATGGTATTTCGGAGTTGGAGTCAAAATAACCCTGCCGACGGCTTTTTGAAAGACCTCGTTATGTTCCTTGAAGAACAAAACGCTCCAGAAAAACTTCTGCGTTTGCTAATGTCCGATCGCTCCATCACGAATAAAGTGAGAGCATGGGCGCAATTCGTACAAAGAGAAGCAAAAGCATATGTCTTTGTCTTTGAGGATTTTGAATTCCTCCTGAAGCAGGGGAACGTCCTGTGCGATATTAGCGATGAGCAGATGGAGGAATGGCTGGTCGAGATTAAGAACCAGAATTGGGGGAGGACAAAGTTTATATTCATATCATCATTCCCTTGCAGCTTGTTCTCAGGTGGGCTCGGTGGCAGAGTCGCTTCCATTGTTGTCCCAGAGCTCACGAAAGGCCAGGCATTGCTTTTGATGGAGAGGGAGAAAATGGGGCGAACCAGGGGAGCGTCAGAGGAGGTCAAACGCCAGGCATTCGACATCGTAGGCGGGCATCCTCTCCTCCTCTGGCTTTTTAATTCTTACCTTGAGAATACAAATATAGATATACAACAACTCATCGCTAACCCTGAATTTAGGGAGCAGCTCGAGAAGGAGAAGCATTTATATCTAATTAAACAGGTTATTCAGAGGCTCACCCCTAAGGAGCGGAAACTGTTGGAAACTCTGTCAGTTCTGGGTGAGGCTAGTCAAGAGGAGCTCGAGGGACATGGGTTCAGTGGCCGTGAGATTCAGCGTTTGGTAAACCTTCGGCTCATAGAGCAGCTCCCAGGATCGAGGGGTTTCCGGTTCGAAGCAAAACCTTATAACGAATCACAGGAGGAGGCGTGACCAATGATAGAGAAGAGATATCAAGTGCGTCCATTAGTGCGTGAATATGTATTGTCGCGCTTGACTGAGGAGCGAAAGACTGAAATCCATTTAAAATCGGCGAACTATGCGAAGAATTACGAGGAACGACTTGAGACAGCCTTTTCCGAGTCTCATTATGGAGGGATGGGACTTGAACAGGCGGGAGTTCTGGAAGCCGCCAAGTATAATAACTATAATAGAAACCTTCTGCTCCTTGTAAAGACAATGATTCTTCAAATCCACCATCTTGCACAGGCGGGAAAGATGGCTGAGGTTGCAGAGATTGTAAAGAAGATCCAGGGAATACTGTCATCGATAGAGCCGGCCCTAAAGATGCCTCCTGAGTTCCATCTCACGCTCCTGGATGCTGGCTCCGAACTTGACCGAGTGTCAGACCGATTTCTCCGTAATGGCCGTTATGAGGATGCTATCGTCGGCTGGGATACGGCTATTAATGCATTTCATGCGGCTAACGTTGAATTGCGGTCAGCATTGGTGCTGGACAAGCAAGTTGAGGTCTTGGAACAAATTTCTGATTACCGTAAAGCCTTGGAAAAACAAAAGCGTAGCCTCCGCATCTGGCGTAAATTAAGAGATTTTCCTCGCATGGCGGCATCGGCATTAAACCTTGCGCGATTGTACCATCTACTCGGACAGCCCAAGAAAGCTCTGAAGGAAGCCAGTAATGTGATAGGGTTCCTTGGATCAGGGTTAACACCGATGGAGAAGGCTATGCTCCTCGACCAGCAGGGGATTGCCCTTCGCGAACTTGGGAAATACGAAGATGCTCTGGACAAGTTTGATCAAAGCATTTCCATTAAGCAAAGACTTAACCGTCCTATGGCTGAAGCTATCACATGGAAAGAGAAGGGGTTAACCTTATTCGCCATGGATAAAGTGGAGGATGCTGCCAAGTGCTTCCATTATGCTCTTCAAGTGGAACACTCCATAGATGAACGCAGCAGAGTAGCAAATCAGTTAAGAGCAGAAGCTCTGGAGTTCGAGGTTAGACAGCTATACCCAGAAGCACTTGGTAGATTTAGAAAAGCATTTGAAATTGCTCTTTCCGTGCAGAGTGAGTTATGCGACCAGCTTAAAGCAGACGTTCAGCGTGTGGAAGCAAAGTTACAGTCATCAAAAACCGAATAGGAGGTGGAGTAAGGATGATCCAACTTGAATTCTCAAACGTGAAAAACTGGTTATGGTTCTTAGGATTCTTACAGCAGTTTCTCAACCTGCCGCAGGTGAAGTCGGCATTGGGAGGCAGCCAAGTAGAACTCCAGATGGAGATACACGGGACAACAATGTTGCGCATAAAGCAAGCGGTGGGAGTGGGAGATTACGCTGTTTGGAAAATTATTTGCGATGGTAAGCTCATAGGCGAGGTCAGTGCTTACTACCTTGATGAGCATTTCTTTACCATTTCTGGTGGGTCGAAGATTCTCTCAGCAAAGGAGAAACAATTACTGGATTCGTCTGGTGAATACTGGGCAACGCCTCTGGGGTCTGTAAGTTTGAGGTTATCGGCTAAAGATGAAAAGATGATGCAACGTATCCTGGAGGCCCTCAAATCGTCTTATACCGATGTTTACCCAAACCCAATTGCCGAGCGATATGCACCATTGGCTGAGGTGATACCTATGGAGCGCTTAGGAGAAGTGATAAAAGACATGGGTAATCTTTAGTAATTGCGTAAATTCTATGAGTAAAGGAGGTGAGTTTGATGGCAAGAGAGGAGCCGTCACGACAGCAAGAGGTTCAACGCCTTTTGGACCTACTCCGAAGCAAGGTGATAGAGGAAAGGTTAAAGGCGGCTCGGCAACTGAAGGAGATCGGGGTGCGCACTCGTGGTGGACGCACGAGGGGAGTGGTAAGCAAGCCTGCTTCCAAGCCAATAGAGGCGCTTGACCTCACCCCGGCAATGGAGGCCATTAAGGATGCGCACTGGGAGGTTCGGCGGGAGGTCGCTCTGGCGTTGGGCGAGTGGGGCGATGAAGTGGCGGTGAAAGTATTAGAGCATCTTGCTCGGCAGGACCCGGACTGGGAAGTGCGCAGCGCCGTAGCGCAGGCTTTGGCCAACATCGGAGGACCACGAGCAGTGGAAGTGCTCAAATACATGGTTACCACTGATCCTGATCCTCGTGCCCGGAAGGCTGCGGTGGAAGGCCTTGCTGGCCTGGCGCTGACAACCTGGCCGGAATTTTGCCCTCGTGGCGCCGTAAGAACTCGGGGTGCTGTGCGCATCCGTGGGGCCCGTCCATCCAAGCGAGTTAGTCCGGAGGCCGATGCCATCCTTAAACTTTTGGACGACCTGCGGTTCCAGGACTCCTCCAGTATAGTGCGTGACGCCGCCGAGGGGGCTCTGGCCCAGTTGGATGAGTAAGCTGGTATGCCCCCCTTTACTCAAGGTGAGGCTTGTCTCTGCTGGAAGGAGGTGCACCATGCCGGAGCGCGTTAAGTACAGTAAGCGGCACAATAACCAACAAGTTGTGTTAAGCATCTATAAATTCAGTGTGCCTCAGGAGGAGATCTTTCTCTTGCATACCTGGGAGTTCGAGAACGGCCCGGAGATCGTGCGGGATGGTCTGGGACCTCCCACAATGGAACTGCGTGGTGGACCGCATGCCGAACCTGGCGCACGCACCGCTAACCCTTACGGACAGAGGCTGCGTACAGCACTCATCCAAGAGGACTTGCGGAAGGAAGAGGAGGACTCGTTGAGGGAAGCGCTCAAAAACGCTCAGGATGCCTTAGCAGATGCGCGAAAACGTGGGGTCCGTAAGGAGATTGAAATACTGGAGGAGGAGGTAGAACTCCTGGAATGGACGCTCAGCAACGATCTCCCTCGGGTCTCCGCTCACGATACGGAGTTTCTAAAAGTATATCCAGATTATTGTATTGTCGGGCAGCAGGGCTGTGGCGACCTGAGCATGAACCTGTGGAATGTTGCCTACTTCAATTCACCTCTGGCGCCCAAGCAGCCATTTCTCGTCTATCTGCGTGCTGAGCCTATCAGTCGCCGCACGTATTCTTGTCTCATCAAATGGCTACCGGGGAAAGGGCCCAATAAATGCCCCCATTATGAGGTGACTATTCAGGACGCTCGCTTCGCCCCCTTTGCGACGAATAAGAATGATTTCATCTTCGTTTGGGACGAGCAACAAAAGGACTGGATTCCTCACGGAGAGGACGTAGAGTTTGCAGTCTCTAACCAGCAGGTGATTCGCCAGGGCGAGATTGTAAATATCAGTCGCATCATCCATGAGTTTAGCGATCTGCGCCACCTGTTCCAGTTGCCTAATCTGAATCCGGGCGACAATCGCGACCCGCGCAACAATAGGGACCCTAAATACCTTCTCTTTTCTGGCGATTCAGGTCGCCCTCGTTTCTACTTCGGGCGGTCGCAGATGTATGACATCTGGTTCGGGGAAGCCCAATTGCTTGAGGATCCAAACCTCCAGCGGGCGGCGATAGCCGGGCCCATCTTTGTGAGCCGTCTTTACCGGGGACTGGGTGCCTCGAGGGAGCAAATCGAGGGGGCTATGAGATTGGCCAACTACGAGCTCATAGATGATCCCCGCCAACCGCTAACGCAAGGTCAGTATCGATTTCTTCCAGAGGACGATAACGTGCTTGAAATTTATCTTAAACGCAACACTTATGCCTGGAGCATGATCGGAGTAGACAGGGAAGGGAAGGAGATTTTGGCCCTGGCCTGTGAAGGGCGGCCTGGTCCCGGGGGAAGAGGCTACATCCTGGAGGATGCAGTGAAAGAAATGTTAGGAGCCGGCGCCTATAATGCTCTACTCATTGACGAGGGCGCCGATGTGTTCCAGAAGATAGCCTTGAATGGCTCCTGCACGTCGCCGATGCGAACGGTTCCGGAAAAGGAGTTCCTCCGCCGTCGGCTGCGAGCAAGTTTCATATTCGCGCAGAAAAAGACGAAGGAAGTCACAACAGTCCTGGCATAAAGATGCGCAAATCGCACTGCTGTAATATGGGGCAGATGGATAACATCGCTGCAGGGCGGACGGTCTTGCTTTAAACCCCAAACCTTTAGGTGGATCTCCCGCACTTGTGGTGCGACCCGCCCAGTAAAATTATATTCCTAATTCGCTTCTTCTAGAGGATATCGGCGTCTACCATGGCTGGGAAGCGGAAGTATATGACTGCTGGGATGGAGGTTATTCAGGCTTATACTAATTACAGTTGACATTGTCGTATAAATGTGGTATCATCCTCTCGGAAAGCAATTCATGAGGAGGTGTTCTCTATGCGTCACAGGGAAGGAACCATTCAGGAGAGCTTAGCCACCCTTCAAAGGCTCGAGCGAAAGTATCGCCACAAGCCTTTAAAAACTGCGGCTTTTGGCCTTGCGCCTTCTCAAAGAAGATCCCTCCCGCACATTTCTTCGAGGTTTCTGCCCTTTTGGGCATCTCCTTTTCTTCACCTTGCAACGATGGTGGTCGATCTACCGGCACCGGGGAAAAGGCCCGTGAGGATAGGAGGAGCTGGGCTTGAGGAGTTAAAGCAACGGCTTCAACATGATGGATTTGCAGACCTAAAGGAGATCCAGAGCTTTATTTTTAAAGGAGCGGTTTGGGGAAAGCTACGGCATCTCTTTTGTCTGGTATCTTGGGCGTATAAAGCTTAAGGCAAAGCTCAAGAAGGCATAGGTCTTTGCATCAGGATCCAAAAGCTTTGGAGGATTTTAAAAAAACGGTCTGGCGGAGGCAAGTTTGGGCCCAAGATGAGACGCGTTTTGGTTTGAAGACATGGCATAAGAGGAGGCAAAAGGCTTCCGTCCAGCTTGGGTTGGCCAGCATCGCTATGAGTGGTTCTATCTATACGGTGCTGTAGAACCCATTTCTGGAAGGAGCATCTTTTGGCTCTTGCCTGATTGGATGAAGGAATCTACAAAGTTCTTCTTGGAGGAGTTGTGAAAGGGAGTTGAAGGGGGGGGGTAGCGCTTGTTTGGGATAGGGCTGGGTCACACAGGGCCATGGCTGGCTAATCGGATCTTCTCGACGCTGGAGGAGCTTCAAAAGGCTGTCATGGAGGCATTAAGGGAGTATTGGGAGAAACCGGAGGGTTGATCTCGATGACTGCATATTCTTGGTGGAGGGATGCTGTGAAATCACGACAGTTAGTATAAGAACCTATCAGCAGATTAGCAGATCGGGAAAGACAGCAATTGGCAAATAGTTTTTCTGAAGAATAGTGCTTCTGCACCACCGAGAAATTTCGGCACTTAATCTGCACTCAAAACTCAGCACCATACACTCAAATTTGGGCTCACTTGTAGGTTCGCCCTCCCACAACCCTCAAATTCCTAAGTTCGCCTGCCGAACCGTTTAAGGATCGTTCTGGCAACTCGCTGGACATAGCCTGACGGGTCGTTCAACGCCTTTTCAATTGCTGGCAAAACAGGTTTTGCCCTCTCGCCCAAGTGCCTAACTGCGTTGATGGCGTGGAGTCGGACGAATTCGTTTCGGTGGCGCAAAAGTTCTGTCAGCGCGGCTAATCCTTTTTCAGGTTCGCCCCAATCGCACAAAGCATGGGCTGCTGCGATCCTGACAGTCGGCGACGGGTCGTTCAGTGCCTCAAGTAAAACTGCTCGCCACTTTTCCAGTTCGGTGCGGTCTTCAACTGCGTGATGGATTCCCACAATCGCCCAATAGCGGACTGCGGGGCTTTCGTCTTTCAGCGCTTTCTCGTAAGCGCCCAATGCCGCTTTTCCTTGACCGTCCAATTGCTTAATTGCCAACAATCGCTCCAAAACCCCGCTTCGGTCAATTTCGGTTCGCCAATCGGGGATAGGTTCCGGCGTTTCAGTTGACGGCAACGGTTCACCCAAGCGCCAAGCAACTTCGTCACTATCAAAGCAACCGAGCCTGCAAGCCTTAATGGCTAAGGTTTCGCCTTTGCGAACCGTTACAGGCTTCGTGTAAAGTTTCCATCGCCCTTGCTTGCCGTCAGCATCAGTTCGGTAGGCGATCGATGCTCCTTCCGTCGGGCACTTTAGTTCGACGGTGGCGCTGTTTTCCGTTTGCTCCAAAACAATCGGGTGCGGTTTTGCCGTCTTTTGCCATTTACCGTTTGGATGCATCATCTCCATAAGTTCTGGCTCGGGGATGAGCCCGACATCTCCCGTCTCCTTCATCCAGCGGAAAAGTTCTGCCCGCATCTTTTCTAAAATCGGTTGATACTGTGGGTCGTTGGCGAGGTTGCGGATTTCATGGGGGTCGGTTTGTATGTCGTAAAGTTCTTCAACGGGCTTTGTCGGCGAGAAAAAGAAACGCTGCACATCGTTCAGTTTCCCTTCTGCGTTGAGCCGCCTCCATTCCTGAAGCGTTGGCGTTTCCTCGGCATATTCGATCTCCTGAGCGTAGGGCAGGTGGGGAGCGAAGTTGCGGATGTATTTGAACCGCTTATCTCGGACAGCCCTGATGATGTCGTAGGTCTCATCCATGCGGTCGCGAGCAGCGTAAACGAATCGGCGTGGCGGCGCTTTCCGTGGACCGAGAAAGGCTCGCCCTTGCATATGCTTCGGAATCGGGACGCCTGCAAGAGAAAGCATGGTCGGGGCGAAGTCGACGAAAGCGATCAAGTCATCGATCACGCTTCCCGGTTTGACCCGCTCTGGGTCATCAGGATATGCCCATTGGCGAAACTTCTCTGGGATGCGAACGATGAGCGGGGCTCGGATCCCAGAGTCGTAGATCCATCGCTTCGCTCTTGGCAGCCCGACGCCATGGTCCGACCAAAACCAAACGATCGTGTTCTCAGCCAAACCGTCCTCTTCCAGTTCACGCAAAATCTCACCAACCCGTTTGTCCATCAAGGTCACCGTGTCGTAATGGCGGGCAATGTCTCGGCGAACGACGGGAGTGTCAGGGAAGTAGGGCGGAACCGGCGCTTTTTCGGGGTCATGGCGTTCCTTGTCGGTCAATTTCGCTAATTGCCTCAAAAGCCCCTCCTCTTGGCTTCGGATTCGGCTTTCGTGCGTCACTTCAATGTTGAACACGGCGAAGAAGGGTTGATTTGGGTCGGGGCGATTGCGCCAATGAGCCTTGGGGCTGCATTCATCCCACGCCGTCAAAGGAGCCGCAGCAGCGCTTGCCGTTGAGATTTTCGGGTCGTGGACGAAGTTATAATCGGTTTTTGCGTTGTTGGTGCAATAGTAGCCTGCTGCACGCAAGTATTCGGTGAAGCAGTGGACAAACGGCGGTGGAACCGCTTGACAACGCATGTTGTGCGTTCCAATCGTGGTCGGATACATGCCCGTTATGACGCCAGAACGGGACGGCGCGCAAACTGGTGAGTGGGTGAAGACATCGATGAACCTAACGCCTTCTGCCGCCAACCTGTCAAGGTTCGGGGTAACGGCGTAAAGGTCGCCAAAACAGCCAAGGGTTGGGCTCATGTCCTCGCATGTGATCCAAAGGAAGTTGGGGCGCTCTGGAAGTTGCATTGCAACATCACTCCATTCAGCGATTTTGCCGAGCATCACCACGCTTACCAAACCTTTCATGAACTCGCGCCGTTGCATCGGTGCTTACCTTGCGCCGTCATGGATAAATCCTCGCCGGCTCGATTTTGGGTTCGGGTTCGCCCGCTTCAATTATAAGCGTTTTGAGCCTTTCCCGCAACTGCGCGGCGATCTCACGATATTCCCTACGACCAGCTAAGTTCACCAGTTCGAACGGGTCGGCATAGAGGTCATAAAATTGCCACTCAACATACCTATCGCTTGAAGGGTCGCGGCCGCCGTCTTTATCCGGAGCAACGATGCAGTATTTCCAGCGCTCGGTTCTCAGTGCTCTCCCAACCATTGACTCGCTGATCTGGATGAAGACCTCGTTTCGCCATCCCTCAACCTTGCGCTCAATCAAAGGGAGCAAACTTTTGCCCTGCATCTCCTTTGGAACCGGCAAACCTACTGCTTCAAGCAGGGTTGGCGCCACATCTACGAGGCTAACAACCTCTGGAACGACCATTGAGCGGTTGAAACCCGGACCGGCGATGACCAACGGGATTCGGACGGAACCTTCGTGGGCGCTTCGCTTGTATTCGGCATTGCGGGTCCTGAAGTGACAGCCGTGGTCGCTGGTGAAGACGACGATGGTATCGTCCAACCTTCCTATTTCCGCAAGCGCCTTCAAGATCTCGCCCAAGTTTTCGTCGAGCCGAGCGATGCAGCCATAGTAATCGGGCAACTCCTTTTGCCAATCGCCAGGGAATGGACGCAGGTCGTGCGGGACAAAGGGGTTGGCGAATTTAGCCGCATAACCTTCCGGCGCAACGAACCTATTCCAATCGTTTTGCTGGTGTGGCTCAAGGTAGGAGACAACAAGAAAAAACGGTTTGTCGCCAACTTCCTTCAAAAATCGGATTGCCCTTTGGGTCAGGAAGTCGGTGCGGTAGATGTTGGAAAAGCGGATTTCTTTGCCCTCAGCATCGTAAATTGCGCCCTCGTATGGGTGCGATGTGTGCTCCAAGGCGTTTGCTGCCTCCCAAAGGTCGACGAAGCCGCCACGATATTCCGGCGGGACGAAGCCAACGCCTAACTTCAGCGGTGAAAGATGCCACTTGCCGATGTAGCCGACGATGTAGCCCGCTTTTTTGAAATGATGGGCGATGGTGGGGATTTCGGGCGACAGCCCAATCGCGTTGCGCCAAACTCCGTGTTTGGTCTGATACATGCCCGTCCAGAGGCAAGCACGGGTAGGTGCGCAAAGTGGTTGATTTGTGATGGCGGCCTGGAAAATCGTTCCCTTGCGAGCCAAAGCGTCAAGGTTTGGCGTCAAGTTCATTGAGCTACCGTAAACGCCGACGGTGTCCCATCGTTGCTGGTCGGTGAAGAAAATCAAAACGCTTGGCGGGCGATTTTTGCCACTTGTCCTTTGCCCTTCGCCCTCTCCATCACCCAAAGCGCTCATCGCCATTATCCCTGATCCTCTTAAAAACTCCCTCCTTGTCACCATCCCTCATCCCCTCGCCGTTCTTAGGAATCGCTTTGCCTTATCAAACTCACCACCCGCTGTAAAGTGCCCAACCGATCCAGCCGTGTTCGCCGGGTTTGAGCCTGAACTCGCGGGTTTCGTTGCCCCGTCGTTCGCGAACCTTAACGTTGTATGTCGGTGCGTTGAAAGCGATTTCCCGTATGCCCATCACGCACATCTGGGCGTTGTCGATGTCAAAAAGCGGGCGATTGTCTTCTGGCGGTGTCCCAGAGCCATACATGAAAACGCCGAAAACTTCGGTGCGACCACCATTGTCTGTTCGGATACGAACTCCCCTCCCTTCGCTTTTCATGCCCAAAATCCACAAGTTGCCGCCAGAGTTGATGACTAAACCTGTATCGCTGTCTCCTTCGGGGTTCAGTTGCCTCGCCCAAAGGCTTTGTCCCTTGCTGCGGATTTCAACATCGGATGGACAGTTGGTCACGAAGATCTCTCCCTTCCCTGTCCCGAGTACTTTCAAGTCGCAGTTTTCAAGCACGACGGTTCGGTTCTTCGATCGATTTTCAACTACGGGCGGACGGCCACCAAATGCCTGGATGTTTTCGAACTTGACGACATGTGCGCTTCGGTCATCAACGATGAATTTGCCACTTTTGTCCGTAATAATCCGCCCAAAACCTAAGCCGATGATGTGTCTCACGGTGCCGCGAACGCGGACTTCCCCGTTGAGCGTATACCAGTTCGGGTCAGGACCACCTATGCCTCTCAGGTAAACGACGGTCTTCCGCTGGGAAGCGGCGAAGTCGATGGCTTTTTGTAGCGCTTCGGTGTCGTCCTTGTTATCGCCGGGAATTGCCCCAAAGTCGTTAGCACAAACCCAGTTCCGGGGATTTGTTTCCCAGGGCACCACCGGCTCTTGCTTGATCGGCAGCCCGATTGCCCGCAAGGGCGCCTCGTCAAAAAGTCGCTTGACTTCATGCGAAACGTATTCGGAAACCCTTCGTCCCACAGCATCCCCGCCGGGCGTTTCGCTCCTTATTGCCATCTTGAACCCGCTGACGGTTATATCACGGGCATAAAGGACACCCTCGTTCAAGATCGCCGGACCGTTAGGGTCACCGTTGACGAACCGACCGCCGACAATTGCCACAACCCCAGCCCACCAGAACCAATCTTTGGGGAGTTTGATGTGAACCGCCAACGGCGTGTTCTCAACGACCAAATTCTCAACGGCAACGGCGTTTCCTTCAACCTCTAAGCCGACGCGCCTGCAGTTTCGTATCGTCACCCGAGACAGAGTTTGTCCCCACATCCATTCGCTCCTTATGCCGACCTCAAAGCCTTCAACGACGACATCCTGGATCAAGTTCGGTCCGTTGAGTTGCATGAACGAGTTGATGCCGATCCTGCCTCTCCCTCTTATCCGAACGTTTTTGATGATGCCGGTGTTGTTGGAGAAGAAGCGAATCCCGTCGGTGTTGGGGTTGTTTCCGACGTCTATCGTCAGGTTGTAGACGGTGCGCATGAACCAATCGGCAGAGCCTGGATCTTTATCGCGTGGGTGGGTTTGCAGGACTGCTCCGACGTTGACTCCGTCGTCAAGTTTGATGACCACGCCATCTCGCGATTCACCGTAAATCCAAGGTCCGATCCCTGACCTGTCCGTGGGTGAATTGACGATCAAGGTTCTGGTGACTCGGTAGACACCCTTGGGGATGTAAAGCACTTTTGTTCGGTTCCTTCCTCCCCTGCGACTTAGGTCGATTCCCCGTTGGAGAGCCTCGGTGTCATCGTGGATGCCATCTCCTTTTGCGCCCAAGTCACGCTTGAGGTCGATAACTGCTTCAGGGTCATTGGGGAAGAGGATGCGCTGTGATGAGGTGAGGGAGAGCGATAATGCCGAAATCATTCCCAGTGAGACTACAACCCATAACCTCTGCATGCAGAAACCACCCCCTCCCACGTTTCCCTCAAAGCCAACTTTTGAAGCAATTATAGCGCTAAGAACGATGAGTGTAAAGGTCTGAGTTGAAGCTATCCCTTTGATTAGTTTACCGGGACGAAATCTCAACGAGTGCCCAAAAGCCGAGTTCGGGCACGGTGAAGGTCAGCCAGTCATCGTCAAGTTGAATCGGAATTTCTTCCGGCGGAAGCGTTGGGGTTCGTAAGATAGCCCTTTTGGGGGTGCCTTTAATTGCTTTGCTTAGCAACAAGCGGTTAATGGAAACAGCAACTCTTGCTGGGCGGACATCGTCTCTTTGCAAATCGTAGTCTTGATTGAGCAAGTGGCAAACGACCGGAGCCGTTGGGTCATCGGGTTTGTATCGCAACGAAACTCGCACTTTCCCATTGTTGAGTTTCACTTGGCTAAGCACTTTTCCCGGCAATTCGCCAATTCCCTGCCATTGGGCAATTGAAACCTTTGACGATTTGACCAATCGCTCAAATTCCGGCGGCAAAGCTCGCTTTTCCCCGGTCAACAGAAGTTCGCAGACCGAAAGGTCCTTTTGGGCGACCTTAACGCCGAGGGCAGGTTCGGCGACCAAGATGTTGAAGGGGATGTTTGCCTTAAGCAACTCCAATGCGGCTGAGCGAATTTCGCCGAAGTTTTCGTGGGTGTAGGCGAGCGATAAATTTGCGAGCGTTCGGTAGCCATCAAACAGGTTCGCATTTTCACGAATGAAGCGATAGACGAAAGCGAAATCCTCCGTTTTCCCTTCCCACCAATGCGTTCCCTTCTCGGGCGTGTAGCACCATTGATGGTGTGGGACCATGAAGGCGTTTCCGAAAGCATATGCTTGTGCAATCCATGTCCTAACCAATCCAGGCTTTTCGTTTGCGGCAATCCAAGCCCAATCTTGACCAGCAGCGGTTGCCGCCTGTCGTTTGCCCAAACCTTCAACGAGCCTGAACACAAATACCGGCTCAATGGGAATTTGAGCGGTTGATGCATGATGGTCCATTTCGCCGCAGAAGAAGTCAACGAGCGGGGCGACGGCGAGCGCTTCCGGCGAAGATGCGCTCGAATTGACGCTCCTTAAAAGCGGCTTGCCCCTCAAATCCTCGGCATACTCAAAAACCTCGCGCACCACCTGCAACATCCGTTCGGTTTGAAACTGCTGGAACAATTCACCGAAAGGGAGCCTTGGGCGCTCCCTTCTCCACTGTTCGGCTGTGATGCCTTTTGACTTCAGGAAGACCTTCAAATCAAACTCGTCAACATGCTCAATGCCCATAGCCTTGAGTTGTTCTTTTGTGAACCGCTACTTCAACCACTCGCGAAAGCCTTCCATGCAATGTCGGCAAAAGCAACCTCCAAACCACGCCGAACAAGCGGCGGTGCCACGCCAATCGTCGATGTGCAGCCCATCAATAGGGGCGAGACAAGCCCGTTCAACTTGGTCGCGAAGGTATGCACGATAGTCGGGATTGTTAGTGCAAAACCAGTAAGCGGGGTGACCTTTGTAGCGGTGGTCCCAAAGCCAAGGAACGGTAATCGGGTTGTCGTCGAGGTCACGGCAAATGGCTTCCATAAACCTGTCGGGGCAAAAGGCAATGAAACCACCGAAGTCAACGACAAAGTCAACGCTGCCGCAGTAGCGAAGCCCTTTCATTTGTGCTTCTTCAACTCGTTGCCGAAACCATTGGGCGTCTTGAGGGCTTTTAGACCTCGCCCTTCCCGCCCAACCCACTACTGTCCCGGCATAGGCCTCATAAAGCGCTGGATCTCGGGGCGCATACATGAAGACGACATCGCTTGCCTTAAGTTGCGGTCGCTCGCCCCAAACGCCAGCAATTGCCCACAACAACGCCAAGCTGACCATTTCCCAACACCTCCCCTTGTTTCCTCCCCACTAAAGCGCCATGTTAAAATTATAGCGCTGATACGAGCGCTTGTAAATCGGATCCCGCTGATTGGACTGACTGCGTTACCCACAAGGTAACCACAATAGGGAATTCGGAATTGGAAAATCGTAGGGGCAACCCCCCGTGGTTGCCCCAAAAACAGGGCAGGCACGGGGGCCTGCCCTTACGAGGACCACGAGGATTGGACGAAGTTGACAGAGAAGTTCCAAATATGCTAAGATCTTATCGGAAAATCGGGGGAGGGATTTGCAATGCGATCGTGGTTTGCAATTTGGGCACTTGCTATTGCCCTTGGTTTTGGCACGACGGTTTGCTTGAAAGCGGAGGTGGCGACGATGAAGGTAACGATTGAGGATGAGAAGTTTCTCATCGACGGTAAACCAACCTACTCCGATGTGCCGAATGCGAACCCAAAAGCGCTCGGCATGTTGCTCAATTCCCGCATGGTTCAGGCCCTCTTCGATGATGAGAACCAAGAAACCCGCCGCTTCTGGAGATATCCCGACGGGAGCGATTTTGACCCGGACCGAAATACCGATGAGTTCATCGCAGCGCTGCCACATTACAAGGCTCATGGCGTCATCGCCTTCACGGTTAACCTTCAGTGTGGATGTCCGAAGGCGGGACAGTTCACGGGAAATCAACCTTGGCATGTCAGCGGTTTCAATCCCGATGGCTCCATTAAGCCCTCTTGGCTTGCCCGGCTCAAGCGGGTTTTGGATGCAGCTCAGAAGCATCGGATGGTCGTCATCTTAGGGCTGTTTTATTTTGGGCAGGACCAAAGGCTAAAGGACGAAGATGCCGTCAAACGGGCTGTCTTCAACGCCGTTGATTGGTTGGTGGATCAAGGGTATGGGCATGTGCTTTTGGAAATTGCAAACGAATGTGACCACTCAGGATATGACCACGCCATTATCCGTCCGCCAAGGGTCGTTGAGCTTATTCGGTTAGCGAAGGAACGAAGCAGTGGGAAGTTGCTCGTTTCAACGAGCTTTTGCGGAGGCGTTATTCCACCTGATGAAGCCTTGCGATCCGTTGACTTCGTCCTCGTTCACGGCAACGGTCAGAGGCCGGAGCGGATTCGCGAGATGGTTCGGACGATCCGGGCTAAGTTGCACTCATGGGGGATGCCGAAGCCAATCGTTTTCAACGAGGACGGAACAGACCTTCGCAACATGGAAGCGGCGCTGAGCGAGGGGGCAAGTTGGGGCTACTACGACGGAGGTCGCAACAACTACCGAGATGGTTTCCAATCGCCACCGACCAATTGGCTTATCAACACGCCGAGCAAGCGTGCTTTCTTCCGAAAGGCTGCCGAATGGGTCGGCATCGTGCCGCCGAAAGGCGTTGCTTATGAAATGCAGCGCATCCTTATAGCTCGGCTTGATCCTTCCCTCAACCGGACGATTTGCGTCGTCGGCGACATCGACAACGATGGCAAGGAGGATGTCGTCATTGGCAGCAGGCAAAAGGGGAAAGATGCCCTCGTTTGGCTTAAGCAAAAATCCGCCGAGGAGTGGCAAGTGCATGTAATTGACGATGAAGCGGAAATGCTTGAGTCAGGCGGCGCATTGGGCGACGTCAACGGCGATGGGAGACTTGACTTTATTGCGGGAGGCGACTGGCGTAGCCCGCACCTTTGGTGGTGGGAGCAACCTACCGACCCAACCCAGAAATGGAAGCGGCACATCATCGGGACTTTCGCAAACAAATTCCACACCCAACTTTGGGCGGACATTGATGGCGACGGCAAGGGCGAACTCGTCACTTGGAACCAAGGTCAAAAGGCTTTACTTTGGCTGAAACCGCAAAGCGATCCAACGAAGGAATGGGGGTCCTTCGTCATCGCCCGCGATGTTGAGGGTGAGGGGTTGGCTTGGGCCGATGTTGACGGCGACGGCAAGTCCGAACTCATTGCCGGGAATTTTTGGTTTAAGCCGCTAAACTATGTCCGCAAGGAGTGGCAGCGTTTCCAATTTGCAAAAGGCTATGTCGGCACTGTTGTTGAAGCGGCGGACCTTGACAACGATGGGAATGTGGAAATCGTCCTTGCGGAAGGGGATGCCCAATACTTTGGGCGAAAAGAGCAAGGTCGCGTCGCTTGGTTCAAAGCGGGCGATGACCCTCGCCGACTTTGGCGGGAATACGTTCTGGCGAGCGACTTAGTTGACCCTCACTCGCTCATCGTCGCCGATTTCACGGGTGATGGGTTACCGGACATTTGCGTTATCGAAATGGACTTTACCGATCGGCCTCAGGTCATCTTGTTCGTTAACAAGTGTGGCAAGTTTGAAGCCCATGTAGTTGGCGAGGGCGTCGGGAGCCACGATGCGAGGCTCATTCGCATCGGGAATAAATCCGCCATAGTCGGCAAGCCCTTTACAGGCAAGTTCTTAGGCGAAGTTCATTTGTGGGCGATGAAGGAATAGCTCGGCAACGAATGCTTCAAGAACTGGTGGTTCGACATCGAGGACTTCCTTACCAAAAGTCTCGATATGAAAACGAATTGCTGATTTTACATCTGAAAGAGCCTCTTCGTAAGTATCTCCTTGTCCAACCACAATCCCCTTAAGCCCTAAGGGGTAAGCGACATAGCCATCCGGATGTTTTTCTACGATAATCTTAACTTGTCTCATATAGACACCTCCTTCATTAATCACCTTGATCCCACGCTCAATCCCCTCACCAGCCAAGGACTTGAAGTTGTAGTAAGATCTGATAACTTCTTTTGCTTAGATTTTACCAGATGTGGATGTCAAGAAGAAGTGCAGGGAAGTTCCTGACTGCGTTACCCATAAGGGGATTCGGAATTGGAAAATCGTAGGGGCAACCCCCTGTGGTTGCCCAAAATCATGGGCAGGCACGGGGGCCTGCCCCTACGAGATATGTTCCCATGAACATGGTTCGGGATGAGGACATCGGGCAAATCAATCGTAGGGGCAACCCCCTGTGGTTGCCCCAAAAACAGGGCAGGCACGGGGGCCTGCCCCTACGAGATATGTTCCCATGAACATGGTTCGGAATGAAGACATCGGGCAAATCAATCGTAGGGGCAACTCCCTGTGGTTGCCCAAAATCATGGGCAGGCACGTTGAACGTTCCAACGTTTATTACACAAGGCCTGCCCCTACGAGATATGTTCCCATGAACATGGTTCGGAATGAGGACATCGGGCAAATCAATCGTAGGGGCAACCCCCTGTGGTTGCCCAAAAATAAGGGCAGGCACGTTAAACGTTCCAACGTTTAAACGTTCAAACGTTCCAACGTTTATTACACAAGGCCTGCCCCTACAAAGGATTTTTCAATTCCGAAATCCGAATTCCTAAATCTGCCCAAGATCTCTAATCCGAGGACTATCCCGATAACCCCTATCGTTCTAAAACCAAAGCGAGTTTCACCACATAACTTAGGTCGGCTTGGCAGAAGGGGATGTCAACCCTCCTCAGGAGTTCCGAGGCAGGAGCATTCAGCAGCCATGTGAGCGCTTTGAAAGCATTCAGCGAAAAATCCGGAGGATCGACGAAGTTCTCCCCATAATGGACCTGACGCTCTTCGCCGACGAGATGCCAGGTTGGGCAAAGCACTTCAAAAGCCTGCCAAACCTTATGCAATGCTTCCGACGCTTCCTTTTTCACTATCGCCGCGACTTCCGGAGTTAGGTCGTGAAACAGGGCGACCTTCGCCTTGTGCGGGACGATTCGGAAGAAAAGGGCATCCCCATCGCGGATGAAGGCGTCCCACTCGTTGATGTTCTGAAAGACGGGAAACCCCATTCTTTCCGCACTTCGTCGCCACCACTCCGCCAACGCCTTCCGCATGGCTTCAACCATCGCTTTTGCCTTCGCTGCTGTTTCATCGTCCCCAAATCGCTCTGCAAGCTTTTGAAAAGCGATGAACGAAGCCAAGTAACGGTTGGCAAACAAATCGCCCTGTTCAAGGTTCAACTGCCAACCAATCTTTGAAAACTCATCGAAGCAGTGCCGGATCTCTTCCCATGATGTTCTAACCCTATCCCACTCGTCGCAGCGGGAAGCATAGAGCCAAACAGCATAGAGATTCCCGAAAGGATGGGGCTGCGGGTCGATGTGCCATCGGGTTCGCAACCCTTTTGGCACGAACGCCCACTCACGGGGTTCGCCCTCGTCCAGGGGATACCATGCTGACTTGGTAAATGGCGGATGCATTTGCCACTCATGGGCCAGGAACGCTTTGACCTGTTTTTGTAAATCGCCGGGCAAGTGAGGATAGGCCAAGGCCAGCGCTTCGAACAATTCGCCGCTGTCGTCGAAGCTGAAATCACGACCTGCCAGCCCGGGTTCAAGGCAAAAGGGCATCCATCGGGTTGATAAGACCTCGTTCACAGCGGATACGAGTTGCCTTTGTAATTGCTCTCGGGACGGCTGGAGCAGCTCCGGCGCCATTTGGGTTTGGACCTTCGTTCCGTCGATGCCGATATCTTCAGCAGGTCGACCGTCCTCACCCCAGACGATGCAGAGGATTCGGCTTCCGGTTTGCCAATAGATGCGATTGCCCCAAACGGCGATACGGCTTCGCGCCGGACCATGCCACTCATTGCGAGCCCAAGGCAAGTTTCGGAAACCGCCCCAACTGTCCCTTTCACCCCAAATTCGGAAGAGTTCGCCGGTGCGCAAATTAAAGCCGCTCAGCGTCCCTTGATGGACGATGACCACAATGTCGCCGATGACGACGAAGTTTTGGCTTTCATCGGCTGTTCCCCAAAAGGTGTTCCAAGGCGGCTGCATTCCATGAGCGTGGAAAAGGGGGGTTATCCGTTGCGCCGTCAAATCCAAAAGGCCGAGAGCAACCAAAGGCGCAACCCCCAAGTTCCAGTTGCCGTAAGCGCTTCGGTAGAGGACAAGCAAACGTCCATCGGGCAGAACGGCCGGTGGCGTCCCAACGCCTTGACAGCCCCCGGTCCACAGGACCGGCATCGGTGGCAGCTCTTGTCCGGTCTCGGCATCGAGGACGAAGAAAGTTTGGACATCACGATTTTCCTGTAAGTAGCGAGCGATCGTTTCCTGTTCCCTTGCCCATAACTCCGGTGAGCCCATTGCTTTATCGCTCCTCGTCCATGCCTCAATAGCTCGCCAATCATCGGCAATGCCGGCGTTCTTGCAAAGCATTTGTCGGTCACGGCCGATTTGGTTTGCCATGTTGCGAGCGGGGTTGGTACGGACAACGACGAAGGTCTTGTCCTTGACCCTTACGACGACCGGACGGAAATCACGGGCGGTTTGACCGCTGAGGGGCTTGGAGGTCCAAAGGATTTCGCCTGTTTTGGAGTCGAGGCAGCGAACTCTCAAATCCTCTGGGGTAACAAAAACCCGCCCATTTGCGATCGCGGCGGTCTGCCGGATAGGGATGCCGAATTCCCGTTGCCAACGAATTTCCCCGGCCTTCAGCTCAACCGCCACGAACTTACCCGTTCGCGAGCCGATGAAAACGAGCTCTTCATCTATAGCAGGTGATGCCGAAAATCCACCTTGATCGAGGAAGATAAACCAACACAACTTCCCTGTTTCGGAATCCAGCGCGTAAAGACGGCCGTCAGTGCTTGCGGCGATGAGAAGGCCTTCAGAGTAAGCGGGTGAATGAAGGAAAGCGCCATGGGATCGGAAACGCCAGAGCGGTTGGCCTGTCTCGGCATCGAGCGCATAAACGCTTCCGTTGTGGGTGGCGATAAAAACCTTCCCATCGGCAACAACCGGTTCAACATATGTCCCGATCCTCTCGTTGAGGAAGTAGCGAGCCCAGGAGAGCCGAAACGGTGGTTTTATTTGGCTTCGGTCCGGGTTGGTTTGGATGATCGTCGTTGCCGACTTGTTGACGACCTTGTCTTTGTCGACCGTGATTTTATTGTGGCGAAGGATGGTGAATTTGGCTTCCGGAGCGATGAAGATGCCGATCGGTCCGTCGTAGATATGGGTGCCTTCGATGATGTTCCAGTCCTTCAATGGCGCCGTTTCCGGCAAGCCTTCCATTCGCTGCTCGGCCGGTTCGAGTGCAATGCCTGCCCGTTGGTTTGGATCCATCCCCTGCAGCCAGACGGGCTGAATGTGCATGCTCGGTCGATAGCGGAAATCTATGACCTCACAGAACCGAATCGTGTTGCCGAAGACGAGCGGACCGCGAAGGACGATGTTGCCTCGCCCGATCGCCCGAGATCCGATGATGTCGTTAAAAGCGAGGGGTGAGGGGATGCTATGGTGCCATGCCCACAGGTAAAGCCCTTCGCCATCGCGCAAAACGTGACCGTCGATCACATTGCCGAAGCAGCTGCCCCAGAAGCCGGTCCAGTTTGCGGTGTGCTCTTCGGTGTTATCGATCCAAAGCGTTTCAACATAGGCCATGCCGACCATGATATATGTTGAACTATCGGGAACGATCTCCCATTCGGGCTCAACGGTGAACGAGTCCTCGGTATTGCTTATGATACGCCGATATTGACCGAGTCCACAGCCGTCGAGGATGAGGGCGAAGGTCGGCTTCAAATCGCTCAGTTGTGGATGGCGCTTCCGAAGCTCATCGGGTGTAAAAGGCTTCCCTTCAACCCAAACCGTCTTTCGGTCGGCGCGCAAGACGCGACCATGCCAAACGGCACACCCGGATTCATACATGTTCTCGCCCGAATTATGGCGGCGCGGGATGTTGTTGCGCCAAATGTTTCCGATGATCGCCGAGTGGTAAGCGCTGCTGAAACTTGTCTGCGAGACGAAATTTCGGTCTCCATCGAAGAGCATGTTGTTTTCTATTACCGAATCGACGAAGGAGCGGATGAAAAGGTTATTGGCGGTTCCGGGCACGATGTTGCGGATGACGTTGCCGCCGATATATGCTTGCCTGTGAGGACCATGAACGAGGAAGACGCCTCCGGTTGAGGATTCGATCTCGCTATCGCGCAGAACGAAGCCATATGAGCCCCACTCAACCATGACCGCCGGTTCGGTCCCATGGTTTTGCCGGATGTAGCATCGCTCAATTCGGCAGTCGGTGTGTGAGGCGAAGATCGCCTGCAACGTGTTCGGCCCGTCGATCAACCCGATGTCGCAAACGGCGCTTCTATCCCGAAGCCACAACATCACCCCGCGATTGCCTTCCTGTTGGCGAGCGCGGAGGTGTGATGGCATTGCGTTGGCGATTTCAGGTGGAACATCAAACCGCATCGGCCTTGTCGGAAGAACGATGAGGATCGAGTTGCGGGCGCCCGCACCTTGCAAGGTAACCCCTGAGGGTACCCAAATCGGTGCGCTGATCGGGTAAAGTCCCGGCGGCAAGACGACGATGCTCTCTTTCATCTCGCCTGCCTTGACGAGCGCCCGCCTTAGTGCCTCGGTGTCGTCATCAACCCCGTTTCCCTTTGCACCAAACTCTTTGACGTTCAGGATGACCTTTGACGCCTTGGGCTTGGCTTCAAGGGTCAGGTGGACCGGACCACCCCAACCCGCTTCGCCACCGGCGCCGTTGTGGACGAACAAATCGTATTCGCCCGCAGGCAGATCATCGGGCAAGATCGCCCAGCATTCGTAAACCGGATGGCGACCGCTGCCAAATCGCCGCAAGGCGATGACCTTGCCGTCTTCTCGTGACCTCAAAGCCACTAACTTCACAGCGATGTTCCGTCCGAAAACGCGCACCCGCTCCCCAGGATGAGCTCGCTCGGGATAAACGAACCAGGGTTGGGCCGACCTGACAAGGTAAGGTTGGGAAAAGCCGCTGGAGTTGCGGACCCAACAAACGTGTCCGCCGTTTAGTGCATCGTAGAAACCGCTCGCATCGTAATGAGGATACCACTCAACCGCCATGACGAGCCCGCGAGGATCGACGGCGATGATCGGAACTTTGCGGGCATCTGGCGGCGGCGTTCTGGGAAGAAGGTCCGCAGGACGGTAAGGGGTTTTTTGAAGGGCGGCGATGGCAGATCCTTCGTCAAACGGTGCATCCCAAGCATAAACCTCTACCCCTCCATCGGCGAACCCAACGCCCCAAATCGTCTTCGTGTTGCCGCCTTGAACGAGACAAATTTGCGGGATTTGTCCCGCGGCAAAACCGACCGATGCCAGCATGCTCAAAAGCCAAAACATTTCTATCACCCCCTTTTATGGTTGCTTTTTCGATGGCCATTCGACGAAAAAGCATGAGCGCCGACTTTACGGGCAGGGCTGTCGGGAAGGATATCCAAATCCCCTTTTTCCGGAGCGCGCAGCTTCGGATCAACCCCGTAAACCCCGTCTTTTTCAGGCACAGGCAAGCGAGGGCGACTTTGCCCGGGTTTGTCCATGCAAAACCACCAGTTTCGGGCAAAGGTGAAGGTATGAGGGGCTGTGAAAGGCCCGATGTTAACCCCACCTTCCATCCACTCATCCGAACGAAATACGATCAGGTTGTCGGTAAAAGCGCCGTTGCGGCAAGGTATGAACCCCTCCTCCCTCGTCTCTTGCAAAATTCGGATCGCCCAACGCTTAGGCCGGTAAATCGTATTGAACCGCACCGTCGCATCTTCCATCCCTGTGAAGGCAATAGCAGCCGTTGAGCCGATAATAGTGCAGCCTTCGACGGTCGAATTACGGGCTTCGGCATGCGATCGCCCCGATTGCAGTGGCGGACGGAAGAACTGCAAGCCCGTGCTTCCACCGAGTTGAATGGCGCGAGCGCCTGCATGCTCCAAACGGCAGCGGACGATGCGAATCTTTCTGCTCCCGCCTTTCGCTTGAATGCCGAAGCCTTTATCGTCCTCAAAACGCAAAATGCAATTTGCGATGATGCCGTTATGGCAGCCAACCATGTCGATCCCTTGACCGCCATCGCCCCAGCGTTCGATGACGCAGTTTTCCAACCGAAAATCCGTCACGCCCGATAATTTGATCCCGTCGCAGTTGCCTTGAGGACCGATATCGCGAACGATTATGCCGATAAGCTTGATGTGATGAGCCGGTGTGTCAAAACTGCCACCGTCATCGATGTTCAGCCCGTTGTAGCGGGCTCCAACGAGCATCAGGTTGTGGACCTCCAGGTAAGCGGCTTCGCTGAAATGCAAACACTCGCCGCCGCCTTTGATGACCGGTGGATTGGCGTGGTCTAAGGCAGCGATGATTATGGGGTTATTCGGTTTGCCCCTGACGTTTTCGAAGAACAACCCACCTTCGTATTCGCCAGGCTTAAGAAGTATTTTTGTGTTCGGTTTAGCGTTAAGGACAGCAAGCCTCAATTCGGCTGAGTTGCTAACCTGCACGACTTTTCGATCAAATGCTTTCATCTTTTGAGAAGCCAAGAGAAGGCCGACAAGGGCGATTACCGAGAACCATCGCATCCTCGTTCACCCCCTCGGGTTTACATCGTTTGGCTCACCCGCTTATACACAACACCCAATCGGTTGCGTCGGGGGGCGAGAGACGATGAAGCGGCTCGGTGATTTTGTCGGCGTTTTGCCATTCGCCAGTTCTCGGGTTGAACCACCTCGCTGTCGCAGGGCGTTTTAGCCGCTCTGCGTTCAATGCGACCTCCCCTCCTTCGGGCATGTAAATAACCGCCAAGGTTCCATCCTCGGATTGGGCGGAGGCGATGAATTTGTGGGGTTGTTCTGGAGTGGCAGGTTGTTCCACCAGAAGTTGTGGAGCGGGCCTCAACTTCCACCATTGAAGCGAGGAGAAGAAGGATTTCAAGTGCTTGATGCACGCTGCGCCTTCGCTTTGCATAGCCTCATTCCAAACGGGAGCGATCCCTGATCCCGGATGGTCTATGGGCTCTTCGGGCTTCTCAGCCCAAAACCAAATGCCGTGATGTCCATAGGTGACCCCTGCCGTTGGTGCGATGAGCAGGCTCCAGTAAAGGGCTCGCCGGACGTGAAAAGCGGCGAAGGGCTGACGCGATTGATATGCTCGATGGGCTTCGTAATTCGGTTCGAGGTTGATAATCGGGCGTGGCGGTTCCTTGCGCCACTCTTGGACAGGAGGACCGAAGACGAGCCATCTCAAATCGTTAATGCTGTCGCCATGTCCGCTTTGATATCCGATGAAGTCAAACCAATCCTCATGGCGAAACTCATCGGCGACCCAATTCAATCCTTGAGGGTGCATCGTGACCAATCGGTCATGTCGGCCGCCGAAAACGGCGCGTCCTATTCGCTTCCATCGTTCAGCCCTCTCCCCGCGATAATTTCCATCGCCTCCCAGGATCCAGATGACATGGTAAGCGCCCCAACGGGCGACGATGTATCCGGCAAGTCGGATGAGGTCTTCCTCGGGCAGGAAGGAGGCAGGCGATATCTTCCCCAGCTCCCACAAGATCACGGGGGCGGCGACCAAACCGTGGCGGTTGATGGCCTCGACTTTCCCGTCAAGCCTTTGGAAGAAGCGAGGGTTGATTTGGATTCTCCGTTCGCCCACGAAAGCGGTTTCTCCGTGCTCATCGTGCGGAAATGCCCTCCATTGCGTGCTGACGAACTGAACTGCCGTGAAACCTTGTTCTCGGCGGATTTGCAAGTAACGCTCCCAATCCTTGGGCTTCGCTTTCAGAACCCCGTTCCAGGCCGTATCGGAAAGCCAGAAAAAGGGGGTCCCGTCGGTGTGCACGAAATAGCGGCGGTCGGGAGAGAGTTTGATAGCACCGTGACGGTAAAGGGGATTGTCGCCTTTGTAAGGGACACATCGGAAGGAACCGGATTTACCGTGCAAGCCACCATTTGTTTGGTCGGAGCATTCCGATTGCCAACGCCATTCGCCCAATTCATCCGGGCAAAACCTAACCTTCCAAGCGAGACCTCCATCCCAAAAGGCGTCAACGGTGTGGAGTTTGCCGGATAGGGAGGCGAACTGAACTTTCACCGTCACATCCCAAAGGGGGTTAGCGTAGTCGCGTTGGCTTTGGAACGCCAGCTCCAATACCGTCCACAGCATCACAGCTTCCATCCTCATCACCCCCGTCCTATGATAATCCAGGGCAACTGGTTTGTCAAGCAAGTTGACTGCGTCGCCCATAAGGGATTTCGGAATTGGAGAAATCCTTGTAGGGGCAGGCCCCCGTGCCTGCCCTGATTTTGGGCAACCACAGGGGGTTGCCCCTACAATGGAAATGAGAAATTGCGAAAGGCGGAAGGCGAATTGCGAAAAATGAGAAATGATGACCTGTCTTTTCGCAATCCGCATTTCGCAATTCGATATCCTTTGTAGGGGCAGGCCCCCGTGCCTGCCCTGATTTTGGACAAACACCGATAGGGAAATTGCGAGAGGCGAAAGGCGAAAAGCGAAAAACAAAATTGCAAAAGGCGGAAGGCGAATTGCGAAAAATGGAGCTATCCAATCTTTTCAACTTCGCAATTTGCAATCCGTTTTCGCATTTCGCAATCCGCAATTCGCAATCCAAGTCATTCATCCCATCTTTTCAATTCCGAATTCCCTATTGTGGTTACCTTGTGGGTAACGCAGTCAGCGTTTCGGACGATTTGCTCTGGACAAGGAAGCCGATTTTGTGATAATATTATTAGGAAGGTTCTGGTCGTGGCCAGAGGAAGGAGGGATAGGATATGAAGAGGTTATGTGCCGTAATTGGTTTTTTGGTTATATTTTCTGGATGTTCTGCATCCGGGCATGGCGCGGTATCGGTGGTATATAGGGGGATCTTCTCCCTGGATTTCCCGCCCCCTTATCCCGTGGAGGTAAGGCATGTGGAGCTCGAGGAGGAGCTCCTCATAAATATACTCGCGGACTATTACGAGGTCCGAAGGGGGCTTATAAGGGATTACAGGAGATATGGGTTTTCGATCCCTGAGATAGCCGTTATGCTGGAGATGGCGGATGTATCGGGGGTCGATCCGGACTATATAGCGGACTTGAGGGATAGGGGATACAGCTGGTCGAGGATAGCGTCGAGGATAGGGTTGAGGATAAGGAGCTATGGGGGGACATGGCGCATATCCGACAGGGATCTGGAGGATGCCGTTATGGCCAAGGTCCTTGGGGAGTATTTTTCCTACGAGCCCGCCCTTATCCTAAGGATGAGGAAGGTTGGCTACGATTATGGCCCCATAGCCGTTATCGTGAACATATCGGCGATCTCGAGGTTGCCCGTCACGTATGTCATAAGAGGAGGGGTTTATAGGTCTTGGGAGGATATGGCGAGGGCTTACAGGATCTCTTTGGAGAGGATATCGCTCCCTTATAGGAGGGTATATGTCGAGGAAAGGGTTGAGGTTCCGGGTATAAAGTGGAGGGCCTTCGAGTATCAAGGTGAGAGGAGAGGGGAGGTAAGGTGGAAGGAGAGGGAGAGGAGCCCGGCTTTCAAGGAGAAGGAGCCGGAGCCATCGTCGAAATACTATAAGAGGAAGGAGGAGAAGGAGGTGGATAAGGCGAGGGAATACAGGGAGAGAAAGGGATCCGGGAGGTAAAGGGGTTGAGGCGCACTATGCCCGAGGGTTATCCCGTAAGCGGGAGAGAATTCAAGAAGGAGGGGAAAGAAGGTGGAGTTAAAGAATAGGTGGCGGGATCTTTTCATATCCTTAAGGATGGCATTCGACTTAAAGAAGGTGTTCATACAAACTGTTGGGGTTATCCTTGCCTTCCTGGTCTTCAGGCTCTTTATGTTGATAAACATACTGATCGGGGAGGAGAAAGAGCTGCCGGAAGGGATATGGAACTGGATAGTTTGGTGGACGAAGCCTTATCTTGTCCCTTTGAGGGATACCATTGCGGGCTATGGCATTTCAGGAAAGATCGTGCTTTCAATAGGGATCGCCATATCCCTCCTCATCCTCATCATCTCCTTCGCAATGGTGGCCAGGATGACGATGATCCAGGTGAAGGAGGACAGGGAGATGGGGATGGGGGAGGTGTTGAAGTGGATCAAGGGGAAGATAAAGGCCGTTGTCCTCTCGCCCATAACGATAGCGCTGATGATAATCGGGTTCGGTTTGGTCCTTACAATAGGAGGGCTTATAGCCAGGATACCCTATTTCGGGGAGATATTCGGGGTTCTCTTCACCATCCCGGCCTTCCTCACAGGGCTTCTCCTCCTTTTCTTCGCCTATGTCCTGGCTTTCGGCATACCCATGCTCCCTGGGGTGATAGGTGCAGAGGACGGCGATACATTCGATTCCATAGCGGACATGTTCCTCATAGCTACGGGGCAGTGGTGGAGGATGATATTATACGAGATCACGTTGGTCGTCATGGCCTTCGTCTTATACAACGTCCTCGCTTACATCGCCGGTTTATCGATGTGGGCTGCCGGGTTCGCCATATGGACCGGGATGGGGGATAAGCTTACCGAGCTCGGGGCCAAAGCCGTTACCTTCCTCCCTCCCGAGTTCAAGAGGGCTATAGAGGATATAACCATTTTGCCGGAGCCGGGGCAGCTCAGCATAACCATGAAGATAGCGGCCCTTATAATGGGTGGGTTCCTGGTCCTTATGGCATGGAGCGTCATAGGATATGTCCTCGCCGTCTTCTCCTCTGGGAACGCCATCGCCTATTGGGTCCTCAGCAACAAGGACAGGGCGAAGTTCGAGGCGGCCACGAGGCCTCCGCAGGTAGCCACACAGGTCCAGACGGCCCCGGCATCCAAAGGGGAAGAGAAAGAAGGGGGTGGGGAGGCAAGGGAGGAAGGCAGCTAATGGGGTTGTGGCTGGATGGGGTTATGTTCTGCCGAAAGGGCGGTGATCTTCCATGCCGGTAGCGAGGACGATCGGTGGGATGGTAATCGATTCCACTTCGAGGTTCGGGGACAGGACCGCCTTCCTCTGGAAGCCTTCGTGGATGGCGGAGCCGAGGAAGTATCAGCCGATAAGCTATCGTGAGGTATTCGAGATGGCGAGGGCCTTGGCATCCTACCTTTGGACGGTGCTCGGGCTTAAAAGGGGGGAAAGGGTGGCTATCCTGTCCGAGAACAGGCCTCAGTGGGGGATAAGCTACCTCGCAATAACGGGGAGCGGGCTCGTCGTCGTTCCCGTCGATAGCCAGCTGAAGGATGCGGAGATAGGGCATATATTGAGGGATTCCGAGGCCAAGGCCATATTCTTATCCCTCCCTTTCCTCGATAGGATAAGGGAGAGGAGGGAGGCGATCCCGAGCTTAAGGCATATTATCTGCTTCGACGGATCCGGTGGTTACGAGGAGGTGACGGCTTTCGAAGAGATCCTGGAAACACATGGGGATTTCATATATCCGAACCCGGATCTCTCCCCAGACGAACTTGCGGCCATAATATACACATCTGGAACGACCGGTGTCTCAAAAGGGGTTATGCTTTCTCATAGGAACCTGACATCGAACGTGGAGCAGTCCATAAAGGCTATAAACGTGTCCGAGGAGGATAGGATGTTATCGATCCTTCCCCTTCATCACACCTTCGAGTGCACATGCGGCTTCCTCGCCCCCTTTTCCGTCGGCGCTTCCGTCGCCTATGCTGAGAGCATAGCCAAGATATCCGAGAACATGATGGAGGTGAGGCCGACCGTTATGCTCGTCGTCCCGGCCATCCTCGAGAGGATGTATGCGAGGACGATGAAGGGCATAAAGGGGAAGAGGTTTGGGCCTATTAAGTTGAAGGTGGCCCTCGCCATATCGTCCGCCTTAAGGAAGGCCGTGGGGAAGGGGGTTGAGAAGAGGATATTTTCGGAGATACATAAAAGGCTTGGGGGGTCCCTCAGGTTCATGGTGAGCGGAGGGGCTCCTTTGAGGAAGGAGATAGCCGAGGGCTTTTACAAGCTCGGGCTCCTCGTCCTCGAAGGATATGGGTTAACGGAGGCATCGCCGGTCGTGTCGGTGAACAGGGAGTGGGATTTCAAGTTCGGATCCGTCGGCCTTCCCCTTCCCGGGGTCGAGGTAAGGATAAGCGATCCGGGGGAGGATGGGGTTGGGGAGATAATAGTCAAGGGCGAGAACGTCATGATGGGATACTACAAGAATCCGGAGAGGACGGCGGAGACGATAAAAGATGGATGGCTCTATACGGGGGATCTTGGTAGGATCGACGGAGATGGGTTTTTGTATGTGACGGGGCGTTCCAAGGACGTAATAGTCACGGGCTTTGGGAAGAACGTATATCCGGAGGAGGTGGAGGCGGAGCTCTCCAAGAGCCAATTCATAGCGGAGGTCCTCGTCCTTGGGAGGAAGGTGCCGGATAAGGGGGAGGAAGTCCATGCCATGGTGTATCCGGATATGGATGCCTTGGATTCCTATGCATCGGAGCATGGGGTTAAGATGGACGAGAGGGCTATAGAGGAGCTTATAAAGGGCGAGATAAGGAGGCTTTGTAGGAACCTCGCTCCTTATAAGAGGGTTTCGTCGTTCCAGGTAGTCTATGAGCCTTTTGTAAAGACAACGACGATGAAGATAAAGAGGGAGATATACAGGCAGAGGATAATCGGGGCTTAATATGGGTTCGGGCAGTAAGAGGGCAGATGAGGTAGGGGGCAGATCCTTCTCAGTCGATGTGCTTGGGGTGGGGGGGATCTTATCCTCCAAGCTTCCAGGATACGAATACAGGCCCGGACAGCTCCATATGGCGCTGGCTGTGGAAAGGGCCATAAGGGAAAGGAGGAACCTGCTCATAGAGGCCGGGACGGGGACGGGAAAGACGTTCGCATACCTCGTCCCGGCCATAGGGAGCAGGAAGAAGGTAGTGGTTTCCACGGGGACGAAGAACCTTCAAGATCAGCTCTACCACAAAGATATCCCCTTCCTAAGGAGTTCGCTCCCTATAAGCTTTTCCGTATGTTATATGAAAGGGAGGAACAATTATCTATGTTTAAGGGATTTCGAGGAGTTCAGGGCGAGGAATCTCTTCTTAGACAAGGAGGATGCTGAGATATTCCCGATGATAGAGGAATGGGTGAGGGAGACGAGGACGGGGGACAGGGCGGAGATGGAGTTCATGCCCGATTCATATGCCACGTGGAGGGAGATATCGGCGGATGCGGAGAGGTGTTCCGGGAGGGAATGCCCGTTCTTCAGGGATTGTTTTATAACGAAGATAAGGGAGGAGGCACAGATGTGCGATATCGTCGTCGTGAACCACCACCTATACTTCGCCGATATATCCCTCAGGACGTTCTCGGATGCCAAGGTCTTGCCGGATCACGATCTGGTCGTATTCGACGAAGCGCATATGATAGAGGATGTTGGGACCGACTACTTCTCGGTGGAGATATCGAGGAACAGGATAGAGGAGCTGATAAGGGATGTGGGGAGGAGGATGAGGATTTTGCAGAGCTTAAGCGCTGCCGATGTCCTCGAGGCCCTCGATACCCTGAGGAGGAGGGAGGACCAGTTCTTCGGGGAGCTCGAAGGGATGACGGCCGGGAGGGAGGGGAGGTGGAGGCTCGTTCCCGAATCGGGAAAGAGGGGGAACGGGGTTATCCTTGGGGATCCGGTTTTAGAAGCCGCTGAAAGGCTATGCCTTTCCCTCGACATCCTCGCATCGAGGCTTGATGGGCTGAGGATAAGGGACGACGTCATATCTTCCTGTGCGAGGAGGGCGAGGGAGATGAAGTCACAGCTCGAGCTCATAATCGCGAACGCCCAGGTCGGGGGGGACGAATACGTGAGCTGGGTGGAGGTGAGGAATACGGGGAGGTGCTTGGTGGGGGCATCTCCCATAGATGTGGCTGGGATCCTGAGGGAACTCGTCTGGGATAGGGTGGATACCGCAATCCTGACATCTGCAACCTTAACAGCCGATGGAAGCTTCTCCTTCATAAGGAAACGGCTCGGGCTTGAGGATGCGGACGAGCTCGTCGTGGAGTCCGAATTCGATCATTCGAGGCAGGCCTTGCTCTATATCCCCCTCCATCTCCCCGATCCAAGGGATCCGGAATTCCCGGATGCCGCTGCGGATGAGATACAAAGGATACTTAAGAGGAGCGGGGGAAGGGCTTTCCTCCTCTTCACAAGCTATGAGATGATGAATAAGGTATATGAAAGGCTTAAAGATAAGCTCGAATATAGGATTTTTAGGCAAGGTGATATGCCGAAGCATTCCATAATATCGAAGTTCAAGGACGATATAGGATCCGTCCTTTTCGCTACCTCGAGCTTCTGGCAAGGGGTGGATGTCCAAGGGGAGGCGTTGAGCGTAGTCGTCGTGGACAAGCTTCCATTCCCGGTCCCTACAGACCCGATAACGGAGGCCAGGTCCGAGAGGATAGAGAAGGAGGGGGGGAATCCCTTCAGGGATTATCATTTGCCCATAGCGATAATAATGTTAAAACAGGGATTTGGAAGGCTCATAAGGACGAAGAGGGATAGAGGTGTTCTATGCGTGCTCGATAAGAGGATAATGACGATGTGGTATGGGAAGGCTTTCCTAAGGAGCATCCCCAGATCTCCTATAACACATGAGATAGAAGATCTCGAGAGGTTTTTCGAAAGCCCTTAGAATTTTAGGGGAAGGAGGCATGTGGTGGGATGAAGGATCCAAGGGCTGTGGTTAAGGGGATCGAACTCGAAGTTAAAAAGGTCGAGGTTGGGAGGATAACGTGGAGGTCCGTCCTCCTCGGCCTCCTCCTGATCCCGATCAACATATGGTGGGTTGTTGTTGTGGAAGTCAAGTGGTATACGCTTGACGGAAGCTGCCTCCCCCTCTTCGTGACACCTGTCTTCATGCTTTTCCTCGTCGTCCTCCTAAACCAGGCTTTAAGGAAGCTTAAGCCGAGGCTCGCCCTCACCAGGACGGAGCTCATAGTTGTCTACGTCATGCTCGTCGTTTCGGAAACGATGGCCGGGCACGATACCCTCCAGAACCTGATGGGTTCTATAGGCCATGCCTTCTGGTATGCGAGCCCTGAGAACAGATGGGACGAGCTCTTTCATAGATATATCCCAAGGTGGCTTATGATGTCCGATATGAACGCCCTTAGGGGATTCTACGAGGGAGGGACGAGCTTCTACAGGGCGAAATACATAATCCCATGGATCAAGCCCCTATTCTTCTGGGCTGTGTTCGTCATGCTCCTCGTTTGGGTCATGGCATGTATAAACATCATGATAAGGAGACAATGGGCCGAGCAAGAGAAATTATCATACCCGATAGTGAGGCTCCCAGTTGAGATAACAAAGGAGACGGCCTTCTCCGACTTCTTCAGGAACAAGGTCATGTGGTATGGGTTTGGAACTGCGTTCTCCATAGGGGTTCTTAACGGGCTCCATTACCTTAACCCTGCCGTCCCATGGATAAAATACATAAAGCTTTACGACATAGGGATATACTTTACCGAGGCCCCATGGAACGCCATGGGTTGGACCCCGATATCCATGTATCCGTTCATGATAGGCCTCGCCTTCTTCCTCCCGGCGGATCTCTCGTTCTCCTGCTGGTTCTTCTACGTCTTCAGGAAGATACAACAGGTGGTAGGGAGGGCTGCTGGGCTCCACCAAGTCCCCGGCTTCCCATTCTTCAACGAGCAGGCATCTGGGGGCTGGATAGCCCTGGCGATCGTGGCCCTCTTTGCCAGCAGGAGGCAGATAGCGGCCGTTTGGAAGAAGGCTTTTGGGATGGGCACGGCCCCCGATAAGGACGAGCCGATGAGTTATAGGGCAACGGTCCTTGGCTTCATAGCCGGTGTCATAGGATTAATTCTTTTCTCAAGGGCAATGGGTATGTCGTATCCGTTTATCATCGTCTTCTTCCTCATATATTTCCTCCTATCCCTCGCCATGACGAGGGTTAGGGCGGAGCTCGGATCGCCTCATGAGATATACTTCGTAAATCCACATGACATCATGGCGGCAACGCTCGGGACGAGGATAATGGATAATCCAACCAAGACGGCCATGGCATGCTTTTACTGGTTTAACAGGTGTTACAGGAACCATCCCATGCCAAACCAGATAGAGGCTTTCAAGATAGCGGAGGAAACCGGGACGGACAACAGGGGGTTGCTTAAGGTCATCATCGCCGCAACGGCCTTCAGCATATTCTTCGTATACTGGGCCCACCTACACCTGCTCTACAGGGAGGGGGCTGCTATAGCTATAGGATACAAGGATTGGGTTGGGTGGGAATCCTTTAACAGGCTTGCGAGGTGGATGAACGAACCATCAGGCCCACAGGGGACGAGGATAGCGGCCATGATAGGGGGTTTCGTTTTCACGTTCTTCTTGAAGTATATGAGGACGATGTTCGTCTGGTGGCCTTTCCATCCGGCAGGGTATGCGCTTGCGGTCAGCTTCGCCATGGATTACTTCTGGTTTGCCTTCTTCGTAAGCTGGCTCATAAAGACCGTTATAATAAGGTATGGGGGGATGAAGGCGCATAGGAACGCCATCCCCTTCTTCTTCGGACTTATACTTGGCGATTACACCATAGGATCCATATGGGCCATAATAGGGCCTGTTTGGGGGAGGAGCACATACAAGATATTCATATAGGAGGTGAGTTATATGGACGGTGAAAGTAAACCGGTAAGTTTGAACTTAATGGAGTTTTCGAATATAACCCCTTCTTTTGAGGAAGAGCCTATAGAGTCGGTTGGGTGCATAGATGCCCTTCTTTTCTGCTTAAGGCTTTCGGGTGAAAGCATATCCAAGGTCGTGCTAATGGGCCTCTCGGGGGAGGCCTTCAGGTTCCTTTACGACAGGGACGACCCCCTTAAGGGCGCCAATACCTTCTTCCATAATCCTTTGAGGGCTTCATGCACATCCCTGGGATATACGTATAGGATATCTGGGGATCCATCTTTCGACGTGGCATACGAAGGGCTCAAGGAAGGGTTGGCATCCATGAGGAAGCCTGGGATAATAAGATGTGGGGATAGGTGGGCGGTCGTTGTGGGATATGAGGGAGATGGATCGGCCCTCCTCATATTCCCCCCTTCGCCGGAGGTAAGGGCTGTCGGGATGGTCGAGCTCGAGAAGCTATGGCCCCTCGAGCTCGGCTTCCTCGAGCTTGGACCTCTGGCGAGGTATTGGTTCATCCTCGGGGAGAAGGAAAGGGAGCCCGTCCTGAAGGACATGTATCATGGGGCTTTGAGGAGGGGGCTGAGGATGATGAGGTTTAAGAAGAAGATAGAGGGATGTTCGGTCGGGATAATGGCCTTTGAGGAGCTCCTCTCCTCCCTGTCGAGGAAGAAGAGGTATTCGGAGCTTCCTTATGAGTCCATAATACGCCTCGGACTTTGGAACACATATCCGCTCTCCCTGCTCCTTTCCGGAAGGAGATCCCTTGTAAGGTTCCTCGAGATCGTATACGATGAGTTCTTTGGGGAGGAATGGAGCCCCCCTTCTCCCCCTCCGGAGGATCCGAAGGAGAGGGAGAGGTGGGAGGAAATGAGAAAGGATTCGGAGAAGAGGAGGAAGGAGATGAGCGAAAGCATCCTTAAAGCCATAAGGCTTTGTAAGGAGCAGGTGAAGCTGCTCGATGAGATGAGGTTGGTCCACCCGGCGGTTGGGAGATGGTCCGGAAGGAAGGACACCCTGGACTCCCCGGATCCCGAGGAGAGGAAGAGGGCCATCTCATCCTTGAAATCCGATAGGAAGAGGGCGGCGAAGATAGCGAAGAGGCTTTGGTCCCTCGAATACGAGATGTCGAGGGAGATAGAGAAGTTCGTATGGAAGGCCGAAGTGGAGAGGACGAGAAGGTGGTAAGGGGGTGTGGTTCGGGATGAAAAAGCTCATCAGGATATTCGGATATGCGAAACCTTATTGGGGAAGGCTTCTCCTCGGAATCCTATGTGTCCTGACGGTAGCAGGGACGGGGCTCGTCATGCCCAAGATAATCCAGTTCGTCTTGGACGATGTCCTAAGGAAGCCGTTTATATCCATAAAGCTTTTTGGGCTTAGCCTATCCTTCTCGAACAAGGAATGGCTGTTCATAATCCTCGCAACCATAATGATCCTTTACGTCTTCAGGGGGGCTGTCTCCTTCGCAAGGACGTATCTTATATCCTGGGTTGGACAGAGGATCCTCTTCGACATGAGGAACCATGTCTTCCAGCACCTCCAGAACCTGTCCATGCAGTTCTACGAGACGAGGGGGACTGGGCACATAATGGCGAGGATAACGGGGGATATAGACACGATGGGAGGGCTCATAACAGGGACCACAATAGACCTCGTGACCCAGTTCTTCATGCTCGTCATGATAGTATACATATTGGTTTCTTGGCATTGGAAGCTCGCCTTGCTCTCCTTCTCCGTCCTCCCGCTTTACGTCCTTAACTCCAAGTTCTTCGTAGGGATGATAAAGGGCTATTGGAGGCTTCTCAGGGAGAAATGGTCCGAGCTTTACGGGGATCTTTATGAATCCATAGCCGGGGCGAAGGTGGTCAAAGCTCATTCGATGGAGAAGCATGAGATAAGGATGATATTCAGGGAGATGAGGGAGAGCTATACTTACAACATAAGGCTTGCGAGGCTCTATACCCTCATGGGGAACATAGCCGAGCTCATAACGGTTTCCGGGACGGCCCTCATCCTGTTCTACGGAGGGCTTGAGGTTCTAAGGGGCCATCTAACCCCAGGGGCGCTTATAGCGTTCTACTCATACCTCGGAGGACTTTACGGCCCTATAATGACCCTTGTCAACATGAACCAGACGATCCAGACGACCCTTGTATCGGCTGACAGGGTTTTCGAGATACTGGACACAAAGCCCACGGTCGAGGACGCCCCCGATGCGATCCCCCTACCCCCCATAAAAGGCCATGTGAAGGTGGAGGACGTGTATTTTTCATACGATCCCGAGAAACCGGTCCTGAAGGGGATAAGCTTCGAGGTGCCGCCGGGGACGATGGTGGCCCTCGTCGGCCCGAGCGGCTCCGGGAAGACCACCCTCGCACACCTCATAGCGAGGTTCTACGATCCTACGTCCGGGGCTATATACATAGATGGTTACGACATAAAGAAGGTGACGCTGAAATCCCTTAGGGACCAGATAGGGATAGTCCTCCAGGAGAGCTTCCTTTTCAGCGGATCCATAAAGGACAACATAAAATATGGGAACCCTAAGGCGACCGATGAGGAGGTAGTTCGGGCAGCTATAGCCGCAAATGCCCATCAGTTCATAGTGGAGAGGCTTCCTGAGGGATACGACACGCAGATAGGCGGGGGAGGAATAACGCTATCCGGGGGGGAGAGGCAGAGGATATGTATAGCGAGGGCTATACTGAGAAACCCGAGGATACTGATACTCGACGAGGCTACATCATCCCTCGACTCCGAAGCGGAGGCGCTTATACAGGAGGCCCTCGAAAAGCTCCTCGTTGGGAGGACGAGCTTCGTCATAGCCCATAGGCTCTCCACGGTCATGAAGGCCGATATTATAATAGTCATGAACGAGGGGAGGATAGAGGAGATGGGAACCCACGAGGAGCTCCTCCAAAGGGATGGTCTCTACAGAAGGCTCTATATGAAACAGTTCAGGATTGAGGAAGATATACTGGAATTTGCGAGATGAGGCGCTTCCCCCTCTTCCTCGTTATAAGCGTTTTCCTCGGATGTTCTTATGGGGAGAGGATAGCGTTCGTCTCCAATAGGGATGGGAGCCATAACATATACGTGATGGATTCCGAGGGGAAAAGGTTGAGGAGGGTTACATACGGAAGATGGGATGCCTTCCCATCCTGGTCCCCCGATGGGAGGTTCATAGCCTATGCTTCCAAAGATCCCTCGGGTCATCTCGACATATGGGTTGTGGATGTGAGGAGGGGGGAAAGGAAAAAGCTCACGAATGATCCCATGGACGACTACTCCCCATCCTGGAATCCGAGGGATTATAAGATAGCGTTCACATCCAATAGGACCGGCAACGACGAGATATGGGTGATGGACGCCGATGGGAGGAATCAGGTAAACCTGACCCTATCCCCGAACTCGAGCGATAGGTTCCCATCCTGGTCTTCCGATGGGAAGTTCATAGCCTTCGTATCGGATAGGTCCGGGAGGGAGGAGATATGGATAATGAATTCCGATGGGACAGGGCAAAGGCAATTGACGTTTGGGGGATGCATCGATCCGGCATGGGGGGGTAAGAGGAGGATAGCGTTTGCATCCGGGCTTGGGGGGAGCTGGCAGATATGGTGGATGAAGCTCGGCGGGAAGGGAAGCGCCCCAAACCTTATAATGAGCCCAAGGGGTTCATGCAGGTGGCCGACGTGGGGGAGGGGAGGGAGGAGGATATACTATCAGTCTGATAGGGATGGGAACTGGGATATATGGTGTGTGGACGTGAAAACGGGGAGGATGAAGAACATAACGAGGCATCCGGCAACGGATTGGATGCCCTCGTGTTGGTAGGAAAGGGGGGAACCGTTTTTGTCGTGCCTCATGCACACGGATCCTGAGGTGTTCGATATATTGAAATGCGAGGAGAGGAGGCAGATGGAGGGCATAGAGCTCATCCCTTCCGAGAACTACGCCTCTTGCGCCGTCATGGAAGCCTTGGGATCTGTCTTCGTCAACAAATACTCGGAGGGGTATCCGGGCAGGAGGTATTATGGTGGGAACGTTTACGTGGATATGGTCGAGGAACTCGCCATGGAGAGGGCGAGGAAGCTATTCAAAACGGATTATCACGTCAACGTCCAACCGTATTCCGGATCCCCTGCGAACATGGCTATATACCTCGCCCTCCTCGATTTCGGGGATAAGGTCATGGGGATGGAGCTGTCGCATGGCGGGCACCTTACACATGGACATCCTGTGAACTTTTCCGGAATGGCGTATAAGTTCATAAGATATGGCGTGGATCCCGAGACCGAGATGCTGGACTACGATAGGATCGAGGAGATGGCCATCTCGGAAAGGCCTAAGCTCATAGTATCTGGAACGACGTGTTATCCGAGGACGATAGATTTCGAGAGGTTCGCCGATATAGCGAGGAAGGCGGGGGCATATCTTCTGGCGGACATATCCCATATAGCCGGGCTTATAGCCGCAGAGGTTCATCCAAGCCCTTTCGGCCATGCCGATGTCGTGATGACCACAACCCATAAGACGTTGAGGGGGCCGAGGGGGGCTATCATATTCTGCAGGGAGGAGATGGCACAGAGGATAGACAGGGCCGTATTCCCCGGTATCCAGGGAGGCCCACACGACAACGTAACGGCTGCCATAGCCGTCGCGCTTGGGGAGGCGATGAGGCCGGAGTTCAAGGAGTATGGGATTCAGGTGAAGAGGAACGCGGAGGTCCTTGCGGAGGAGCTAAAAAGGCTTGGGGCGAGGATCGTGTCGGGAGGGACGGATAACCACATAGTCCTTGTGGACATAAGGTCGTTTGGGATAGGGGGGAAGGAGGCCGAGGACCTCCTCGACAAGGTTGGGATAGCTGTGAACAAGAACATGATACCTTTCGATCCCTCCACTCCCATGAATCCAAGCGGGATAAGGCTCGGGACACCGGCCGTCACGACGAGGGGGATGAAAGAGGGGGAGATGAGGCTCATAGCATCCTGGATAGTAGAGGTCCTTAGCTCAAAGGGGAAGGATGAGAAGGTTATGAGGAGGGTGAGGAAGGAGGTAAGGGAGCTCGCCATGAGCTTCCCAATCCCCGGGATAAGGTCGGGTTAGCCGGAGTTTGTATTCGGAAGGTAGATCGTAACTATCCTCGTAGGGACAGGTCCCCGACCTGCCCTCAATTAGGATTTCGGAATTGTTGGAAAACCGCATGGGTTTGCCTGATGTTGTGCATAGGTTCAAAACAATGACGATCATTATCCTGGCATTGCCATTCCGAACCATGTTCATGGGAACATATCCTTGTAGGGGCAGGCCCCTGTGCCTGCCCTGGTTTTGGGCGACCACAGGGGGTTGCCCCTACAATTCCGAATTCCCTATAAGTGGTTACCTTGTGGGTAACGCAGTCAGAGTTAGCCGGAGTTGCCCTTGACTTCCATGGGCATATTAAGGTAAAATGAATTAAAAAGGATATCGTAGGGATCTCGAAAGATCGAAAGGAGGATGAGAGAAGATGAGGAAGGCGGTTTGGGTCATAATGGCTGTGGCCCTATCGGGCTTAATTTATGGGTGTTCCAAGGTGGTTCAGACCCCTGTCAGCACGGACAAGGTCATGATAACAGAGAAGGGGTTCGTTCCTCCGGTCATAAGGGTTTCCGTCGGAACGACGGTGACATGGGAGAACGCCGACACAAAGCCCCATGCCATATGGTGCCAGAGGCCAGGGGCTACTTCCGAGCCCATATTCCTTCTTTTCGATTCCGGGAAGCTCCTCCCAAAGGAGAAGTTCAAGTTCAAGTTCACAGAGGTTGGGCAGTTCCGCTATCGCAACCGCTATTACGATTGGATGAGCGGAACGGTTATAGTGACTCGCTGATGTATACAAAAGATCGATCGGGTTTTGGGGTCACGAAATAAGGGTTTCGTGGCCCTTTTTGCTAATTTATGAGGGAAAGGGGGGAAGTGGAGGATGTCAACGTTTCCAACGAAGACATTGTATGAGGACGGCATGAGCGCTGAGGAGATGTTCAGGGAAGGGATCGGATTGTCCTACGACGATTTCATCATACTCCCGGGCTATATAGACTTTCCGGCAAGCAAGGTATCCCTTGAAACACGACTCACGAGGAACATAAAGATAAAGAAGCCGATAGTCAGCTCCCCCATGGACACCGTGACGGAGGACAAGATGGCTATATACCTCGCCCTCCTCGGAGGGATCGGAATCATCCACTATAACAACACAATAGAGGAACAGGTGAGGATGGTGAGGAAGGTAAAGAAGTTTGAGAACGGCTTCATAAAGGACCCTATTGTCCTCTCACCATACCACAGGATAAGGGATGTAGACATGATAAAGGAAAAATACGGTTTCTCGGGAATACCGATAACGGAGGATGGAACCCTTAATACCAGGCTTGTGGGGATAGTGACTAACAGGGACATAGATTTCGAGAAGGACAGGGATAAGCTCCTTAAGGACGTCATGACCACGGATTTGATAACCGCCCCGGAAGGCATATCGCTTAGGGAGGCCAATAGGATCCTGAAGGAGAAGAAGAAGGGGAAGCTCCCTATCGTAGATAAGGATTTCAAGCTTGTGGCTTTGGTATGCAGGAGCGATCTGGTTAAAAACAAGGATTTCCCAGATGCCTCTAAAGACGAGGCAAAACAACTCCTGGTTGGGGCGGCCGTCTCGACAAGGGAGGAGGACAGGGAGAGGATAGACGAGCTCGTAAAGGCAGGGGTCGATATCCTCGTCATAGATGCAGCACAGGGGAACTCCATATACCAGCTCAAAACCCTGGAATACATAAAGGGAAGATACGATGTGGACGTGATAGCCGGAAACGTGGTCACGAAAGCCCAGTGCGATAACTTGATAAGGGCCGGCGCGGATGCGCTGAGGGTCGGAATGGGCCCCGGTTCCATATGTATAACCCAGAACATGATGGCCGTTGGAAGAGCTCAGGCTTCCGCCGTATACCACTGCGCGAAATATGCGAGGGAGTTCGGGATCCCGGTTATAGCCGACGGTGGGATAAGGGGGATAGGGCATATGGCCAAGGCCCTTGCGCTCGGAGCAAGCACGGTCATGCTCGGATACCTCCTCGCCGGGACGGCGGAAGCCCCCGGGGAGTATTTCTACGAGAACGGGGTCAGGGTCAAAAGATACAGGGGTATGGCATCCCTCGAGGCAATGGCATCGGGGGGTTCCAAAAGATATACGACGGAGGACGACGACAAGATAAAAGTCCCTCAGGGCGTATCGGGGACGGTTGTGGACAGGGGATCCGTCTTGGATTTCGTCCCATATCTCCTCAAGGGCCTTTGTCAGGCCTTCCAGGACATGGGATGTAGGAGCATAGAGGAACTACATGAGAAGCTCTACGATGGATCCCTGAGGTTCGAATTGAGGACCCAGGCAGCGCAGATCGAAGGGGGTGTCCATAGCCTCCATTCATACACGGTTCCGAGATTTGGGATAATGTGATTGGATTAAGGATAAGGGCGCTCGGAAAAAACGAAATCGGGACGCATGACCATGCGCCCCGATCCGTTAGGAGTTATGCAGTCGACCGAATTTTGACGAATCTAATCGAAGTAATCCCTCGAGTTCACAAGAGGGGATGTCTTCAGGACGTAAACTATCACGTTCGTCATGAACTTGGCCACATCCGGATGCAAGTGCTGCGGGTTTTCATGTCCATGTCCGACATACCCTTCCTCGAGGACGCAGAAGAGATCCTTGTTGGAATAGATAAGTATCGTCCTGTTGTTCAGGTCTATCGCCTCTACCCATGGATAGACCCTATCGGGAGCCTCATCCCCAACGGGAACGCCCTCGAAGTCGAAGTATGCGTGGAGGATCTCCTGCCCTCCAGGAGGTATCCTATACATGCTGTTGTAAAGCTGAGCACCAAGTGATAGCCTTATCTCCCTCCTCATCGAGACGTCGAAAGGCCCTCCTATCAGGAAGCCGCAGTCGTCGACAAACAGGAACCCCCCGTTAAAGAGGTAATTCCTTAACCCCTTCCTCTCCTCCTCAGAAAACTCGAAAGCCTGGTGGCCCGTAACAAGGAGTATCGGGTTCTTCAAGAGCTCCCTGTCCGTCAACCTCACAAACCCGCCCACTATCTTGCACCTGATCTTCGTATGCCTCGATATCCAGTCCATGAGGTTCGGGACAGCGGATGGGTCTGTATAGAAGTCGCCGAAGCTATACCTCACCCTCTGTATGTGTAGATATCCCTTTATGTCCTTCCCCCTTCCTATTATTATGGCTCCCGGCTCCTCAGATAGCCCGAACTCCTCTGCTTCGCTTATCTCTCCAGCAAGACCCCCCTATGCTTATCCCCTCTCCCCCTACCTTAGCCGGGGCAA